>Ga0208965_1000398_pt1 | contig 21226 bp, 16 predicted proteins | sample AOAMet1_07_M0_10_2_FD_188230 | JGI IMG/M metagenome (GOLD analysis project Ga0208965, IMG submission 188230) | Ammonia-oxidizing marine microbial communities from Monterey Bay, California, USA - CAN11_07_M0_10 (SPAdes) | ecosystem: Environmental > Aquatic > Marine > Intertidal zone | place...
CTTTTTGAATTCATTTAATATTAATTTTGAAGCTTGAGTTTTTCTTATAATTCCCACAAAACAAATTTATTGTTTTATAGTTGCATAAACAAATTGTATAGTTATATTTGCAACCAAGTTGCATTAAAAAAAATATATTATGAATATTACATTTCAAAAACCTGATACAGTTGGCGCTATTGCAAGTAGTTTATGTGTTGTACACTGTCTTATGACACCACTCTTATTTGCAGCGCAAAGTTTAACTGCTACACATGACCACTCTGCTCCTGTCTGGTGGCAAAATTTAGATTTTTTGTTCATAATAATTTCTTTTGTTGCTATATATCAATCCACAAAAAACTCAAACAATATTTCAATAAAATACGCATTGTGGATTAACTGGTTTGCACTATTTATTCTAATTTTAAATGAGAAAACTGAATGGTTTTCTCTAGCTGAAATAATTACATATATTGTTGCATTTTCTCTAGCTAGTTTACATATTTATAATTTAAATTATTGTCAGTGTAAATCAGAAGATTGTTGTAATAATGAATCTTAGTAAGATTATTGTTTAAATATGATTTAAAAGTCAACATCCGGAATTGGACTTCCGTGCGGGTCAATTTTTCGATTATTTACCATTTTTTGTACTTTTCTAAAGAATTCAGGACTTTCTATATGTTCTATTTCCTCAGCAATATCATGAACATTTTCAGAATCAAAACCCATAACTTCAACTAGAAAAAGTTCAATTAGACGGTGCTTAGCTACAATGGTTCGTGCTAGTTCTCTTCCCTCGTCGGTAAATTCTATAGATTTGTATGGAGCAGAATTTAATAAATTCATAGTTACAAGCTTTTTAATCATATTTGAGATAGATGATTTTGAAACTAATAACAGCTTTGACAAACTAGAAACTGATATGGGTTTATTATTAACTTCTAGCTTATAGATTTCTTTCAAGTAATGTTCTTTTTCTTTAGTTTTTTTCATTAGTTTTGTAGTGGTGAACAATTTGATAAAATTATATCTAAACTTACAAAAATGAGACTAAAAAGCATTAATGTAATCTTATTTTTTCTTATAAATCATTTGTTATTTGCTCAAAATATTAGTGGAGTAATTAGAGATACAGAAAATAATCCTCTTTTTGGTGTAACTATATACAATAATTCAAATAAAAAAAATGAAATTAGTGATGTAAATGGAAATTTTTCTATCGAATCTAATAAAAAGGAAAATAAGTTAATTATATCTCATGTTGGTTACATCTCTAAAAAAATCAATATTGAATCATCAGGAAAACCAATAGATATCGGATACATTACGCTTGAAAATAATAGTCTGGATGAAATTGTTATTTCCGGAACATTAAGAGAAGTATCTAAACTTAAAAGTGTTGTTCCAATTGAACTTTACAACTCAGATTTTTTTAAATCTACGCCCAAAACAAGTTTTTTTGAGGCTATTGAAGCGGTAAATGGTGTTCGATCACAATTAAATTGCAGTGTCTGCAATACTGGAGACATTCACATGAATGGTCAAGATGGTGCCAATACAATGGTGTTAATTGATGGGCTGCCTTTAGTTAGTGGATTGTCATCAGTATATGGGCTTTCAGGAATTCCTCAATCACTAATTAAACAAATCGAAATTATTAAAGGTCCAGCATCAACCCTTTACGGATCTGAAGCAATTGGAGGGGTTATTAATTTAATTACAAAATCGCCAGAAAATGCAGATAATTTTACTATAGATACATTTACTAGTTTTTGGGGAGAATTAAATATTGATCTTGGATCACGATATAATCTTAAAAAAAGTCAAGGAATAGTTGGCGTAAATTATTTTAATTATTCAAACCCTATCGACAATAATGGAGATGGGTTCACAGATTTAGCTCTTCAACATAGAATTTCAATTTTCAATAAAATAAACTCTAAAAATAATAGTTTAGCGTTTCGCTACATTTATGAAGACAGATGGGGAGGTCAAATGAATTGGAATTCTAGTTTTAGAGGTGGGGATCAAATTTACGGAGAAAGTATTTACACAAGTAGATTTGAAGTGTTTGGAAAGTATAATTTATCAAAAAAAATATTTTTACAATACAGCCTTAACAGTCACGACCAAAATTCGGTTTATGGAATAACTTCTTACAAAGCATTACAAACAATAGGCTTTATACAAGCTGTTTACACACAAGAAATTCAAAATCATAAATTATTATTTGGAGCAACATATAGACATACAATTTATGATGATAATACTCCTGCTACTGAAGATAGAGAAAAAACATTACTGCCAGGATTATTTATACAAGACCAATTAACATTAAGTAAGTTTGAGACGTTACTTTTTGGAATAAGGTATGACAACAACTCAATTTATGGTGATATTTGGACGCCAAGGATAAATTATAAATTATCCAGTAAAGATGAAAGTTCAATTTTTAGACTTGGGTTTGGAACAGGATACAGAGTAGTTAACGTATTTACTGAGGATCATGCAGCACTTACCGGAGCAAGAGATGTTATCTTTACAGAGGATATTCTTCCTGAAAAATCCTGGAATTTAAATTTTAACTGGAACAAAAAAATATATACAAAACATGGAACTATTTTTGATATGGACTTTAGTCTCTTTAATACAGTATTTTCTAATAAAATTATTCCTGATTATGACACCAATCCAAATCAAATAATTTATGCTAATCTTGATGGAAAAGGGGTAACTCAAGGTGCTACAATTAATTTAAATAGTTTATTTGCAAATGGGCTTAAAATAATTATGGGAGCTACATTTATTGACTCAAAGGTAACCTCTAATAACACAGATGAATATCCTTACTTAACTGAAAAGTTTTCGGCTAATTACAAAATAAGTTACAGCTTATTTAAACCTAAAATTGCATTTGATATTTCTGGAACTATAATTGGACCCATGAAACTTCCTCTTTTAGGAGATTTAGACACAAGAGACCCATACAGTCCTCTTATTAACATAATCAATTTACAAACAAGCTATACATTTAAAGAAATTGAAATCTATGGGGGAATTAAAAACATTTTAAACTTCAAACCTCCATCTAATAGTATAGCACGTGCTTTTGACCCTTTTGATACTAATGTTGAATTTGGAGCTAACGGACAAATAATAGCCACTCCAAACAACCCTAATGCATTATCGTTTGATCCTAGCTATGTTTATTATTCTAATCAAGGAATCTCAGGTTTTATTGGAATCAGATATAATTTTTAAGATCATCTAAAAAAATAGTACGTAAAAGCTATTAAAACATAGCTTTATTTTTAACTTTGTTTTGTAATATTACATGAATTAATAAGTTTATGAGTAAATATATTGAATACCTTGAAGAAATTGAACAAAGGAAAAGTCAAGAACTGGATCCTAAGCCAATTGATGGAGCTGAATTGTTAAGTGAAATAATCTCACAAATTAAAGACAACAATCATAAACACAGAAAAGACTCTCTTAACTTTTTTATATACAATGTATTACCCGGAACTACTAGTGCAGCCATTGTAAAATCTAAATTTTTAAAAGAAATTATTCTTGGTGAATCCATAGTCAATGAAATTTCAGTTGATTTTGCATTTGATCTTTTATCTCATATGAAAGGTGGTCCATCAATTGAAGTACTACTAGATATAGCTTTGGATGAAGACATTTCTAATGCTACACGTGCTGCGAAAGTTTTAAAAACACAAGTTTTCTTGTATGAGGCCGATACAAGCCGTTTAGAAAATGCTTTTAAAGCTGGTAACTCCATAGCTAAAGAAATTATAGAAAGCTATGCTAATGCTGAATTCTTTACAAAACTACCAGATCTTCCTGAGGAAATAAAGGTAGTCACATTTGTAGCTGGAATAGGAGATATTTCTACAGACTTATTATCTCCTGGTGGAGATGCTCACTCTAGATCAGATAGACAACTTCACGGGCAATGCATGTTTGAGCATAATAAAAAACAACAACAAGAATTATTGGCTTTACAGGCTAAACATCCAGACAAAAGAGTCATGTTAATTGCTGAAAAAGGAACTATGGGTGTTGGTTCATCTAGAATGTCAGGTGTTAATAACGTTGCCCTTTGGATCGGTAAAAAAGCTAGTGAATATATACCTTTTATAAATATAGCTCCAGTAATAGCTGGTACAAATGGTATATCTCCAATATTTTTAACAACAGTAGATGTTACAGGTGGAATTGGATTGGATTTAAAAAACTGGAGAAACAAACAAGACTCTTCTGGAAATCTTATACTTGATGAAGATGGAGAACCTGTTTTAGAGCAAATATATTCTGTATCTACAGGAACAGTACTTACAATTAATACAAAAACAAAAAAACTATATCATGAAGGAATTGAATTGATGGATATTTCTTCATCGTTCACTCCACAAAAAATAGAATTCATGAAAGCTGGAGGTTCTTACGCTATTGTATTTGGTAAAAAACTTCAAGCTTTTGCAGCTAAAGCATTGGATAAAAAATTATCCCCTGTATTTGCAGTATCTAAAGAAATTTCTTTAAAAAATCAAGGACTTACAGCAGTAGAGAAAATTTTTAATAAAAATGCTGTTGGGACATCAGGTGCTACTCTTCATGCGGGCTCCTATGTTCGTGTAGAAGTAAATATTGTTGGATCTCAAGATACTACAGGGTTAATGACCTCTCAAGAACTGGAAATGATGGCGGCTACTACGATTTCACCTATTGTTGATGGCGCTTATCAGTCTGGATGCCACACTGCTTCAGTTTGGGATATAAAATCTCAAACAAATATTCCAAGACTAATGAAGTTTATGAATGATTTTGGCCTTATTACTGCTCGTCATCCTGAGCATAAATACCAACCCATGACTGACGTTATTCATAAAGTATTAAATGATATTACTATTGATGATTGGGCGATTATTATTGGTGGTGATTCACATACAAGAATGTCAAAAGGTGTAGCTTTTGGAGCAGACTCAGGTACTGTTGCTTTAGCATTAGCAACAGGAGAAGCTTCAATGCCAATACCAGAATCAGTTAAAGTAACATTTAAAGGTAAAATGAAAGATCATATGGATTTTCGTGATGTTGTACATGCTACTCAACATCAAATGTTAAAGAAATTTAATGGTGAAAATGTATTTCAAGGCCGAATTATTGAAGTTCATATAGGAACTCTACTTGCCGATCAAGCATTCACTTTCACTGATTGGACTGCAGAGATGAAAGCAAAGGCATCTATATGTATTTCTCAAGATGAAACACTTATTCAATCACTTAATATAGCTATTGGTCGAATCCAAATAATGATTGACAAAGGCATGGACAATGAAAGTCAAGTGCTTCAGGGACTTATTGATAGAGCTAACAAAAGAATTAATCAAATTAAATCTGGAGAAAAACCTCCTTTAACACCAGATGAAAATGCTAAATACCATGCAGAATTTGTTGTAGATTTAGATATTATTGACGAACCAATGATTGCAGATCCGGATGTTAATAACGAAGATGTTTCTAAGCGATACACTCATGATACAATTCGTGAAATCTCCTATTATGAAGGTGAAAAACATATTGATTTAGGTTTTATAGGTTCATGCATGGTTCACAAAGGTGATATTAAGATTGTAGCTAAAATGCTTAAAAATCTAGAGGAAGAATATGGGAAAGTTGAATTCAAAGCACCACTCGTAGTTACTGCCCCTACCTATAACATCATAGATGAACTTAAATCAGAAGGAGATTGGGAGATTTTACAAAAATATTCTGGTTTTGAATTCGATGATTCAGCTCCAAAAGGGGAAGCTCGATTAGAATATGATAACATCTTATATCTAGAACGTCCAGGTTGTAATCTTTGCATGGGTAATCAAGAGAAAGCAGAAAAAGGAGATACAGTAATGGCAACTTCTACACGTTTATTTAAAGGCAGAGTTGTAAAAGACTCAGACCGAAAAAAAGGAGAATCATTACTAGCATCTACACCAGTAGTTGTTCTATCTGCAATACTAGGTAGAACTCCTACAATTGAAGAATATAAGACGGCAGTTAAAGGAATAAAACTTACTCAATTTGCACCTCCAATTAAGAAAATGGCCTCAAAACCAGCTCATCTGCTTTCTTATTAAAAAATCACTTCTTACTGCTAAGCCTTACTTTGATTTTGATCTTGGTATGATTCTTTTTGGTTCAAACCAAGGCTTTACATTATCAATTTGTCTTCCAAGATTAACAGGAACTTTATTTGCCTCAAGTACTCTTTGTTTTAAAACTATTGAAAGAGAATCTTTAATTTTTATATAGTCAGCGTGATTTGCAAGATTGTTTAGCTCTTGAGCGTCAAATTTGTGATCATATAATTCATAACTTAAATTTCCACTATACTGCCACTGAGTTAACCTGTATCGTTTAGTTTTAATACTATAACCTTGTGCTTTAATGTTATTTCTATTAACCTGAAGCTCAGTAAGAGAACTTTCCCTAACTGGTTGATCAGAGCTATTCATATAAGAAATAAGACTTTTCCCGCTGATAAATTTTGGTATTTGCATATCTAACATATCCATAATGGTTGGGTATAAGTCTACTAATTCTACTGGATCTTCAATTGGTTTATTATTTTTTTTGACATTAGGGCCAGCAAAAATTAATGGAACCCTTGTTGCTTCATTAAACAAAGTTTGCTTTTGCCAATGCCCATGCTCTCCCATATGGTAGCCATGATCAGAAGTAAACACAACAATTGTGTTTTTATCTAATCCAGTTTCTTTGAGCTTATCTAAAACTCTTCCAACTTGAGAATCCATAAAGCTTGTAGTTGCATAATATGCATGTTTTATTTTGTTAGATAGTTCTGGATCTAAATCTACTTGCTCTTTTTTTGCACGAACTGAAATAGCTGCAGGTTTTGGAATTGTTTTTAAATAATCATTTGAACTTTGTGGGACTGTAAAATCATTTAAGTCATACATATCAAAATATGATTTTGGAGCCACAAAAGGAACATGAGGACGATAAAGTCCAAAGGCAAGAAAGAAATTTTCACCACTTTCTGCAAATTTATCTAAAAGGCCCATTGTTTGGTTAGCACCAATTCCATCGGTTTGCTCCTCAGCTGTTCCGTCTGCTTCTAACCAACTTAAAGTACCACCATCAAGTACAGGCTTTAAACCTTTTAATTTATGTTCCTCTAATTTATCTCGACCATAAGGATTAAATGTTTGGTCCCATGTATAAGAATCATCATGTCCTGCAGTACCAATATCTCTGGGATTATGGTAGTGATAGATTTTACCAACTCTCACTGAGTGATAATTTTCCATTCTAAATTTCTGACCCATAGTAATTACATCTGGAATCGTTTGACGAACGTAAAGTCTTAGTTTTTTTGATTTTGTTTGATCAGGATACAAACCAGTCATTAAAGAAACTCTAGATGGTCCACATAATGGGTATTGAACATGTGCATTATCAAAAATGAGCCCTTCTTTTGCAAGTTTATCAATATTTGGGGTTATCGCAAGTGTATCTCCATAAGCACCTAAAGCACAGTTTAAATCATCAGCTATAATAAATAAGAAATTTAATTTTTCTGAACTTTTTGAAGGTTTAGTTGCAGTGACTATTATCAGTACAAAAAATAAAATAGCAAATTTAAAAAGCTTCATATATAAAAAGTAATTTGATACACATTGTCAATATAAAAAAAATAGAAGTCATCGACATTTAATTTTCAATAAATTATTATTCATATATTTAAAGTATGAAGATAAACCTGTTGTCATACGATGGTTTAAGACCTGATAAAAGAGCCATTAGTAAATGTATTGTTGAGATATCAACTAATATTAATGAATCTTTATCTAATGAGCTTACAAATGTTTTATTAGATGGAGATATTGTAGATATTGAAATTAATAATAAAAATTCTTGCTCATCTCTTAGAGCTCTTCGAAAACTAAATATCGATTATGAAATTATTGAGTAAATATTTATACAATTTATCAAATTCCAAAAAATATATTTTACTTTAATAAAAAGTGCTTTTTTTTATTTAATTTCATTTTTTATGCTATAAATAATTAACTATTAATTTTAAAATTATGATTCATTACAATAAACTTTTAATAATACTAAGTATAGTTTTATGCTTTTCATCTTGTGAAAATAAAAAAACAACTTCAATTCAATCATTTACTGAATTAGATTTAAAAAGAGGAGATTTATTGTTATGTGGAGACCCAAATTTTGGTGATGTAAGTTTTGCACTATCATGCAGGTATGATTTACGTGAAACATTTAATCTAGGTTTATCGCTTATGCATTCTTTTGAATATGCAGAGGCAGAAAAAGCATTTGTAAGTGTCCTTGATCAAGATCCAGAGTGCTTAATGGCTTATTGGGGAACAGCTATGAGTATTTTAAATCATCCTTTGTCATTTAAACAGAATTCAAAATCACTTGAAAGAGGTGAAAAACTACTTAAAGTTGCTCAAACACTAACCCCAAATAACGAACGTGAAAAAGACTATATAGATGCTGTCACAGTTTATTTTAATGATTGGCAAAATTTAGATACAAAAACTAGAAAACTGAATTACGAAAGTAAGATGGAAGAATTATACAATAAATACCCAGGTGATGTAGAAACTGCAGTATTTTATTCATTAGCAGTTTTAGCAACTGCAGATTTGAATGATAAGTCTTATACTAAACAAAAGAAGTCAGGAAAAATATTAGAAAAGTTATTTGAAACTAATCCAAATCACCCAGGTATTGCTCATTATATAATTCATAATTACGATTCTCCAGAACTAGCGCATTTAGCACTTAATACAGCTCGTAAATATGCAGTAATTGCTCCTGCCTCAGCTCACGCACAGCATATGCCTTCACATATTTTTACAAGATTAGGTTTATGGAATGAATCTATCAAATCTAATATAGACTCTGCTAATTCTGCTGTATGTTATGCTGAATCAGTTAACCCAAATGCAAATTGGGTTAGTGAAATACATGCTTTAGACTATTTAGTATACGCTTATCTTCAAATGGGTGATAATGTTAGAGCCCAAACTGAAATGAATAAAATGATTGAAATAAAAGAAGTTTTTCCTTCTGATCATTTTGCATCTGCATATGCACTAATTGCAGTACCATCAAGATTAGCTGTAGAGAATAAAGATTGGAAGTTAGCTACTGAACTTGAATTACCGAAAACAAACTTAGATTGGAACAAGGCTCCATGGCCTAAAGCTATGCTACATTTCTCAAGGGCATTAGGATTTACTAACACAGGAAATACATCAAAAGCACAAAAAGAACTAGATATTTTGATTGATTTAAGAGAGCGTTTAAATGAGGCTAAAAATAGTTATGAGTCTGGCCAAGTTACAATTCAAATAGAGTCTATCAAAGGATGGATTGAATATTCAAAAGGAAATACAGAAAAAGCTATTGAATACATGAAATTAGCATCAAAACTTGAAAGCGAAACTACCAAAGCAGCTGTTACACCTGGTGAGATAATCCCAGCGGAAGAGTTGTTAGCTGATCTTTATATGTTAACAGGTAAACATAAAGAAGCTCTTAAATCATATGAATTGAATTTAAAGGGTCGTCCATTTAGATTTAATGGTCTTTATGGAGCTGCTAAGGCAGCACAAAAGCTTGATAATAATGAGTTAGCAGCTTACTATTTTGAAAAATTAATTAAAGTTAGTGAGGATGTAAACAGCTCACGTCCAGAACTATCAGAGGCAAAATATTTTTTAGCTAATAATTCAAATTCTAAAAATGTTTAAAGATCATTTAACGTATTCTTTAATTTTTTGCATAGGTTTTTTCTTTTCCTGTAACAATCATGAAAATAAGCAACTCCCTGTTTATAACCCTGTAGATTTTAAACCAAAATTAGTTGATAAAAGCGTAAGAAATGTAAGTGAAAATCATACCGTGGCAGATTTTAGTTTAATTAATCAAAATGGTATTAATATAACTAATAAAGATTATGAAAATAAAATTTATGTTGTTGACTTTTTTTTTACGAGATGTCCTACAATTTGTCCTATTATGACTAATAATATGGTTAAAATTCAAGATGAGTTCATTAATAATGATGATATAATGTTATTATCAATGTCTGTTACACCTGAAGTTGATAATGTAGACGTTCTAAAACAATATGCAATAGATAAAGGAGTAAATGACTCAAAATGGAATATTACAACAGGATCAAAAAAACACATTTATGAACTTGCAAGAAAAAGCTATTTTGCCGTAGTTGAACAAGGAGATGGAGGTCTCCAAGATTTTATCCATACTCCAAATTTTATTTTAATAGACACAAAAAAACAAATACGTGGTATTTATGATGGAACTGACGAAAATGAAATTTTAAGATTGGTAAAAGATATCAAAATATTAAAAGGTTAAAAGTTACTTTCATTTTCAATTTTTTGTTATTTCACTACGTCTAAAAATAACTACTTAATACTAATTGCAACCAGAGTTTAATCTAAATAAACTATATCCTGGTGTTTCAAAAATTGCTTCCCCCCCATCACATTCAAATGTAATTGGAGTAACTAATTCATTACCGAAATTTAAATCAACAGTAAGTATGTTATTTTCATATGTATAATTAAGAGGGCCTGGAATATGATTTCCATCATTTGCTTCATATGAATTGTATAATGCATTACAATCACCTTCAACACAGTAATAAGTGTAACGCAACCCATCTTCATAAAGATACATTGTGTTTCCATCTGGAATCATTCCTTCTATAAGCCATTTACCTTCAATAGAATAATAAGGAGCAGGAAGATTTTCTGAATCATCATCACAACTAAAAGCAAAGATTAGTAAGAAGGAGAGAAAAAATAGTTTTTTCATGATTTGATTTTTAATATTTTGATCTAAATTAACAATGCCAATTAGAAAAAAATTGCGTTTTACTTTGAGTTTTTTATTTAATAATTAATTTTGAAGTTGAAATTTTACCATCAACAGTTACTTTTACAAAATACATTCCTGGCTCTAAAAGTCTAATATTTAAATAATCTGAACTTAAATTCTTATTTAAAACTAATCTTCCATTAATATCATATAATTTAACATGCTTTTCTCCAATTACAGAAGATTGAATTGTTATAACATCTGAATTTGTAGGATTTGGATAAATTCTCAACTGCAATTGATCAAAACTAGGATTAGATAAAACATCTGTTGTAAATTTTCCGTACCATGAATTTCCTTCAGATCCAACGTTTCTTAAATACATAGTAGTTTCTGTTCTATCTAAAACTTGATATTGTTGGTTATTTAATGCAGTGTAAAAACCTAAGCCTCCATTATTACTAAACGTTATTGTTTCTGTACTCGCACCCTCATCACTTAAAACAAAACTATCCGAATAATCTGATTTTGGATAATTGTAATATTCGTTAAATTCATTATCAGCTGGATAACTATTATTGTTACCTGGATCAAAGGCAGCATCAATTTCTGGTTTTTTACCCATTATTGAACCATCAGAGCCAGTATCAACTTCCATTATACTTTGTCCTGAAATACTAGTTCCATAAAAATTAAATCTATCATCATAAAGTCCGTTAGAAGTATTATCCTCATTAGCACTTGAATTCCACCATTCTGCAGAAAATGAACTACCAGGTCCAACACCTCTATAGCCATCAACTTCTGTTTGCAATCTCCATGTTCCAGACTCTAAAAAAGTAATTAAATCTTCATTAGTTCCATTTCCGCCTTGATTTCCATAAATTTCTTGAACAACATAAAATGATTCTTTTTTTGTTCTATCTCTATTGACTATGCCCCAATATTCTTCATTTGCAAAATTATCATAGGCAACACTAATAGGAAATCCACCAGGATCATGTGAATTTGGATCACCTGCTTTCCACCACTCATCACAGAATTCAAATAAAGTAATTCCTGCACAAAGATTAGAATAGCTTAAAACTGTATTTAAAATGTGTTCAGTAGCTAAAGCTTGCTGAGATTCATTTTCCGATTGTTGATTATTATTAAAACTATCAGCTCCAGATTCAGAAATATACATGGCTTTATCCGTCACACTAGCTAATTCAGTTATAGCACTTGTTGTATTTAAAAATCTATAAATATTCATTCCCCATACATCAACGCTAGGACAACTGTTAATTACATCTAATGAGGGAACCTCACCATTACCTGTGCTAACAGGATGATTTGGATCTATAGTCTTTACATTTGCAGCAGCTGATTCTAACTGATTATACCAATTATCAATATTACCACCAAACCATTCAGGGTGATAATTAAATTCATTGCCAAATTCCCACATTAAAATAGCTGGATGATCTTTATATTGATTAACATACCAGGTGTAGCTATTTTCATTTAAATGCATTATTATTTTAATACCTGCTTCAGCAAATGCATTTAATTCAGCAACATTAGTAATCATTGAATAGGTTCTTATTGTATTTACGTTAGCTTCTAGTAGTAAAGGAATGTCTTCAACATAAGAAAAACCAGATGTTTCACCATTTCCTTCTCCACGAGCATAGCAAATACCATTAATTCTATATTCTTCTCCATCAAGAAATAATTTTCTCTCTTCGACGGTAACTACTTGACTGAATAATTGGGATGCGGAAAAAAATAAAATAAATAAAAATAATCTCATATTGTAATTTTTAGTTGCAAAGATAAACAAGAAATATCTTTTTTTAAATTTAACTATTTATTCAAATAACTTACTGTAACAACTAATAAATTAAATATACTTCATCAAATCAATCAGAATACCAAAATTTTCTTATTGTTTTTACTCATTACATATCATAAATACAAAAAACAACTAAATCGATATAGTTAATATCAGATAAACATATTATGTCAATTTAAATTTGTTAGTTTTGTAGTATGAAAACAAAAAAAGAAATTGTAAAAGATTGGCTTCCTAGATACACGGGATTAGAATTAGATCAGTTTGGTGAATTTATATTACTTACAAATTTTCAGAAATATGTAGATGAATTTGCAAAAATAAACAAAGTTTCTGTTGATGGTGAAGATAAAAATATGCCCTCATCTACTCATGAAAATATAACTATTATAAATTTTGGAATGGGTAGTCCTAATGCTGCTACAGTTATGGACTTATTAATTTCTATAAAACCAAAAGCAGTACTTTTTTTAGGAAAATGTGGCGGATTAAAGAAGAGAATTGAAATTGGAGATTTTGTACTACCAATCGGTGCTATCAGAGGCGAAGGAACCTCAAATGATTACTTCCCTATAGAAGTCCCGGCCATGCCTTCATTTTCACTACAAAGAGCAATTTCTTCTGCTTTAAAATATCAAGAAATTGATTACTGGACAGGAACAGTTTTTACAACAAACAGAAGAGTCTGGGAATTTGATAATAAGTTTAAAAATTATCTAAAAAAAGTCAGAGCTTATTCAATTGATATGGAGACTGCAACACTTTTTACAGTTGGCTTTCATAATAGAATTCCCATTGGTGCGTTACTACTTGTTACAGATCAACCAATGATTCCAGAGGGGATAAAAACCCAAGCGAATGATAATGTAAATTCTGCTTTATTTGATAAAAAACATCTTAAATTAGGTATAGAATCATTAAAACAGATAATTAACAACGAAGATACGGTTAGACATCTAAAGTTTTAAGATTTAGTCATTACAATATTGCCCGTTTATTTCTTCAAGCATTTCTTCTGATTGTATAGTCATTGTTATTAAATCGTTTCCAGATTCATAGTTTATTGAAATTGGATAGACAACCTCAAAGTCTTCACAATCAACAGTATTACAATTATTATCTATAAACCACTGATCTATATATTCTAATAACGATTCTTCATTATCACTGTTAAACACAACTCCATTAGGATCTTCGATTGAAATTGGAAATACTACCTCACCACATGTGTAATCATAAAAAATATCTTCTCCATCACCACTATCAGTATCATCACCATTATCATCTTCCCCATCATCGTCTTGGTCGACCATACAATATTCTTCAAGAAATTCTCCCAATTCTTCTTCTGAATTAATTATCAAGGTCTGTAATTGATCAGTTGTTTCAGAAAAGTATTCAATAGATAATGGAAATACAAATACTAATTCAAATTCCTGATTACTATTAGGATTGTTATTATACCAACTCTCAATATAGTTATTTAATGTTTCTTCATTTTCAAATGATAAATTTTCACCTTCAGGACTTTCTATTGTAATTGGATAAACAAGATCTACACAATTAAATTCAGACCAATTTTCATCTTCATCATCATTAATATCATCTTCATCATCACACATTTCAAAATACATCTCTAATTCCTCGTAATCACCAATTTCAACTAAATCTTCAGATTCAACACCATTTTCATTTTCATAATAAAAAATAATATTTATCGGAAAATTAATTTCGGGTAAATTATCTTCTTCTCCCATTTCATAATATTCTTCAATCCCCTCATAGAGTTCCTCTTCATTTGAAATAGTCACAACACTACCATCAGATAAATTTACAGAAATAGGGAATTCTACATCAAAACACATATTCTGATCCCACTCTTCATATTCACTATCAAAATCATTAGACAAAAATTCACCGTCATCATTAAAATAAACGTTAATAAGAGATGATAATGACATAAGTGTTCTGGTAGTACCACCTCTACTCATTGTTACCTCATAACCAAGATTTGGGGCATGAAAAATCGATTGCACTATTGCAAAATTGAAAGTTTCAGCAATAAATGATTGAGAAATATTAGGCATCTCATTAATTGATACCTCTTGTTTATTATCTGCAGATTTAATTAATTCAATTAATTCTAAGTCAGAAAGTTCAGCAAATTGATCCAAGGGCTCTGAATTATCAGAACAACCGATAAATAAAAATGATAATAGTAGGATGTATATATGTTTCATAATATTGATTTATTATTAAAATTTACAAATAACGTGCCATATTCATATGTTTAATTTAGATGTAAATTAAATTTAAATAAAATTTCAAATGATTATTTTTTATTGATTGAATACTTACCAGGGCCCATTAAAAAAACTATAAGAAAACCAATTAAATATAATAACGCAAGTTCTTTTCTTTTAAAAGGATCGTCTAAATGAACAACAAAAACAGCTATTACCATAGTGAGCATAGGTAGTAATGTAAATATTTTAGTTCTGTAACCAATAATGATAAAGATTGGAGCAATAAATTCTGCCAAAACTGCAATTATTAATGTTGGCACCTCTCCAATACCAATTGGGTTTCCAAAGCTGGGATTTTCAGAAAATAAATTTAACAGCTTAGGGTATCCATGGGTCATCATGGATAAAGAAAAAACAATTCTAGTTATTAAAAGGGTAATGTTTGTATTCATAATTAATCAAAATTTAAAAAATGCAATTTACAATAAAATGTAAATCTTAATTAATATTTAAGTTTTATTTAAGTTTTATTTAAATTTACTTTAAATCAAAATTTTATGAAAAGAAGAAAATTTATTTTAAATACTGGGCTTGCACTAGCTGGTGCTTACTCTGCAAATATATTTGGTAATGAATATTTAAACCAAAAAAATGTTTTCGTAAGCAATAGGCCAATTCCAAAAAACAGAACTTTTAGAAGTAGTTCAGTTGATAAATTAATTCAAAAATTAAAGAAAGAGATTTCTGATCCGCAATTAGCTTGGATGTTTGAAAATTGTTATCCCAATACTTTGGACACAACGGTTGATTATGAAATAATTGATAAAAAACCAGATACATTTATTATTACTGGAGATATTGATGCTATGTGGCTGAGAGACTCTACAGCACAAGTATGGCCATACTTGCCTCTAATTAATCAAGATGAAAAATTAAAAAAATTAGTAAAGGGACTAATAAACAGACAAGTTAAATGTATTCTTACTGATCCTTATGCAAATGCATTTTACAAAGATTTAACTAAAGTATCGCAGTATAATGGTGATATTCCTAATCCAATTCCTGGGGTTCATGAAAGAAAATGGGAAATAGATTCTTTATGTTATGCTATAAGACTCGCAAACGAATATTACAGCTTAACTAATGATAATTCAATATTTGATAAGCAATGGAAAAAATCTATTGAAATTATAATTAAAACATTTAAGGTAGAACAAAGAAAAAATGGAGAATCGCCATATAGATTTATAAGAAATGGAAATCAAATGATAGATGCTCCAGTGTTTAATGGAACTGGAAGACCTTTAAAACCTGTTGGCTTAATTGCTTCAATGTTTAGACCCTCTGATGATGCAACATTATTTGGCTTTTTAATACCTTCAAATATTTTTGCCATGATTTCCTTAAGACAAGTTGCTTCAATTTACAGAGAACAAGGATTTGATTTAAATTTTTCCAAAGAATGTGAAAATTTTGCAAATGAAATTGAAAATGCAGTAAAAAAATATGCAGTTCAAGAACATTTGAATTTTGGAAAAATATATGCTTATGAAGTTGATGGTTTTGGAAATAAACTTTTTATGGATGATGCTAATGTACCATCATTAATGTCACTTGCTTATTTAGATGAAGAATTTAAAAATAGTCCTATTTATACAAATACAAGAAAATTTTTAATCAGTGAGAACAATCCATATTTTCTCAAAGGAAGTGAAGCTGAAGGACAAGCAAGTCCTCATACAGGAAAAGATAAAATATGGCCTATGGGTATAATTTTAAGAGCAATGACTTCTACAAATGATGAGGAAATAAAAAAATGTCTAAAAATGTTATTAAGTACTCACAATAAAACTGGATTTATGCATGAAGCATTTGATAAAGATGATCAATCAAATTATTACAGATCGTGGTTTGCATGGGCCAATACGCTTTTTGGAGAACTAATAATAAAAATTTATAAGGAAAAACCTTATCTTTTAAAAGAGCTTTATAGCTAAGATTATTTCTTTATAAATTTCATCATTTTATTATTTCCACTATCTGAACTGATTTTTATCAAATAAACACCAGATGATAAATTATCTGTACTATAAAATATATTACTATCGCCTAAATCAAGAGTTCCTCTAAAAATTTTCTTTAGATTCACTCCTTTTAAATCATATAACTCAATGGTGTAATTATCTAAATATTTAATATTTAGCGTAATATTTAGGCTATTTCCAACAGGATTAGGCCACAAGACTGAGCTAGTTTGTTCAATGCTATTTGTGTTAGCAGTTGGTGAATTGACTTCATTTGGACTTCCATGTTCATTAAAATTAGTCCAATTTTCTGGCAAACTGTTATCTAAAGATGGAGATATTAACTCTAATGTATAGCCATCTCCATTTCCTAAATTTGGCCAAGGAAAAGAAGAGGTATAGTAAACTTCATCTTGAATAACCATTTCAGAATTATATAACCTTACAGCATCAGAAGATGAAGATAATCCAAAATCAAATTCTCCAACATAATTTGAAATTTCAGCATATGAATCTGAGAAGTCATCAATATCTTTTACGACAACTAAATATGATTCTTGTTGAATTATTGTATTTTCTGGAAACTCGTAAATATTTGCATCATTATCGTCACTAAAAATCCAATTAGAAATATCGACTTCATAAGAATTTGGGTTGTATAATTCTACCCAATCATTGGAATTAAAATCATCAGAAGATTTATAATTAATCTCATTAATAACAATATTTAAATCTGTTGGAGTTTGGTCTTCAACAAAATGTGCCTCTATAAATTTATCATTATTAACATCTAAAGTAATTTCTTCATCTGTTGAATTATTTGCACCACTCCAGTGAGAAAATGCATAACCAAATTCAGGTACTGCTTTTAATGTTATTGGAACTTCTTCAAAATAATCTCCATTCCATAATGGTTCTTGAATTTTCAAATTATTATTTACCCTTACAAAACCAAAATTAGGTGTAGAATTCTCAAGTGAAACTTTATGATAATTTGGAAGATCTAACTCACTTAATATATGTTGTTTTGCATATTCAGGTCGATTAACTGCAAAATTAATCATCAGTTCTACATAATTATATGGATCATCTTCACTATTCCATCTCTCAATATGATCAGGAACCTCATCTAAAATTACTTCATAAATATCATTAAAATGCTGTACAACATCAGAAGGTAAAAATCGAGTATTCATTTCATCAGCATATCTGTTAACAAACTTATTTCTAAACTCTAGATTCTCAATTAAATTTCTAAGCATAAAAGTTGCCCACGGAGCATTTGCCCAAGTTGTTTGATTTCCAGAAAGGACAAAGTCTAATGTGTTTACCAAATAATGATTATTTACACTCCAATCCCACCACTGTCCTGAAAAAGAAAAATCTGTATCGTATAAAATCCATCTCCATTTACCACCATCACTTTTCCAAAATTTTATATTGTTTCCAGGCCAATCTCTATTGTCTCCATAAATTTGAATAACATTGTGAATAATAAAATTATCTATATCAATTTGTGACTTTACGTATTCATAATTTTCTTGAATAGTTAAACTATTTTCAGAAATAAAATTGATTAAATTTAAATATTCTTCATTAGTGCCATGAACAATTTCAGCATTATTGGTTAGTATGTCTATTTCGTCTGGATCAACATTAGCCTTGGATGCTAAAAAATGTTCATTTACTTTTTCTCTAATATTATATAAACCCCAATATTGACCATTTAAATAAGAAGCAACTGATTGGTGACTTTGATATTCTAAATCAGTTCCATACATGAGGCTGGTATTAGCAGCATCTTTTATTTGACTTTTAAGCCAATCATTTCCAGAGTTTCTTAAAATAAAAGATTGAAATTTAGAATAATTTAACTCAGAAAAAAATGGATAATTAAACTCAGATAACCCATATTGACCTCTAGCAAAAAAAGCAAATGATTTTTGAGCATTTCCTCTACTGTAAGCACCAAATATTTTTATACCTGTATTAAATTCAATTTCAAGTTCACCTTCTGGATTAAATAAAGAAAAGTGAGCAGGTCTCTCCCAATCTTCCCAAAAATTTGCACCAAAATAAGGGAATCCACCATCAGCATCATCACCTAATTCGTATATACCATAATCATTATCAAATAAATTATAAGGGTCTGATACAATAGAAACAAATGGTATATCATGATTTATATTATAAAAATATGATCTAGTATCTGAGTATCCAGGAATATAATTATTCTTAAATATTTTAGCTCTAACTACTGTAGTAGAATTAATTTGTATTGGACTATCATAAAAGATAGAAGTGTAGTCTGGTTCACTAGAATCTAAGGTATATCGTATATACTCTCCATCTTCATTACCACTTAAAGATAAATTAATAGTATTATTTACAGGTCCTCCATCATCAGAAAACTGAATTACAGATGAAACAATGCCAACTGATTCACTATTATCATTTTCATCATTTGGAGTGGTAGCTTGAAAGTAAACAAGATCAGTTGAATTTGTTGAAACTCCAATAGAAACATCAGATAGTAAATTCTCAAAACTTAAAGAATCGACTAAATTTCCTGAATTATCTTTTAAATAAATTGTTTCACCAGATGATGATAATTTAAAGTCTGTATGTAAAGATGTATTTTCTGAAGCATACTGAAGTACATCTGGTGGAAAGACACCCTGTGAAGTATCATCAGTAAATATCCCTGTTAAAAAAGGAATTATAGTAAAATCAGACGAGGTATCTGAAACATTGTGACCTTGAATGCTCAAAGTATTAGTTCCTTCAATTAAAATATTTTGAAAATTATCAATAACAAATCTTTCTGGGTATCCTCCAACGTAAATTTGAGCTTCATGATCTGTATTTGTGGTCGCATTGTAGGCAGGAGGAGAACCATTTATATTTGCTCTTGCAACTTCAAAACCATTTATATATGCAACAAAACCATCATCATAATCAATATCAAGAATTAAACTAACAATATTATTGATATCCAAAATTGTAAAATCTTTTCTAATAAATACTGATAATGATCCTGATGGAATATTTGTATTGTCATCACTATCGCTGTAACCAAAACCAGAGGATCCTTCGGACCATGAGTTATCATTATAATTAACACTGGTCCAATTGCTTGAAACAGAAGATGTTGGTGTAATATATTTAAATAAATCACCTTCTGAAATTAAAGTTCTAGGGTAAGTGAGTTGGCCTCTATTTTTATTTGAAGCCCAAAGTAACATATATTCATCTTCGTTTAAGATAATTTCTGGAAAAACCCAAGGATTAGTATCATCCTCTTCATCAGAAATACTCCAGTTTATTAATGAAACAGGTGAGCTTCCATAATTATATAATTCGATCCAATCAGGAGTATCACCGTCTTCGTCTTGAAAAATAGAATTAGAAGCAACTAATTCATTTATTCTAATATCTTGAGAATAAATTTGAGTGAAAAGTAAGAAACAACAAAGACGAATTAAATTCATAATTGCCAAATATAGTTTATTAAACTATTTTTTTAAAATCTTTTACCAATAGAAATATTTAATCTTGCGCTAGCAGCAGATCTGTCTCCAGAATCTGATTCTTCGTCATATAACAAGTTTCTACCAACTCCAAATAAAGTTTCTAAAGTAAACCCTTTTCTGTTAATCCACTTTCTACCAACGGCCAAACCTAAAGCCATATCGAAGTAATTTTCTTCAGTAGATGAGGTTAGATTATATACTTCAGCATCACCAAATGCAAACTTAGTAAACACTTCAGCAAAAACTCCATAACCTCCGTAATCTTCAGATTGTAAAAAATAAAATCTGTAATATGGTGTGATTGCAAGATTATCATTCCAATCTGAATCTTCACCTCCAAGATTTATAAAAAGTGTAGTTCCAAAAGCAGTAGAAGAATCATTTATTTTTTCATAACCTACCGAAAGTGCAGGAAAAACTAGTAGATCTAAAAAATCAACTTTGAATTCTTTTGTTCCAATTTGCTTAGAAAATTTTTCAATTTGAGTATCGGTTTTAATTACCTCAACTTGTTGTATTTTATCTTGAGAATAAGATGTTAAAGTAATTATAAAAAAAAGGGTGATTAAGTTTTTCATGTTTAATTATTTATATTTTTGCAAATATATCAAAAAACATGTCGGTAATTAGAATAATTCTAAATAATTAAATATGATGAGTAAAATAAAGAACACGTTATAT
>Ga0208965_1000400_pt1 | contig 21217 bp, 17 predicted proteins | sample AOAMet1_07_M0_10_2_FD_188230 | JGI IMG/M metagenome (GOLD analysis project Ga0208965, IMG submission 188230) | Ammonia-oxidizing marine microbial communities from Monterey Bay, California, USA - CAN11_07_M0_10 (SPAdes) | ecosystem: Environmental > Aquatic > Marine > Intertidal zone | place...
GGTCATGTCACCTGAAACCGCACTCACGAAGTCCGCCGGATTGGAGCACTTCACATAGTAACGATAAGTGGTCATGCCTTCAAGGTCTCCTGCAGTGTGCACCAAGACAGTATCCACAATCAAGCAGTAGTCTGCCTCGGTTACGACAGCGCCTGGATCATAATTACAAGCGACCGGATCAGAACAGCCTTCTTCCTCGTCGCACAGACCATCGCTGTCGGCGTCGTTTAGGCAGTCACCATTACAATCAACGTAGTCCGTCAACGGATAAGTGCAGCTGCCATCGTCCACAGTGACATCCATGTCGTAGTTGCAAGCATCAGCGTCGGTACAACCCTGACAGCTGTAATCGCATGAACCATCGTCGATGGTCGCATCCATATCGTAGTTGCACGACATGGCGTCTGTGCACCCCGCGCATGACGTGGACTCGCAAGAACCATCATCGATGGTCGCATCCATATCGTAATTACAGGCTTCAGCATCGGTACAGCCCAAGCAGCTGGTGAATTCGCACGTGCCATCATCATCGGTGGCGCTTGCGTTGTAGTTGCAAGCAGCCATGTCGGTGCACCCACTGGTTTCCAACTCATCGCATGTGCCGTCCATGTCAGCATCGTTGATGCAGGCTCCGTCACAGTCGAGATAAGCCTCGGTTGGATAGGTGCAAGATCCGTCATCCACTCCGGCGTTCTCATCGTAGTTGCAAGCTGTAGCATCCGTGCAACCTGGATCCTCAGAAGAAGGATAAACGAAAGTGGGGCGCTGACCGTCTTCGAGGTATTCGTTCAGGCCGTCCCCTTCCACGAAAATCTGAGTGTACAATGCCATGGAGATGTCACCGTCTGTCGTGAACTGGCCGGCCAACACCTTGAGATCAGAACCCGCAACACCATTGGCATCGCCATTCAATGCATACCATGCACCGCCGATGGGGTCATCGATGATGATGTTGGAGCCAGGAGCACCTGATCCGGCATCAAAATTGGTGGTCCAAGGATTGACCCCCGATTGAACGGTTGCTACAGCAGCTTCTCCGGCTCCGGCGTCTGGAACACCCTCCAAACCGATGGTCACCCAGCTGTCGTAAGGCAGTTCAGGGTAAAAGCCGAACAATACAGAATTGATTCCATTGGGAGTGGCGCCTCCCAATTCGGCATGGAAAAAATTGTCGGTTGTCGAGGTAACGTTAGAGGGATTGTTCGCGTCGCCCGAGACAGAACTGAGGAAATCGTCCTCGTTGGCCATGGTGATGTAGACACGATAACAGGCGTAACCTGTCAAATCAGTGGTGCCCAAAGCACCTACTATTACGCCGATGTCCTCAGACACGACTTCAACCTCCAGCCCGTACTGGGCTGAAAGCATTGATGGTAAGAGGCACAGGGCCAAGAGCAGCTTGTGAAGCTTCATGAGTTTGGGGTTGGTTCAATTCGTCGCATGCAAAATCCACCCATAATTGACGCATGTAACGTAGGAAGACACTGTCATTTCAACATTTCAATCTGAATGACTCGCGTTTTGGTATAATACCAAATAGAAAAGGGCAGCCAATGGCTGCCCTTTTCCGAGATATGTTGGAGGCTATTACTGCTTGACAATGCGCAACACCTGTGCGGCGTTGGCAACGTTCATCTGCAGGTAATAGATGCCAGCCTCTACTGAAGAGAGGTCCAGCGTGTGCACGTATTGGCCAGTGAGGTTGCCCAAGTCTTCACGGCTCACTTCGCGGCCGAGGCCATCTGTGAGGACTGCGAGGACAGACTCTCCTGTGAGGCCTTCCATGCTCACCGTGACGTCGCCGTTGGTTGGGTTCGGAAACAGGTTCAGGTCAATCAAACGCACCATTTCTTCAATGCCGCTGACCACAACGATGGTGGTGCTTGTGAAAACACAACCATTGCCGTCTGTGATGGTGACCTCATAGTCTCCTGCAGCAATGCCACTTGGATCTTCCTCTGTTCCTGTAAATCCAGGACCGGTCCAGCTGTATCCGTAAGGTGCAATACCCCCCTCCACTGTAATGTCGAGAACACCGTCAGCCTCAGAACCGTTGGCTCCATCATTGGCTTCCACGGTCACCACAATGGCATCAGGAGCGTCTACAGTGAATGTCGCAGAACCCGCACATTCTGCATCGTCCTGCACAGTGATGGTGTAGTCCCCTGGCAGCAAACCGTCAAAACCGGCATTGGGACCAAAGCTTCCATTGTCAATGGCGTAGGTGTAACCCATACCACTACCGCCTGCTGCTGTCACGTCGATGACTCCGTCTTCACTGTCACTGCACAAAACATCTGTGACGGTGGCCGTGGGAACGATTTCGCTGGGACCAGAGAGGTCTACAGAAGCGTCGAATGAACAGCCATTGCCGTCCACCACTTCAATCGCGTAGTTGCCTGCTGCGATCATATCCAACGAGACCATGTCCAACGTATCCCCAGCGTAGACATATGAGATGGGCGATGAGCCGCCTTGAACTTCAACCGTGAGGGCGCCATCGGCATCACCGAAGCAGCTTGGGCTGGTCAGTTCTTCCTGGGCCACAAACTGTGGAGGAGTGGTGACTTCAACATCCATCAAGGTGTCCAAACAGCCGTTGACGTCCTGCGCGTAGAAGGTGTACATGCCAGGGCTCAGATCAAATGTGGTGTTCTCGTCAAAAGAAACACCGTCGACACTATAAGTGGTGGTGTTGCCGCTCCCTCCGAAGTAGTTCAACACCACAATGCCATCCTCAGAATCAGGGCAGTTGGTTGGAACAATGGCTTGAGCATACAAGCTGAATGGCTGTGGCTGCTCGATGGAGATGCCTGGAGTATTGTCTACGCAACCGTTTTCGTCAATGGCATACACCGTGTAGAGACCAACACCAATGTTTTCGAACAAGAGGTTCTCGCTCCCATTCTCAAAATAAGGAAGACCACCGGTGTCGATGGGAGCTTCCAAACTGTAGGTCACCATTCCAGTTCCGCCAGTGCTGTTGCCGCTCAACACAGCATCCGTTTCACCGTTACAGCTGATGGGGTCAGACAAGCTGGCCATGACATCGAGAGCCTCAGGGCTTCCAACGGTGACCATGGCTTCAGTTGTACAGCCAACATTGTCGGTCACTGTAATCGTCACTTCGCCTGCTACTACACCTCCAAAAAGGCCCGTTGCATTCTCGGAAATGCCGTTGGAGAAGGTCAAACTACCCTGGCCTCCTGAGACGGAGACAGAAGCGAAACCATCAGCGTAACCGCTGCAACTGACGTCGTTAGAAGCTGTTTCCGTGACCACCAATTGAGTTCCGGGGAAGTCGCATGCGTAAACGCAGGAGCCGTTGTCCTCGTTGGCGTCCATGTCGTAGTTATTCGCATTGCTATCGGTGCAACCAAAAACGGCGTCTGCCACACTGCTAAAAGGGATCGTGACCAGCGAGTCGTTCGCTTGAACACCTCCGACAAACGTGGCGACACTCACTACACCATAAAGCACAGTGTCCGTAGTGAACTGACCAATGAGCACGAGGCTGTCCTCTCCAGCATAAGCATTGCTGTTGGGAAACAGTGGGAACCAACTTCCACCGGTTTGGGTGTCAATGACGATGTCAGCGCCTGTAGCACCGTTTCCTGGTTCGAATTCAGGAATCCAGTTTGCTGAGGGGTCACCTACTGCGTTGATTGGAGCCTCTCCATTGCCAGAAACTGCGGGAGCAGTCATGCCAATGGTAATGAAGCTGTCGTACTCAAGCTCTGCGAAAAGAGCGAACAATGCAGGGTTGTAGCCTTCGTTGTCCCTTCCGCCGATTTCAGCATTGAAAAAGTTATCTCCTCCCTGAATCTTGGTTGGGTAGTCTACATCGCCGTAAACAGCTGTCAAAAAGTCCTCATCGGATGCGAACTTGACATAGACACGGTAAGTGTTGTAGCCTGTGAGATCCGCTGTACCCGTCATACCGATGTTCTCGGCGTAGGTCTCAACGACAATTTCTGTGGCTTGGGAATAAGCAATGGTGCTGCAGCAAGCTGCCAAAACACCGAGTAGCAATCGCTTCATGCGTTGGATCGTGTTAATTGTGAATCGAGGTGCAATATAAAGGCGCAGTAGGTTAAGAATACTGACATTAGTCATCATAGAATGAAGGGGATTTCCACGATTGACGTAAGAAAAAAAGAAGGGGACCCTTCGGCCCCCTTCTTCAATGCATTCATAAAATCCGATTCTGGTTACTCCACGCTGAGTTGAAGCGTCGAACGCTGCGTCGTGCTTGTGGCCTCCAAGATGTACATCCCAGCCCCCAAGTTCGCTACAGAATACGTGAGCACCGCACCAGCTTGTGCCACTACACGGTCTGCCATAACTGACTTTCCAGCCAAATCGTAGATGCGAATTTGCAAGAGCCCCTCCATGCCTTCAATGCGAAGATTGACTGCATCACTGGCGGGATTTGGAAAGGCCTCGAGACCTACAAAATCCTGCAACTCCTCGATACCAATCACTGTGCCCACGGTATCTCCATTGCAATCCAAACAACTGGTGAAACAGTATGCCCCGAGCACTTCTGCTTGCCCAGATCGCGTGTGGGTTCGGTTGAATTCTCCAAAAGGGTTGCCTTGACCGCAGCCGCCTTCCTCAAAGTCCCCCACCTCTGTGACGGTGTTGTCGATGGCACCGTCAGGGTATGGATCTCCATTGCAATAGCGGTATTCAAAAAAGGCCGCTCCACTCACCTCGTAAGTGACATCATAAACGTTGTCTCCATCGGCATCACTCATTTGAAGTGCGCCTGCCTGCCACTGGGGTGTCGTGATGTTGCCGATCAACCAAACCCCATCCTCTGAAACCAACTCGTTGGTCATGTCCACCTGGAAGGTGATGGGTGCGGCATCTGGATCCGCCACGCAGGTCTCGCTACACTGGTTGTAACAATACTGGATGGTCACAGCATCGTCGACCACCGAGAACAACCTGTTGCCATTGGAGACACAATCGGCAGGTGGGTTCTCATTGTCGATGTTGCCATCGCCGTCGCCGCCCCAGTTGTTGCCATTGATGAATTTGAACTCGTAGTCTCCAGGCACCACGTCAAAGGTCCCCTCATATACCATGTCGCCATCGTCATCTGTCAGGAAATTCACCCCTGGGGTCCACCCCTGAAAACTGCCTGCGACGCAGACACCGTTGACCGACACCTCTGCTTGGGTGCTCATGTCCACCTTAAAGGTGACTGGCGTTGGCGCGACACAACTCCCACATGTGTTGTAGCAGTATGCCTGGCCAGTTTCGCTCATTTGATAAACAAGGTCGCCTCCAGTCAGTGCCATGGTGCGGTTGCCTTGGCTGGCGCATTCGCCTTCTGGATTTTCATCAAACCCCCAAGCATTTCCATTTACAAACTTGAACTGCAGCGTATCAACCGGCTCCAACATGGCTCCGTCTACCTGAGCGGTGTAGGTGTACACCATGTCTCCGTCGGCATCGTCCATCATCAAGAAGTTGGTTCCATCCCAACCGTTGAAGTTGCCGTTCATGTGCACTCCAACTGGATTGATGGCTTCCTCTTGGCTCATGTCAATCTTGAAAAGAACCGTAGTGATGCCGCATGCTGCACAGGCACCGAAGCAGACTGTAGGAACGTCAGTATCGCCGTCGATTTGGGCAGTGCGGTCATTGCTGCCCGGAAAAGCACAGGCCTCTGGGCATGACTCGTCAACGCCCCATGCGTTTCCATTGAGGAATTTGTATTGAATGGTGGTGAGGGAGTCTGCCACTTCAACCGTCACTTCATAGACTCCATCCATGTCGCCATCGGTGAGCATGGTACCCGCTGGGTCCCAACCTTGGAAGTTGCCTGCAACATGGACGCCTTCTGCAGCGACATCTTGATTGCTCATGTCGACGCTGAGGGTCACAGAAACAGTTTGCGCTAAGAGGGTCCCGGTCATTGCGAGGCCCATCATTAATGTGTAGAGGTGTTTCATTTTTGATGTTTAGATGCGACAAATTAAAGTCCCCGCCCCTTGCGCAAGCACTGTTGATTATTCACAGTTTTGCGTGGACTGCATATTTATGGCATACTGAAGTCCCCTCGCCTTGCCGCAAAGCCTGTGCCTTACTCGCCCGTTATGGCCTTGCGCCAATCGTCGTGAACACGGGATACTTTTCCGGCAGCCGTATTCCAGCTTACCAGAGTGGTAGCCGCACGGAACGCCAAAGATGTGCGCTTGGCGTCTCCTCCCTTTAAGACAAAGCCAGCGTATCGAATGTGGATGCTTGAATTGCCCAGCCCCGATGCACCCAACCTAATGATGAGGCGGTCTCCTGGCTCGACCGGCTTGAGGTAGTCCATCTCATTGTGGGCGACCAACACACCGTGCTTGCGGAAATCCCATGGTTCGGGTACGCAGGTTTCGAACCATGCGATCCGTGCATCCTCCAAGAAGGTGAAGTAGCGGGCATTGTTGACGTGTCCAAACAAATCCATGTCGCTGTAGCGCATGGGAACCTCAAAATCAACGGTTGGACCGAGTGCTTCAAAGGGTTCATTCATCGGATTTGAAGGGGCAGAATCGGCCATGGTGTCATTTTTGGGCTGTGGTGCAAAGGTCAACACCATGTCGGAGCCCGCATCCACGTTGGATTTCCGGGTTTTTCCAATTCTAACTTGACTTTATTCACAAACTGCATAAAAACGTTCTACATCTCCCGTGGGGCGCGGGATTTCGCATATACATTTGAAAGGTTCACAACCCAAAAAGAAAACCATGAACAAATCCGAACTCCGTGACGCCATGGCCGAAGGCGCTGGCATCAGCAAGGCCGACGCAGGCCGCGCACTCGACTCTTTCATCGACGCAACCTCAAACGCCCTTAAGGGTGGTGAGCGTGTAGCCCTCGTTGGCTTTGGTTCCTTCTCTGTCACCCATCGGGAGGCACGCAAGGGCCGCAACCCTCAAACTGGTAAGGAAATCACCATCGCAGCTAAAAACGTGGTGAAGTTCAAGCCAGGTGCTGAGTTGAACGACAAGGTCAAGTAAGACCTCGAAACGGCATTAGCCGAATTTTCCCCGGCTTGCCTTCGCGGCAAGCCGGGGTTTTTCTTTAACCCCGCCCCATGCAAGACGACCGGTACACGCTTCTTTCTCCCTACCTCACGGATGCGAGACACGCGCGGTTCCAAGCGGTTCTCCGCGAACGCATGCAGTGGGTGACGGCTGTCACCGAAGACCTGTACGACCCCCACAACATTTCTGCTGTACTCAGGAGTTGCGATGGTTTCGGCCTTCAAACGGCCCACATCATCGAGGTCAACAACCCTTACAGGGTTTCACCAGGCGTGGCCAAGGGTGCTTCCAAATGGCTGGACATAGAGCGGCACCAGAATACCACAGAAGCACTTCGCGGTTTGAAGTCCCGCGGCTTCGCGGTGTGCTGCACGACGCCTCACACCAATGACACCACCCCTGACGACCTTCCGCTTGACCGTCCTGTAGCACTGGTCTTTGGGTCTGAAGGCCCCGGCATTTCTGATGAAGCCCGGGCAGAAGCCGATTATTTCGTCCGCATTCCCATGTTTGGATTCACCGAGAGCTACAACATCTCTGTGGCTGCAGCTTTGACTTTACAAACGGTGACACAAAGGGTGAGGTCGAACCCTGATTTGGACTGGCGCCTGCCGGAAACCGAACACAACCGCATTTTGGGCGATTGGGCATCCCGAACCGTCAAGGACGCCGAAGGCTTGCTACAACGGCTCAGAAATGAAGCGGGCTCTAGGGCACCCGGCACTCCAACCACGGAGCCCAATACCCCATGAAATCAACGTTATCGACCTCTTTTCAGGCGATACTCAAATTGGCGCTTCCCATATCTGCGGGAACGTTCACCCAATTTCTGGTGGTCCTTACCGACAACTTCTTTCTGAGCAAAGTATCCGATTCGGCGCTCAATGGTGCCGGCAATGCGGGCATCCTCTACATCACGCTGGCCATGGTCGGCCAAGGACTCTCCAGTTGCGGCCAAATCCTAATCGCCCGCAGGGTCGGTGAAGGACGCAGCGAGAGGGCTTTGGTGTTGTTGAGAACAGGTCTGATCGGCATGCTTGTCATCGGATTGTGCTTGGTCGCCGTGGTTCAGTCGGGGCTCTACCTGGGTTTTGCAGAGGTCTTCAGGGACGGAGCTACCGGAGACGTTTTCAATGCATTCATGGCGGTCCGCAAATGGGGCTTTCTTCCGGGGTTTGCCATGCTCATGATGTACGCCTACTTCATGGGCACTGCCCGGTCCAAGGTGCTCATGGTCACCATGATTGCTGTAGGACTGGTCAACATCGCCGGAGACGCCTTGTTGATTGATGGCATCTGGTCCATGGGCGCGCAAGGTGCTGCTTTGGCGAGTTTCATAGCAGAGTGCATTGGAGCTTTGGTTCTGTTTACAGCGGTCATCCGATCCAATGGTCCCTCGTTCTGGGACAAGACTTTTCTAAACCAGGAGGAAATTTGGCACTGGATCAAACTCGCCCTGCCCCTGGTGTTGCAATTGACCCTGACACTGGGGACTTGGAGCATGTTCTTTTTCTTGGTTGAACAGGTGGGCATGCTCGAACTCAAGGTCAGCCATGTGGCGCGCAATTATTTCATGCTGGCTTTCACCGTCTCTCAGGGCGTCTCGCAGACAACACGCACCTTCGTGAGCACCCTAATCGGAGAGAACAGGGGCGCCGAATTGCCACAAGTGCTCAAGCGGCTTTTCACGGTCAACATCATCGGAATCGTACTCCTTTCTCATGGCCTGTTCTTTTATCCTGAATGGCTCGCAGCGCCTTTTTTTGACGACGCGGTAGGCTTGGAAGCCGCCAGCAAGACGCTTCCTGTGATTTTTCTGGCCATGCTCATCTACAGCGGCAGCTCTGTAATGCTCAGCGCCATTCAAGGCAGTGGCCACACGCGGACAGCATTGGCCATCGAAGTGTCGGCCATTCTGTTCTACTCAGTATGCACATTTGCCTTGACCCTGTGGTGGCCACAACCGGTTTGGCGCATATGGTGGGTAGAATTCTCTTACTTCTCCATCATGGGGGCCGGTTGTGCTTGGTTTCTGCTTCGCAATGATTGGCGGTCCAAGCAGATTTGAAGCGGGCTTTTTGGTCCTAGCCCCTTCCCTGCCTATTACCTTTGTCCTCCCCTTATGGAGCACACCTCCCTTCGCATCGTATTCTTTGGCACGCCTGACTTTGCAGCGGCAGCCCTGCGTACTGTAGTGCTCGGACAACACGAGGTTGTGGGGGTGGTGACCGCTCCCGACAAACCCGCGGGAAGGGGACAACGCATTCATGTCTCTGCAGTTAAAACGGAGGCCCTTGAACACAACATCCCTGTTGTTCAACCCGATAAGCTCAGGTCACTGGAGTTCCAGGACACCCTCCGAGCATGGGATGCCGACCTCTTTGCTGTTGTGGCTTTTCGCATGCTTCCAGAATCTGTTTGGAGCTTGCCCAGGTTGGGTACGGTCAACGTGCACGGCAGCTTGCTCCCTGACTTTAGGGGTGCAGCGCCCATTCAACATGCTGTCATGGCCGGTGCTCGCCACACTGGGGTTACCTCGTTTTTCATCACCCGAGAAATCGATACCGGTTCGGTCTTGCTGCAGCGCGGATGCTCCATAGGTCCCGAGGACACATCGGGCGAAGTCTATGCGCGTTTGATGGAAGCCGGAGCAGGCTTGCTAGATGACACTTTGACGGCATTGGCCGCAGGACAAATCCAGGGCATTCCACAGAACGCCTTGATGCGGGGCGACGAGCGCTCTGCCCCCAAGTTGTTTCGTCAAGATGGCCGAATTGACTGGCGGAAGTCCAGCAAGGAAGTGGTCGATTTCATCCGCGGAATGCACCCATTTCCCGGAGCTTGGAGCACCCTCAACGGGGCCACATTTAAGGTGCAAAAGGCCCGTGTTGTCGATGCACCCGAAGCAATTGGGCTCCTGCAACCTGGCCATTGCCATACATCTACTGGGCAATGGTGGGTGGGCACCTCGGATGCCCCTGTGCTGTTGGATCGCGCGCAACTCGCGGGCAAGCCCGCCATGCCTGCAGAAGACATCCTGCGCGGATACCGCTACCCTGCCACAGAGCTGGGCAGCGAAGGTCACTGACCATGGCGGTTGGCGCCCCTGATGGGGCAGCCGCGCACCGAGAAGGGATGACTCAGGAATAGGCCTCGTTGAGCAGGTCCAAAATGCGGGTTGCAGAGGTTACCACTGGTGTCCCCGGCCCAAAAATGGCCGTGACTCCTGCCCCATAAAGGGCGTCATAATCCTCTCGGGGAATGACCCCGCCAACCACCACCAACATGTCTTCACGGCCAGCCTGGGCAAGGGCCTCCACCAAAGCGGGCACCAAAGCCAAGTGGCCGGCAGCCAAAGTCGAAACCCCGACGACATGCACGTCACTTTCCACCGCCTGCCTGGCCACTTCTTCGGGCGTCTGAAACAAAGACCCGAGGTCCACATCAAAGCCCAAATCGGCAAAAGCACTGGCAATGATCTTGGCTCCACGGTCGTGCCCATCTTGGCCCATCTTGGCCACCAAGATTCGGGGCTGACGGCCTACAAGGCTTGCAAAACGAGCGGCTTTTTCCACGGCGATTTTGAATTCTTCTCGGGCACCGAGATGCTTGCGGAAAATACCACGCACAGGACGGTTCACGGGAACATGCCGGTCAAAAACACCCTCCACTGCGTCCGAGATTTCACCCAAGGTGCACCTGACACGGGCAGCATCCACGGCCAGCTTCAACAGGTTCGCCGTACCTGAAGCGCCGGCTTCCAAAGCCGACAGGGCGGCTTGAGCGGCAGCCTCATCGCGGTCAGAACGCAATTGTTCTAGCCGCTGCTTTTGACCTTTCATTACCGTGTGGTGGTCCACCTTCAGCACTTCCATGGACTCGGGAGCACGTCCGGGAAACAGGTTGAGTCCTACGATCTTGTCGTCGCCGGCGTCAATCCTAGATTGCTTTTCTGCGGCAGCCGTTTCGATGCCCCGCATGGGAAGACCTTGTTCTATGGCTTGCGGCATGCCACCAGCTGCTTGCATCTCTCGGATGATGGCGTCAGCTGCATCCACGAGTTCGGCGGTCCGGAGGGCGACGGTGGCATCGCCACCTAAGGGATCTACCCAGCGGGTAGTACCGGCTTCATTTTGGAGGATGAGCTGGGTATTGCGCGCCACTTTCGCGGTATCGTCTGTCGGGAGCGCAATGGCCTCGTCCAATGAGTTGGTGTGCAGGCTTTGTGTGCCACCCCAAACCGCGGCCAAGGCTTCTATGGCCGTGCGGCCAACGTTGTTGAGGGGGTCTTGCTCGGTCAGCGTCCAGCCGCTGGTTTGGCAATGGGTCCGCAGCATGGAAGAGCGCGGGTTGGTCGGATTGAAACTGGCCATCCAACGGGCCCACAACAGGCGTCCGGCCCGGAGCTTGGCCACTTCTGACATGACCTCCATGCCGATGCCCCAAAAGAAACTCAGCCGTGGCGCAAAATCGTCCACATCGAGTCCGGCCTCGACCCCCGCCTTGACATAAGCCAAGCCATTGGCGATGGTGTAAGCCAGCTCCAATTCCGGGGTAGCACCCGCCTCCTGCATGTGGTAGCCTGAGATGCTGATGGAATTGAACTTGGGCATGTGTTGTGCCGTGTAAGCGAAAATGTCGCTGATGATGCGCATGCTGGGTCCCGGTGGGTAGATGAAGGTGTTGCGCACCATGAACTCTTTGAGGATGTCGTTTTGGATCGTGCCTGCCAGCAAGCTGGAGTCCACCCCTTGCTCCTCTGCCGCGGCGATGTAAAAGGCCATGATGGGCAACACAGCCCCGTTCATGGTCATGGAAACCGACATGGTGTCCAATGGAATCCCGTCGAACAGCAGTTTCATGTCTTCGATGCTGTCGATGGCCACACCTGCCTTCCCTACATCTCCTGAAACCCGCGGGTGGTCGCTGTCATAGCCCCGATGGGTGGCCAAATCAAACGCCACGCTGAGGCCTTTTTGGCCCGCTGCAAGGTTTCTTCTGTAAAAGGCGTTGGAAGCTTCGGCTGTGCTAAAGCCTGCATATTGTCGAATGGTCCATGGCCGGCTGGTGTACATGCTCGCGTAAGGCCCCCGTAAATAAGGCGGCACGCCAGCGCCATGGCCTTCCCAATGCAAGGCGGAACCCGCCATTTCTGATGGGCGGGATGCCACTATGGGTTGGATGTCCCAAGCCTGTGCTCCCATACCCAAGACCGCTTGCGCCTCCATGGCCCCCCATTTTTCTAAATAGGCATCTGCTCCGCGCATGAGCGCCGTGCACAGGGCATCGACCAGCGGAGATACCACAGCTTCGCCATCGGCGAGGCCGCTTTCTTCACGGAGCAAGTGCAATAGATTCCTGCCCCATTTGTTGCCTTGCCCCGACAAATCCTGAGGTACGTCGTCAGAAAGTGCAGAGGAACCCGCGTCGATGGCATCAGGAGCCGACATGGCCGCGGCTGTTGTTCGAACCGCTTGCCTCACCAAATTTTCTCGGCCTTCGCCTCGCCCAAACCCTTGGGTCCCACACACCGAGGTGATGCGCGGCCACTGCGCTACAGGCCATTGTCTGAGCAAGAGCCGTTTCAGGGCTTCCGAGGATGCCAATGACATGACAGGGTCCTCATCCAGCATCAAGTCCAAAGAGACCCTTCTCAGGCCTCCCTCGAGCCCTGTGGCCACTTCTCCACATCTGCGCACGAGCAAGGCCAATGCCGCTGCAGTACTCCAACGCCCATCCGTCAGACGGGGATCAGACAATGACACTGTGCGCAGTGTGCCTTTCGCTTCAGAATGCCTGTCCACTGAGGCAACATGATCGGCCAAGGCCTTGGGGCCAGAAGCGGACAGGTCCCATCCGTTGAGCAATACACCTCCGCTCAACGGGAAACACCCGGTCCCTGCAATTTGGTCGGCTCCTGCCCCGCCTTCAAATTCAATTTCTACATAGGCCCGTTCCACCCTGTTTAGCCATTCCGCCGGATTTTGGCAGCCCACCAAACGCAAAACCTCCGCACCGCCTTCCAAGGCCGGCATGACCCCCTCCGGACTGCTGACCGTGCTCCTCACCTTCCATGGAGCTGCCGGACGTTTCCGAACCGAAGACACTTCCCTCGCGGGGTGAAATACAGGGACCTCCAATTCGCCTTCAATAGCGGCGTTCAGCGTGGGCTCCTTTCCGCGGGACTGTGCGTGCACAGCCGCTGTCCAATCTTGCCACTGCCCTTTCAGTGGAAAAGCATCATCCATGGGGGCAAGTTAACCGGCCCGGGCCCCTAATTTTCCGGACTCAAGCTTGATTTTGAGCTAAAAATGGAACCCAAAGCCCCCATCGACCCCGCCGACTTCGCTGCATGCGACCTGCGGACAGGGACCATCTTGCGTGCAGAACCTTTGGAAAACGCCCGGCGTCCAGCTTATGTGCTGCACATCGACTTCGGTCCATTGGGGATTCTCAAGTCCACAGCGCAGCTCACCTTGGACTACACTCCAGAGGAACTTCCCGGCAAACACATTGCAGCTGTCGTGAATTTCCCACCCAAGCAGGTCGGGCCTCACCAAAGCCGCTGTTTGGTCTTGGGCGCGGTCCAAGGTCCCAACGTGAGCCTCCTCGAGTTGCCCCGCAGCGTTCCTGCAGGCACACCGATTTCCTGAGCCATGCCAGAGACCACTCCACCGAACTTCACGGGAGCCGCCATTTTGCTCGACAGAGACGGGGTCATCAACCACGACCCGGGTGATTACACCAAGAGCTTGGCTGAATTCCGCATTTTGCCCACCGCATTGGAGGCCATGAAAGCTTGGTACAATGCCGGATTCAAACTCATCATCATCACAAACCAAGGCGGCATTGCCAAGGGCAAATACACCCACGAAGCCGTGGCCGAGATCCACGCATTCTTGCGGTCTGAAGCCCAATCTAAAGGCGCGCCCATCAGTGACATTTTTTACAGCCCGCACCATCCGGATTACGGCCAGAGCTTAAGCCGCAAACCAGGATCACTCATGGTCGAGCGGGCCCTGGCGCGTCACAAACTCGACCCTCAGCGCTGCTGGATGGTGGGCGACAAGGCCCGGGACATCGTTTGCGCTCTGGGCGCTGGCGTCCCCAATGGCATTCTCATCGCACCAAATGCATCTCTTTTGAATTGGAAGGCGGTTCCCCTGCTCAGTCAGCCTTAATTTTGCTGCGTGCAAAACCTCCTTTACAACGGTGAATTCAGGTCTTTCGACGGGGAAGGCGCACCGGTAATTTCATTGGAAAACCGTGGCTTTCTCTACGCTGACGGAATCTTTGAAACCATTCGGGTCATGAAAGGGCAGCCCTTGTTTCTGGAAGGGCATTTTGAACGCATGCGCGAAGGGCTCAAGGCCCACCGGATTCACCCTCCACTGGGGTTTACCCCGAGTCAAATCAAAAAAGACATCCTCCGCCTTCTAGAAAAAGAGGAGATTACGGGAAGCGCGAGGATCCGCATGACCTTGAGCCGCAGAGGGCGTGGGTATTATTCTCCCTTGGGAAGTGACCTCGATGTGGTCATGACCGCCGAGCCCATTTCTGTTGCCGACTACAGCCTCAACGAGAAGGGCCTATCTGTGGACATCTATCCGGAGATGAAATGCACGCCGAATCACTTGACACGCTTCAAGAACCTCGCGGCCAATATTTACATTCAAAGCGGCCTGTGGGCCCAAGAGCAAAACCTCGATACTTCCCTCATCCAGAACGACCGGATGGGGCTCATTGAGAGTACCTCGTCCAACCTCTTCTTGGTGAGCAATGGTGTGCTGTACACGCCCGGCTTGGATGGTGGAGCCACCGCGGGCATCATGCGCGCCGAGATCATCAACATCGCCTTGGAGTTTGGCATGAAGGTGTATGAGTGTAACCTGACTCCACAGAACATGCTCATCGCCGACGAGGTGTTTCTCACCAATGCCATTCAAGGAATACAATGGGTGGGCAGTTACCGAACCAAACGTTACTTCAACGCCTCCATCCAACAGTTGGTGAGGGCTTTGAATGTGCGTGCCAATGGGCAACTTCAGCCCTGAGTGGCCCGAGGGTCCAAGACCCGGTAAGTCAGGTCTGCCATGGCATTAACGGCCACAAACGTGAAGCTGACCAGAAGCACGCCGCCCATGACCACGGGCAAATCATGTTGCTCCAAAGCCTCGAACAACAGGAAGCCCAATCCGCGCCATCCAAAGACAAACTCTACGAATACCGCCCCTGCCAGCAGCTGTGCCAGCCATCCGCTTGCTGCTGTGACCACAGGGTTCAAGGCATTGCGCAGGACATGATGACGCAGCACCTCCGTTTCTGAGGCGCCGAACGCCCGGGCTGTCTGAACATGCGGCGCCGACAGCACATCCAAGGCCGCTCCACGCATCAATTGTGACAGCACGGCCAACGGGCGCAGTCCCAACGTGAAGGCAGGCAGAATCAAGTTGCGCAGTGCCAAGGTCGTTTGGCCCTGCTCATCGAGATCCCAAAGGCTTCCTGTCAAGGGCAAACCGGTCCATCCCCCCCACTTCACGGCAAAGACATACCCCACCAAAATGGCCATGAAAAATGAAGGAGCACTCATGCCCAAAACGCTCCCTCCCACCGCGATGCGGTCAAACCATCCACCCGGGTTTCGGGCGGCAATCAGTCCCATGGGAAGGCCCAAACAGAGGGCAAATAAAAGCGCGGTCAAAGCCAGAAGACCGGTGGCCGGCAATGCCTCAAGCAGCAGTGAGCCCACCGATGCTGGACGCACATAACTCTGTCCCAAAGAAGGCCACCTCATGCCCCAGCCGCCACCTTCCAGCGCTCCCAGAGGAGAGAGGGCCTGTAAAGCGCGTCCATAGCGAACCCAAGCGGGTTGATCCAAGCCAAATCGCGCCTGCAGGTCTGCAATGACCTCAGGATCGGCCTGCTGACCTGCCAACTGGCGTGCGGGATCTGGAACCGCGGTGAAAATCAGAAAAACGAGGGTGAAGCTGCCCCACAGGACAGCAGCGCCCCGCGCCCACTTCTTCCATGCGCTGTGCCGGCCCATATGGACTCAGTAAGCCCCTTGAAGCTCTGTGAAAGACGCTGGGAAATCCCGCCACGCCCACTTCTCCATGACCACCCCATCCTTAAGCAGCACCATGCCGGGGTTGCTTCGAACGATGATTTTGAGTTCTGTTGGATCGGTGGAATAGAACGCATAATTGGCGCTGTGTTCCGCTTGGTAATTGAGGGCTTCTTCAGCCGTCGACGGTGTCAAAGCGGCAGTGCGCCATCCTTGAGCAGTGGCTGCTTCAAACAGGGCATTCATGTCAGCCTGACCGCGGGCTTGAGAAAGGCCCAAGTCTTTGGATATGTGAAGCAGCGTGTAGCCTTGTCCGAGGAGATCACCGAGCACGCTGTTGCCCTCTGCATCGGTGGCGTCAAGGTCAAAAATCAAAGGCTCATAACCGTCTGAGACTTTGAATTCTCTGGCCCCATCCCAATCGGCCTCTGGGTAAGCAGCTTTGAACGCCTCGTCCTGCCAGAGCTTGCCTGCCATGTAGGCCGACTGGAGCACCACCGTATCCGATCCAGATGACGGCTCAAAAAAGCGGACCTCTTTATCGTACACTGGAGGCTCGAGCCCCAGCTCGTCCGCAGAAGCCATGTTGCGCTTGATGTCTTCGCCCACAGCATAGGGCCTGTAATCCTTTGCCGGTAGGTGTCGCAAGGTGTAGATCTGAAATCCCAATGCCACCACAAGCACCGCCCCTGCCATGGCCCATTCTTGGCCCCCTTTCTTCCAACGGCGGCGCACCCCTTCGGCTGCTGCAATCCCCAACGCCAAAAAGAGCGTGGGAAAACCCCATTCCAGCATGGTCTCCCCAAACATCCATGTGATGAGCAGTGCGGAAGCATACATCCACACCGAACGGTTGCGCTCGTTGAGGGTGTAGCCCCCCGTCCAAGCGCTGGCCAAGATGGGCAGCAGCAATACCAACAGTACGATGTCCTTGATGAAGCTCTCGTGGGGTGTCAAAGGGATGGCATTGCCAAAGCAACCGCAACTCAGTACGCACTGGTTGGGGATGATGACTTCGAGGCCGTTTTCGATGATGGTCTTGCTGCCAAACGGGTCACAGTGGTCTGTGTACCAAGTGAGCCAGGTAAAAAAGAGCATCAAAACGCCGGTCAGAGCCGTGGTCAATTTGGGCAATGCCCCTACGAGCAAGGCGACTCCGAGCAGCACCTCTCCAATGGAGGCCAGCATGCCCAATTCAAGGGCATAGGGTGTCCATGCTTCGAGGTTCAACGCACCGGGCTCGAAGTATTCTTCGAGCTTGTACATGAAGCCCATGGCATCGTTGATCTTGATGAGTCCCGAGACAACGAAGAGGGCGCCAACGAGCACACGGCAATAGTTGGCGAGCGATAAAAGAATGTTGCGCATGGCAGGTCTGTTCCGGCTACAATTTCGCCCGGGATTGCGGCCTTCTGAAAGGGATTAACCCCCGATTAACACGAAGCGCGGTGGATTACGCAGATTCCAAGTGAATCAGCGCAAAGAGGGCATAATTGGCCATATCCATGTAACCTGCATCTGCCCCTTCGCTCACTTTGGCTCCGCCTTGAAGGTCCTCAAGCTGTTTGATTCTGAGCAACTTCATGAGGATCAAATCGGTCAAGCTGGACACCCTCATGTCCCGCCAAGCCTCTCCGTAGTCGTGGTTCTTGCGGGTCATCAAATCCCGGGTCTGTGCGAGGGCACCATCAAACAATGCTGTGGCTTCATCCGCCGGCAACTCCATGGGACTGTCCGCGGACAACTCCAATTGGATGAGGGCCATCATGCAGTAGTTCACAATCCCTACAAACTCCGGGCGAATGCCTTCTTCGACCTTCTGTGCACCCCCTTCTTGGAGCGTTCTGATCCGCTGCGCCTTGATGAACAACTGATCGGTCAATGAAGCTGGCCTGAGCACCCGCCAAGCCGTTCCATAGTCGTGCATCTTGTCCAGAAAAAGCGAGCGACACGCGGCCACCTGGCCGTCATATTGGATCAGGGTGCGTCCGAGGTCGCCGGCAGAATCGGGGGTCGAGTGTTGGCTGCTCATAGAGACAGCAATTTGGAGACCAATTGGCATCATCCTTCACAAGGAAGCCCTCCATCTCCCACCATTTTCCAACAGTGATCAGTGCTGTTTCAGGCTCCCGGCCTTCTTTTGCATCTTTCCTTTCCAATACCATGCTCCCCAGCACAACTCCCCCGCCTTTCGAAATGGACGGGCGAACGCTCGATTTCAGCGTTCCCCGTATCATGGGTGTGATCAATGCTACCCCAGACTCCTTTTATGGGGGCAGCCGTGTCGACCAAGCCAAGCAAGCTGCTGCCACCGCCCTCAAGATGGTGGATGAAGGGGCGGACCTCTTGGACATCGGCGGACAGAGTTCGAGGCCTGGCGCCAAAACCGTCGGGACACGCGCTGAATGCGAGAGGATTCTGCCGGTTATCGAGGAAATCAGAGCAGTATTGCCCCACCACCCTCTGAGCGTGGACACCTACCATTCTGTGGTGGCATCGAGGGCGCTCGATGCGGGGGCTGACATGGTCAATGACATTGGGGCGGCCCTCATGGACCCTCAAATGGAAGACCTCATGGCGGAGCGCAATGTGCCTTACATCCTGATGCACATGCAGGGCACGCCAGAAAGCATGCAAAACCGCCCCGAGTATGGCAGCGTCACCGCAGAAGTTTCGGAGTTCCTCGAACACCGCTTGCTGGCCTTGAGAGAAAAAGGCGTCTCGCAGATCGGTGTCGACCCTGGATTTGGCTTTGGAAAAAGCGTAGAACACAATTATCAACTGCTCGATACATTGGGTCAATTGGGGGAGTTTGGCGTACCAATACTGGCGGGATTGAGTCGCAAGTCAATGATCTACAAGGTCTTAGAATCTTCCCCAGAGCAGGCTTTAAATGGCACTTCTGTCCTCCATGCCTGGGCATTGGACCGCGGAGCTCATATTCTGCGGGTGCACGATGTGGCAGAAGCCGCAGAATGCGTGAAATTGCACTGCGCACTCTCCATGTCCCGACTGAACCCCACCGATGATTGAGCAACCCGCCATCCATTTGGGGCCCTGGCAGGTGTTGGACATCCTCGCCGTTGCTGCGATTTTGTACCAGCTCTACCGGCTGACCCGCGGCACCGCGGCCATCCGAATCTTCCTGGGGATCCTGGCCATCTATTTGGTATATCAGATTGTCGATGCATTACAGATGCGAATGTTGGCGGAAGTCTTGGGGCAGTTTATCGGCGTCGGTGTGATCGCCTTGCTGATTGTATTTCAGCAAGAACTCCGGCAGTTCCTCTTGCTCATTGGCAACCGGCATCTGCTCGCTGGCGCTCCGCCTTGGGTTCAAAACATCTTTGGTAGGAACCCGGTGCAAACAGACCGAGACGCCACCTGGGAAGCCCTCCGTGACGGACTTGAAGAATGCCGCAAGCGCGGACTCGGAGCATTGCTGGTGTTGAAACGCGATGCAGACCCCAGTCCTGTCACCGCGGGGATGCGCTCCCTCGATGCCAAGCTGTCTTCCGGATTGATTGTGGCCCTTTTTGAAAAGGCCAGCCCCTTGCACGATGGCGCTGCTTGCTTGGACCGTGACAGGATCACATGGGCTGGTGGAATTCTACCTGTAACGGGGCGGATAGACCTTCCCAATCAATATGGAACCCGGCATAGGGCTGCACTTGGCATCAGTGAGCAAACCGATGCAGTGGCCCTTGTTTTAAGCGAAGAGACCGGCACCTATGCACTGGCCAAAGAGGGAAAGATCACCTCCCGGCTAGACGGTTCAGTTCTGGTAGACAGGCTGCGCGAAGCCATGGCCACAGGCTGAATGCGACTGCATCAGTCCACTATAAACCGCGCCTGAGCGCCGTCTTCACTCCTCACGACGTAGACACCGGGATCCCAATCGGAGACCATCCACTGCATGGTCACTTCGGGCAAGGCCAGCCATTCGGCCTTGAGCCTCCCCAAGGCGTCAAACACCTGGAGATTTTGGCTTTGGAATGCACCAACGGTAGTGTACACCATGCCGTTGCCCGACCTCACATCCAAGGCCATTCCTGTGGCCGACTCCTGCACACTTGACACCGGTTCGGAAAGCGCCACAACGAAAAGGTGGCTTTGGGTACTGATGGCGATGTTGCCGCTCTCGAAGTAGGGATAAACGTTCCAAGCTCCACCACTGGTGCCCACTTGATTGCTGAACGGATTGGTGTCAAAAAAGGCCACCTGCTCGAACTCTAGCGCTGCTGGATTCACCATATCAAGGACCTGCAACCCCGCATAATAATTGGCTTCATAGACCAAGCCTTGGTGGGTGTACAGGTTGTGGTCCGTCACCCCCAGCGTCCCCTCATGAAACCCGATGACGGAGGGGTTGTCGAGGTCTTGCACATCCAAAACCCAGGTGCGCGTCAATGGTGCAACCCCCGAGGTCTCGTCAATTTCATCGTTCACCAAAACAAAGCGGTGGTCTTCGGTCAACCATCCCTGGTGTGAATAGACCCATGCCTCGTCGGACAAAGCAGACAGCGTCTGACAATCTGTTTTGTCTTCTACATCGATTATAAAACAGCCACTAAACCCCCCGAAAGCAAAGGCGATTTCCTTTCCCACATGGTCTTCATCGGGGCCGTTGTAAATCACCACTTGGGCATCGTGGATGTAGCTCTGCTCCCAACCTCCTGCCAAAGTGGGGTTACTGGGATTGGCGACATCGACAATGTGCAAGCCTCCATTGAATGTGCCCGTTCCCACACCGTAAACAAAATGGGTTTCCGGGTTGGCTGCGACGTTGTGTGCGTTCCCAAAACCCGTGTACAAGGAAAACAGCGGAACACTGGACATGGGTTCCATGGTCAAAACCTGCTCCAAATCGATGGCTTGCATGCCATGCTCACCAGCCTCGCTCACGATGTAGGCCACATCTCCAATTACTTTGATGTCGCGCCACAAGCTTGGAATAGAAGCCGTGGGGACATTGGCCATCAAGACCGGATTGACCGGATCGGTGATCTCCACAATCGAAGTGCCATCGCTCCGCCCGAACAGCACAAATTCTCGGCCATCCCGCGACCATCCCCAACAGTCGTTTCCGTTGCCAGGAGGGGTG
>Ga0208965_1000407_pt1 | contig 20951 bp, 21 predicted proteins | sample AOAMet1_07_M0_10_2_FD_188230 | JGI IMG/M metagenome (GOLD analysis project Ga0208965, IMG submission 188230) | Ammonia-oxidizing marine microbial communities from Monterey Bay, California, USA - CAN11_07_M0_10 (SPAdes) | ecosystem: Environmental > Aquatic > Marine > Intertidal zone | place...
GGTCATCCAGAAATCGCGTCGCGAGCGCGCTGACTTTCCGGGCGCGGAGAAAATCCTGAAACAGATCGCTGACGGCCCGGCCGAGAAGCGCGTTGGCATCCTGCCGCTGGAGCGCGCGCCAGCGCGCGAGGGCACGGAAATCCATGTCGATGGACAGCTCGTCGGCATGGTCACATCCGGCGGTTTCGGCCCCAGCACGGACGGTCCTGTTGCCATGGGCTATGTGCGCGCCGATCTCGCCACGCCCGGAACGAAAATCGACCTCATGGTGCGCGGCAAGGCCCGCGCCGGCGAGGTCGCCGCCCTGCCATTCGTACAACCAAACTACAAACGTTGAGGACACTCGCCAGATGACGCAATTCACCCAGCAGACCACCTTCTATACCGAAGACCATGAGTGGGTCACCGTTCACGGCGACCTCGCAACGGTCGGCATCACCCGTTACGCGGCCGAACAGCTTGGCGATGTTGTCTTCGTCGAGACCCCGGAAGTCGGCAAGACTTTCAAGAAGGGCGACGAGATGGCCGTCGTGGAGAGCGTGAAAGCCGCCTCTGATGTCTATGCACCGCTTTCTGGTGAAGTGATCGACGCCAATAGCATGCTCGCTGACTCGCCGGAGACGGTGAACGAGCATCCTGAAGGCGAGGGCTGGTTCTGCGTAATCAAATTCTCTGACGGCGCCGAAACCCGCAACCTGATGGACAAGGACGCCTATTTCGAGTTCTGCAAAGGCCAATAAACGAGAATGGTCGATTCAGCCCTTTTTGCGTTCTTGGCAGCAATCCACCTGTTGCCCGCCATCGCAGCGGTGTTTCCGCGGCAGATTCAGCGTCTATATGGCGTGGAGCCAGCCGACCGCACGCTAGTGACGCTACTGCAGCATCGTGCGATGCTGCTCGGGCTGGTCGGGTTTGGTTTTCTCGCAGCGGCCTTCCGGGTCGATGAAATCGGTTGGCACGCCTGGCTCTTGGGTGCGGCGAGTATGATTTCGTTTCTGCTTTTTGCCGTCATTAATCGCCAGCTCACCGGCCCCCTTCGATTGATCGCCATAGTCGACGCGATTGGCCTGATTCCATTGGGCATTCTATTCGTTCGACAGCCATGGTTCCACAATACGTATCTAGGAGTTTAGCTTGAGATACCTCCCCCTGACACCTGAAGACCGCAAGGAGATGCTGGCCACGATTGGTGCAGCCTCCGTCGATGATTTCTACACCGATGTCCCCGAGGCAGCCCGCCTTGGCGGCAAGATTGCAGGCCTGCCTGACCATCAGGGGGAGCTTGCGGTCGAGCGTCACATGGGCGCGCTGGCGGCCAAGAACCGGACAGCCTCTGAAGGGCCGTTCTTTGTTGGTTGCGGTGCTTACAAGCATCATGTTCCGGCGACTGTGGACCACATCATCCAGCGCTCCGAGTTCCTGACGACCTATACGCCTTACCAGCCTGAAATCGCGCAGGGCACGCTTCAGACCCTGTTCGAATTCCAGAGCCAGGTCGCCGCGCTGACGGCGATGGAAGTGGCCAACGCGTCGATGTATGACGGCTCGACGGCTTGTGCCGAAGCTGCGGTGATGGCGTGCCGCGTCACACGGCGCCAGAAAGTGGTCCTGTCAGGCGGCCTGCACCCACACTATGCCGCCGCAACGCGTACGGTGTGTGAAGCGCAGGGGATCGAGATCGTCCAGCTTGCACCGGGTGTCGATGATGAGCTTGCGCTTGTTGATGCTGTCGATGACGAGACAGCCTGTGTTATCGGCCAGAGCCCGAACGTCTTCGGCACGGTCACTGACCTGACCCCTGTGGCGGACGCCGCGCACGAAAAAAGGGCGCTTCTTGTCTCTGTCTTCACCGAAGCCTTCGCGCTCGGCATGACCATGCCGCCCGGCGAGATGGGCGCTGACATTGCCGTTGGCGAAGGCCAGTCGATCGGCAATCCGCTGAACTTTGGCGGGCCTTATGTTGGCCTCTTCGCCTGTTCGAAAAAGCTGATGCGACAGATGCCGGGCCGCTTATGTGGTGAGACCGTTGATGCCGATGGTAATCGCGGTTTCGTCCTGACGCTTTCAACGCGTGAGCAGCATATACGCCGAGACAAGGCGACATCGAACATCTGCACCAATGCGGGCCTCTGCACTTTGGCCTTCACTGCGCATATGACGTTGCTGGGTGAGAAGGGCCTCGGACATCTGGCGCAGCTCAATCATGAAGCTGCTTGCATGTTGGCCGATGCACTAGAAGATGTTTCTGGCGTCGAACTCCTGACACCGCGTTTCTTCAATGAGTTTGCCTTCCGCATTCCGCGCGAAGCCGGCGACGTGCTTGAGCAGCTCGATGGGCTTGGTGTTGTCGGCGGCGTGCGCGCCTCGCGCCTCTATCCAGGCAAAGGCCTCGACGATGTCATTATTGCTGCTGCGACTGAGTGCACGAGCGAAGCCGATATCAAGGCGTACGCCGATGCGCTTGCAAAGGTGCTAGCATGAGCGAAGCTCCGCAACATCAGGAAGCCTGGGAACATAAGCGGGCGATCCGTGAGTATGAGGATTTCCTTGAGGAGATTTTCGTGCGCATGGGCGCTGACAAGGCGGCGATCAATCGCCGCAAGTCCCAGTTTCAGGGGATCTATGATGATCCTGAAACCTGGCGTGACCCGCAGGACTTCAAGAAACTCTACGCTGACCTTCGCCGGGAAATCCTCGCCCTTGGCGCCATCCATGTCAGCGCAGCCAACAAGCGTCTGAAAGAGACCTTCGGACCTAACACCCAGCATTTCGTGGAGGCTCAGACATGAGCATGAATTCACAAGGCCGTCCAACCAGCCCGTCGGCGCCAAGCGCCCAGCCAGCGATCAAGACCGTTTCGGGCTCACGCGGCCTGCAGCAGCGCGAAGACCTGATCTTCGAGACAGGCTCCACCACCAAGACAGGCGTCGACTTGCCAGCACCAAAAGGCGGCATGGATCGTCTTGGCGGCGTCACCCGCAAGAAGAGCGTCGGCCTTCCGGGCCTCTCAGAGCCAGAAGCCGTGCGCCACTATGTGCGCCTCAGCCAGCAGAACTATGCCATTGATCTTGGCCTGTTCCCGCTCGGCTCCTGCACAATGAAGCATAATCCGCGCCTCAATGAGAAAGTCGCGCGGATGCCGGGCTTTGCCGACATTCACCCGCTGCAGCCGCAGTCGACCGTCCAGGGCGCGCTGGAGTTGATCGATGAGCTTGCAACGTGGCTGAAGACGCTCACCGGTATGCCCGCCGTCGCTATGAGCCCCAAAGCCGGCGCACATGGTGAGTTCTGCGGCATGATGGCGATCCGCGGTGCGCTGATCGCGCGCGGCGAAATCGCCACGCGTACGCGCGTTCTCGTGCCAGCCTCTGCGCACGGCACCAATCCCGCGACGGCGGTGCAGTGCGGCTTCAAGGTTGATGAGATCAAGGCCGATGCGCGCGGACGTGTCGATATGGACGATCTTAAATCGAAGCTCGAAGACAGCCACGACATTGCCGGCATCATGCTGACCAACCCGAACACGTGCGGCCTGTTCGAGACGGACATTCGCGAGATCGCGGATCTCATCCATGAAGCTGGCGGCTATTTCTATTGCGATGGCGCGAACTTCAACGCCATCGTTGGCCGGGTGCGTCCGGGCGATCTTGGTGTCGACGCGATGCACATCAACCTGCACAAGACATTCTCCACGCCGCATGGCGGGGGTGGTCCGGGTGCAGGCCCAACGGTGCTTTCCGAAGCGCTGGCTGACTTCGCGCCTGTGCCATTTGTGGTCGAGGAGGACGGCGTCTTCCATCTGGTTGAACAGCGTAGCGGTGAAGGCTCTGATGCCTTCGGTCGTCTCTGCGCATTCCATGGTCAGATGGGCATGTTCACCCGCGCGCTCGCCTATATGCTGAGCCACGGCGCAGACGGCCTGAAACAGGCTGCAGAAGATGCGGTGCTCAACGCCAATTACCTTCAGTCCCGCCTCAAGACGGTGATGACGCCAGCTTTCGATGGCTACTGCATGCACGAAGCGCTCTTTTCTGATGCCTTCACGGCTGAGGGGATCGAGACGCTCGATATTGCCAAGGCCATGATCGATGAAGGCTATCACCCGATGACCATGTACTTCCCGCTTGTCGTTCATGGCGCCATGCTGATCGAGCCGACGGAGACTGAGTCGAAGGCAGAACTCGACCGGTTCTGCGAGTCGCTACTTTCTATCGCGGAGAAGGCCCGGGCTGGGGATCAAAGCCTAAAAAGTGCGCCATACCTCGCACCGAAGCGGCGCCTTGATGAGACGCAGGCCGCCCGCAAGCCGGAGCTTCGCTGGAGCGAGCCCGACAAGATCGCGGCAGAATAAGATGAGAGGTGGCCGGGCAATGTCCCGGCCATTTTTTTACCAGATCGCGGCCTTGATAGGGGCGGGCTTCAGCTGGGCGTTAGTGTCCTCAAACAGGTCTCGGCGCAGGCGGCCGGTCAGCGTCATCGCGGGCTTCTCGAACAGCCTGAAGACCAGTCCTGCGAAGACGATGCTGCCAACCGCACCGACGATATAGAACAGCAGATTGTCGAGAATGCCTGGCGCGCCGATTGTGAAAACATCTTCAAGGAAGGTGCCCTGAAGGCGGGCTGCCAGCGCATCGAAGATACGCCGCAGTCCGCTCAGCACGAGTGTGTGACCGAGATAGAGCGCATAGGACCAGTCACCGAGAACGACAAACGAGCGAGGGACCCGCACGCGGTCTTCGGCTTCAAGAGCGGCAGCGCCATAGACGATGAGAATGCTGGGGATGCCAAAGAAAAGTACGCGTCCCCAACCGAGCGTGAAGTCGGTCGGATAGGGTTGTAGATAGAGCGCAGCAACGAAGGCGATAAGGCCGACGACAAGTACGGTCATTGGCTTGAAGCGGCGGCCTGAGCAGATGAGTAGCGCTGCGCCGCAGCCCCCCAGAAACTCAAGCGATAGCGGGTGCAGCAGCAGCGATATGTAATCGGTTGCGGTTGGCTGCTGCAGACCCGTCAGCGTGCCGAGCAGGATGATAGCTGCCCAGCCAGCCAGTCCGAGTGGCAGGAACCGGCGCGGCAGCAGGATCAGCAGCGCAAAGCCGATATAGAAGTGCATTTCATGCACCAGCGTCCAGCCGACACCATGGATGGGAACGGTCAGCTGGGGAAGCAGCGCGTAGGAGTAGATGAGATGGAGCGCCGAGTTCTCGCGCATCATCCTGCTTCCATCCTCAAGCGTTTCAGCCCCAAAGGGCACGCCGCCATAAGCAAGAAAGAAATAGGCTGTCATGATGGCTGCAAAGAGCCACCAGAGTGGGTAGATGCGAGCGGCGCGCGCAAACAGGAATGCGCCTGCCGTTGCCAGGCGCGGCTGCACCTTGCCGGTCACGTAGACCATGATGAAACCGGAGATCACAAAGAAGAAGTCGACGCCGGAAAAACCGTTCTGGACGAATGTCGACAACATCGGAGCTTCATTGAGCCCCTTGCGCGCAATGGCGTCCATCTCGATCGCACGCGTATGATAGACAAGCACGAGAAGCGCGGCGACGGCGCGAAGGGCCTGTATCGTATGGAGCTTCAAGCCGCTGCATCCCTCTTCTTGTTATCCAGGTGCCTTCATCCCGGATCGGAGTGTCTATTCCTGCGTTGTCATGGCATGGCCTGCTTCACAAGCAAAGGCTGTATCGCAATCACTATCGCCGCACGGATCTGTGGGAAATCAGCAAGCATCTAGGCAAGCTTTGACGGGAGACCATATAGGAAATGATGGCACGCAAACCCCTGGATCCCGACATGCCTCTCCCGCCTGAAATGAATGCCACACGCAGGCGTTTTGGTACTGTGACGATGGGGATTCATGTGGCTATGAGGCAGTGTCTCGCCGCACTTGGTGCCTTCCTCATTGCCATTGCAATTCCAATCGGCGCGCTTACGCCATTTCTTCCCATTGGCTTGCCACTCGCCATTATCGGTGTGGTGCTGCTTGGACGGAATGCGGTGTGGGGCCGTCGCTGGATGGAAGGCATGCTGAACCGTTTTCCTCGTCTTGAACGGTTCGCGCCCAATTGGCTCATGCGGGCGGTCTTCGGACGTGACAAGCATTCCCGCTCATAGACGAGATATTCCAGACAAAAAAACGCCCTGCTAAAGAGCAGGGCGTTTTCGCATCCAAAAACGGGATTAAGTGTCGCAATCAGCGCTAGTTCAGCGCTTTCTCGATATCGCTCAGCGCCTTGGTGAAGAGATCACTGCGCTGAGGTGAGTTAGCGACGATGTCCTTCGAGGCGCGGGTGGCAGCATTCGCCGCAGCCCGGCGCACATCATTGGTCGCTTCGGCTTCGGCGCGTGCGATGCGGGCTTCAGCCTGCGCTTCACGGCGGGCAACCTTCTCAGCGAGTTCCTTGCGGGCCTGCTCAACCATCATCTTGGCATCAGCCTTGGCCTGCTTGATCATTTCATCAGCGGCCTGATCGGCTTCTTTCTGTTTGCGCTCTGCTTCGGCAAGCGCGGCAGCGGCTTCTTCGCGAAGCTGGCGCGACTCATCAAGCTGGCGCTTGATCTCATCAGCACGGCCGTCCAGCGCAGACGTGATAGCCTTGAGCGCGCCGAGCGAGATGGCGATGAGGAGGAAGGCGACGAAGGCAGCGAAGGCGAAGTTCGTGGCCGCATCCGTGAACGGGTAGGCGAGGTTGCTAAAGCCGGTCTTGGTCTCGTAGCCGGCGTCTCCGGCAGGCGCGGCGAACGCAAGCGGTGTAACCAAGGCTGCAGCGGTCAGCATGAATGAAAAACGTGCCATCTTCATGATCGTCTAGCCTTCCTGCTGCGTGTTGCGGGCGACGGCCTGACGGGCGTCGGCTTCGGTCACTGTTACGCCGAGGCGGCCAAGCATGGCTTGCGTTGCGGAGGTCGCAATCTGTTCGACGTTAGACATAGCGTTGTTGCGAAGCGTCTGGATGCGGGCTTCGGCATCAGCAAGGCGCTCACCAAGTTCGGCGTCGACCTTGGCAGTTTCAGCAGCGATTTCCGCTTCAACCTTTTCGCGCGCCTTCTCAGCAGTATCGCGGGCTTTGCCGCGGGCTTCTGCAAGCGCAAGGTCCTGCTGCTGCTTCGCTTCCTTCGACTGCTCGTTAAGGCGGGCAGCTTCATCGAGCGAGTCAGCAATCGTATCTTCGCGATTCTCGATCACGCCGCCGAGCTTGGGCAGGATGAAACGCGACAGCGCGAGGTAGAGAATACCAAACAGGATGGCCAGCCAGAAGAGCTGTGACGGGAAATGCCACGGATCGAACGGCGGGAAAGAGGCCCCACCGGCGGCTTCGCCGTTAGCAGCCGGAGCAGCAAGCGACAGGAAATTCATGGCGCGACCTTATCAGTCTGAATGGTTGAGACTGGCCCGCGCGCAGTCAATGCGACGGGCCAGTCCAAATCAATAGTCCGGAAAAGTCTTCGTTAGACGACGAAGAGGATCAGGACGGACACCAGGAAGGCCAGGATGCCGAGAGCTTCAGCAAGGGCCATACCGATGAAGAGGTTACCGGTCTGCTGAGGAGCAGCCGATGGGTTGCGCATGGCAGCGTCAAGGAAGCTGGCAAAGATGTTGCCCACACCCAGCGCGGCACCGATCATGCCGAGAGTTGCGAGGCCTGCGCCAACATATTTGAGGCCAAGAGCGATATCGCCTTCCATTTCGTGTCTCCTTTGAGGGATTGGCGTTGGTTCGATTTGATGCCCGTGAAGCCTGTTCGGCGGGGCGCGTCAAGTGTTGAGGCGCGGCTCTTTTGGCCGCACCGGCGAGAAACTAGTGCGATGGGTGAAGCGCGTCGTTGAGATAGACGCAGGTCAGGATCGCGAAGATGTAAGCCTGAAGGCCTGCAACGAGAAGTTCTAGCGCGTTGATGGCGATACCCATTGCGAAGGCGAGCACACCGACAACACCGAGGAGCGCCGTGCCTGCCAGTGCTGCAGCAAACAGTTGCGCAGCGAAGGTGGCGAACAGCTTCAGCATGATGTGACCGGCAAGCATGTTCGCAAAGAGACGAAGCGCCAGTGTCACAGGACGTGCGATGAAGGAGATAACCTCGATTGGCACGAGAATGAGGTAGATGAAGAACGGCGCGCCGGACGGGGCGAAAAGTTTGAAGAATTTCAGGCCGTTCTTGTAGAGACCATAGATGATCACGATCGAAATCACGAGCAGGGCCAGCGCGCCGGTGACGACGATGTGGCTGGTGGTCGTGAAGGCGTACGGCACCATGCCGATCATGTTCGCGAAGAACACGAAGAAGAAGAGCGTGAACACGAACGGGAAGAATTTGAGCCCTTCCTCGCCCGCAGTGCTGCGGACCATATTGGCAACGAAGCCATAGCCGATCTCAGCAATGGACTGGGAACGCGACGGGATGAGCTTGCCGCGCGACGCAGCAAGACCGAAGAAAACGATGATCAGCGAAACGCCAAGCAGCATGTAGAAAGCTGCGTTGGTGAACGATAGATCGATGCCGCCAATTTGAAGTTCGAAGAGTTTCTTCACTTCGAACTGGCTCATCGGGTCAGCCATCTGGTGGAAGGAGAGGTTCATCAGCCCTGTTTCCCGTTTTCCGGACCCTTGGTCTGGTCCGTTCCCTGAAGTTCCGCATATGCCGTTAGCTGGCGATAGGCGCGTATAACACTAAGGATTCCGGCTGCAAGGCCGAATCCCAGCCAGACAAGCAGTCCCCAGGGCTCTGTCTCGAAAACCTTATCGAACCAGTATCCGATAAGAAGTCCGATGACGATGCAGCCGGCCATCTCCGCGCCGTAGCGCAGGGCCATGCCAGCCCCTGAGTTCACATTCTCCTGATCTGCCTCGCGCTTGCGCTTCCTGGCTTCCCGCGCGTCATTGTCGGCCTGCGCTTTCGCAATCCGCTCTGAAAGATCATCACGCTCAGGACCGGCCATGGGGAATCGCCTAAATGCCGCTCGAAACAGACCCGGGGAACACCCCTTGTCTTTCGAGCCGGAAGCTATTGGAGGGGGTGGGGCAAGTCAAGCCAGCCAGTTTTCTGGCAACATGCTGATTATACTAAGAAAAATAGCGGCTGCGCTTTTGACGCATGCGCCTATTCTGCCGCGACGAGTTCCTCGGCAGCGTCGAGGTCCACCGACACCAGTTTCGACACGCCTTTCTCGCGCATGGTCACGCCGAACAGACGATCCATACGGCTCATGGTGACCGGATTGTGGGTGATGACGATGAAGCGGGTATTGGTGCGACGGCGCATCTCATCGAGCAAACGGCAATAGCGGTCGACATTGGCGTCATCGAGGGGCGCGTCGACCTCGTCCAGCACGCAGATCGGGGCAGGGCGCGACAGGAAGACGGCAAAGATCAGCGCCGTCGCTGTCAGGGCCTGCTCACCGCCGGACATGAGCGACAGCGTTCCAAGACGCTTGCCGGGTGGCTGAGCCATGATCTCCAGTCCAGCATCCAGCGGGTCCTCATCATCGACGAGGCGAAGCTCTGCCTCGCCGCCGCGGAACAGGGTGGTGAAGAGCGCCTTGAAGTGTTCATTGACCCGCTCGAACGCCTCTAGAAGGCGCGCGCGCCCTTCATCATTGAGCGCTGCGACGCCTTCGCGCAGGCGGGCAATCGCCTTGATCAAATCGTCTTTCTCAGTTGCCTGGGTACCGAGCCGCTCTGCGAGCTCTTCGGCCTCGGCCTCTGCTTCCATGTTCACGCCGCCGAGCTGGTCGCGGTCACGTCGCAGAAAGTCGAGCTGGCGTTCGGCCTCAGAAGGGTCGAGGCTTTCGATCTCTTCTTCCTCTAGGCCTGCACGGGCAAGGGTGATCAGGCCGTTCGGGGCGCGCTGGAACTGATTACGGGCGGCTTCCACGGCGTCCGACAGGCGCGCCTCGGCATTCTCGACCCGCACTTTTGCGCCAGCCAGCGCCTCGCGCGCCTCGACGGCTGCGTTCGAGGCCTCGCGGGCTTCAGTCTCACTCTCACGCAGGGAGGCTTCTTTCTCGGCCAACGCATCAGCCGCAACGCGGCGCTCTTCTTCCAGCGTTTCCACCCGCTTGGCGAGTGCGTCGATGTCGGCTTGCATGTCTTCAGGTTTCGCGCGTGCCGCATCGGCTTCGCCAGCGGCTTCACGCCGCCGGGCAAGAAGGTCCTCCAGACGCTGCTCGCTCGCTGCGAAGCGGCGTTCCCAGCGCTCCACGTCTCGCGCCAGCCCTTCGCGGCGTGCAATGGCCTGCTCACGGTTGCGGGTGATGTCTGCCAGCTGGCCGCGATATTCGGTTTCGTCAGCTCGAGCTCGGGCCAGGCTTGTGCGGGCCTGTTCAAGATCGGCCTCAAGCGCTGCAAGGTCTTCCGGTGCACCGCAAATCGATACCGATGACAGGGCGTCTTCAACGCCGCGAAGGTCTGATTCGACACGGGCGAGGGCTTCGCTTGCCGATTCGCGCTTCACGTCGGCGCGTTCCCCAGCCTGCCGAGCTTCTGCTGTCGCGGCGCGGGCACGGTTAAGTTCCGATGCTTTCGGTGAAACCTGCTGGCGCGCTTCTTTTAGATCGCGCTCTGCGGCCTCACGAGTTTCCTTGGCCTCTGCAAGTTCGCTGGCCGCTGATTCGAAGCGTTTGCGGGCAGGACCCACCTCAGCTTCGGCGGCGTCGAGCCGGGCTTGCTGTGCCAGCCGCTCTGCAGCCGATACCGGCGCGTCCGGCGTTCGGGTGAAACCGTCCCAACGCCAGAGATGACCTTCAACGGAAACGAGCCGCTGGCCCGGCTTCAGGTGCGCGGCGAGGCGCTTGCCCATTTCGGCCGATACGACGCCGCATTGTGACAGGCGAACAGCAAGCTCGACTGGCGCTTCGACATGGGTGGAGAGAGGTTCAGCGCCTTCCGGCAGGTCGGGCGTCGCGATTGAACTGCCGCCCCAGTAAAGCGGCGAATCAGACCGGGTCGAAGCCTGAAGATCATCGCCGAGCGCAGCGGCGACGGCTTTCTCGTATCCGTCATCAGAACGGATCCTGTCGATGACGGGTGGCGCCTTTGGGCCGCTGGACGACTGTAGAAGGCGCTTGAGGCCAGCAATCTCGGACTCCAGCGTGCGTACGGCTGTGTCGGCCTGGTTCTTCGGGCCTTGCGCGGCAGTCTCTGCCGCGCGGGCCTCGACGAGCGCATCATCGGCGGCATCGACTGCGCGTTCGGCGTCATGAAGGGCGATCTCAGCCGCTTCCTCGGCCTTTTCCGCTGATACGAGCCGTTCATTCAGCACCGCCGTGTCCGGCATCTGGTCGAGCTGCTGGCGAAGACGCGCGGCTTCGCTTTCAAGCGATTGCTTGCGGCGGCGTTGCTGGTTCGCGTTTGCTTCGGCTGCCTGGCGGGCAGCTTTCAGTTCGGCGAGCTTTCCGCCAAGCGTGTCGGCCTGTGTCTGCGCGGTTTCAAGATCGGCGCGGGCCTGTTCAAGCTTCTGCTCGGCTTCAGCTTCCAGCGCCTCGTTCGCTTGCGGATCCTCGGTCGGCAGCGATGCCAACGTATCGCGTGCTTCAGCGAGGGCGCTTTCAGCCTCTTCCTTCTGGGACTGCTCGCGCTCTATGTCGGACATGATTCGGCGCGCTTCGCTCTCGTGCCGGGCCAGCAGCTCTGCAGCGGTCTTGCGCTCGGTTTCAAGGCGCGCGAGGTCGATCTTCGCCTGGCCCAGGCGGCCGGAGATTTCGGCCTCTGCATTTCGGAGCGGCTGAATGCCGTCGCCCGCCTCGATGCGGCGCGTTTCCGCGATAGCCGAAGCGCGGGTCAGGGCTTCGACTGCATCCCGGCAGCGTACGAGCTCTTCTTCCGCAACCGTCTTTGCTTCCGTAGCTGTCTGCCAGCGCAGGTGTGCAAGGAAGGCTTCCAGTGCGGCAATCTTGTCGGAAAGCTCTTTATACTTGCGAGCCTTACGGGCCTGACGCTTCAGACTTTCGAGCTGGCGTTCGACCTCGGCTGAGACTTCCGACAGTCGTTCAAGATTGGTTTCGGCCGCGCGCAATTTCAGCTCTGCCTCGTGGCGGCGGGTATTGAGCCCGGCAATGCCGGCGGCTTCCTCAAGGATGCGGCGACGGTTCTGGGGCTTGGAACCGATCAGCTCTGAAATCTGGCCCTGACGCACCAGTGAAGGCGAATTCGCACCGGTGGAGGCATCCGCAAAGATGAGCTGGATGTCCTTGCCGCGTACCGTCCGACCGTTGAGCTTGTAGGTGGAGCCGGCGCCGCGCTTGAGCCGCCGCATGATTTCGAGCGTGTCGGACGCATTGAATTCCGGCGGCGCAGTACGGTCTGAATTGTCGAGCACAAGCGTGACTTCTGCCAGTTCGCGCGCCGGGCGGCTTTGTGAGCCGGAGAAGATCAGGTCGTCCATCTCGCCGCCGCGCATGGCCCGGGCAGAATTGGCGCCCATGGCCCAGCGCAAGGCTTCGAGAAGATTGGATTTGCCGCAACCATTGGGGCCGACAATGCCTGTCAGGCCCGGATGGATCGGAACTTCTTGCGGCTCAACAAAGGATTTGAAGCCTGCAATGCGCAGTTCTGAAATGTGCAATGCAGGCTCCCCAATTGAATGGAAGGCTTATTGCTGCGGCGCAGCCTCACCTTCGGTTTCGTCCATGGACTCAGTTTCAATGTTTATGGATTCGCCTGACATGTCGCCCTCGTCAGTCATGGCGGGGGTTTCAGCCTCTTCCATGCCTGCTTCGGTGGCAGTCTCTGGTGCATCTTCACCAAGGGCTTCATCAAGCATGCTCTGCATGGCTGGCCACTGGCGCCACTCATAACCGTCCAGCAGCTCGCCATTGAGGAAGACAGTTGGGGTTGCATTCACGCCTGCTTCGTCGCCTGCAGCAACAGAAGCGGAAATGGCACGGCGGATGTCTGAATTGTTCAGGCAGGCATCGAACTCGGCCTCATCGGTGATGCCGTGATTGGCGCCGATCTGCTGAAGTGCCTGTTTCACCTGACCGCCCTGACGCGCAAGGCTGAGGATCGCGGTCTGGCGAGAGAAGAGCTCATCGAGAACGTCGTAGTAGCGGTCTTCACCTGCGCAGCGCGCGAGTGCGAAGCCTGCGACCGAAACGTTAGCTGGCGCTGTCGGGAATTCGCGGAAGACGTAACGGACCTTGCCGGTGTCGACATAGTCTTCTTTCAGATTGCCGACGACTTCATTGTGGAACTGGAGACAGGCCGGGCAGGTCCAGGAGGCATACTCGACAATCGTCACAGGTGCGTCTGCCTCGCCTAGGGAGATTTCCTGAAGCGCGGCGCTGTTCGGGCCTTCGCCGCTTTCATCGCCCGACGCCCCGCAGGCGGCCATTGTCAGAAAGGATACAGCCAGAATAGCGGTCCGGCGGGTCAGGGTATTCAGTTTCATGACGTCTTCTCTTCAGAATGGTTAGGTCAGCTTCCGGTCAGGCTTGATCCGGCAAATTGGGGTTCTCGTCGCTCGCTAGCACAGCTTCGCCCAGCGCCAAAACCGCGTCGCGCAATGCGCGGTCTTCGATCTTCGCGACCGACGCTTCGAGCGCAGCACGCTCCTCGGCTGTCAGCGGCCGGCGGGCGCGCACAGGCTTTGGCGCAGGCTGACGCGTAAGAGGGCCCTGCTTGATACGTATCTCGGCGATATCGCCGCCCAGCGCGACGGACACGCGCTGGCGGATAAGCTCGCTTTGATGCTGGATCATGGTCGAGGCAGCGGGAATGCACTGCACCGTGAGAACACGGCCCTTCCCCTTGCCGCCAGAGCCGACTTTCTCTGGCTCGCAAACTCTTGCGATCTGCGCGCCGACGGTTTCCGCCCAGATCAGCTTCAACCGGCCAATGGCTGGGCCCTTGTCCGGCACGCGGTCACGAGTGATCCGCTGGCTCAGCGTGCCAATCGTTTTTGGCGTGGGTGCAACCGGCTTGGCGCGCGCATGGCGCAGCCTTATCCGGGCACGGGCTTCTTCCAGCGGGTCGAGGCTTGATCTCATCACCATGAACGTGATTGTGCCCTGCATGGCGAAACGAGAAAAGGCCGCTTTTGCGGCTGGCACGCGCTTTGACGGCCTGCCTGATGCACTTCTGGACTGGTATGGGCGTCACGCCCGCACGTTGCCCTGGCGAATTGGCCCGGGTGAGCGTGGCCGCGGCGTGGTGCCAGACCCTTACCGTGTCTGGCTGGCAGAGATCATGCTACAGCAGACCACTGTGCCGCATGCAGTTAGATATTTCGAAACGTTCACGCGCACCTGGCCAACCGTTGAAGCACTGGCCTCCGCCGAGGACGGAGACGTCATGGCGGCTTGGGCGGGCCTTGGTTATTACGCCCGCGCCCGCAACCTTCTGAAATGTGCGCGCGAAGTCGCAGCGCGGGGCAGCTGGCCGAAAACAGAGGCCGGTCTTAGAGAGCTGCCGGGCATTGGTCCTTATACGGCAGGGGCGGTCGCAGCGCTGGCCTTCGATCAGCGCTCAGCCGCAGTAGATGGTAATGTTGACCGCGTCTTCGCTCGCATCCTCGCCGCCAAGGGTGAATGGAAGGATGAAAAGCGCCGTATTGCCGACATTGTCCGCGCCCTCGTCCCCGAGGATAGGCCCGGAGAGTTTGCAGAAGCGCTGATGGACCTCGGCGCGACAGTATGCACGCCCAAGCGTCCAAACTGTCTCATCTGTCCGATACGCGATTGGTGCACCGCATATTCGGAAGGAGGGCCAGAGCGCTATCCGGTCAAACCGGCGAAGAAAGCCAAACCCGTCAGGTACGGCGAAGTCTATATTGTACGCGGCGCCTCAGGTGTCGCCGTGGAAACGCGGCCGCCGCAAGGACTGCTTGGCGGGATGCTGGGCCTACCGACGACGGATTGGCGTGAAGATGGCTCCGTTTCCCGTCTGGAATGGATCAGAGATGCGCAGGAAATCGGTGAGGTCAAACATGTCTTCACCCATTTTGAACTTCGCCTGAAAGTCGTCACCGTCGAGGGCGAAGGGCTGGTGCCAACGGACTATGAGTTTCGAGATGAAGAGGGTGTCGCCAGCGCGCTGCCCAGCGTGTTCAAGAAAGCTCTGAAACTTGCTTCATGAAGTCTCTTGCGTGCCCGCCCGGTAGGCTTCCTCCCGCTCAGCGGCAAGGAGATCGCGCACGGTTTCGCCTGCATAACCGAATTCTTCGAGTACCCGCCCCGACAGTTGGAGGGCAGCTTCGATCGCGTCTGGAATGACATAGGTCGCACCGGCCGCTTCAAGCTCCCGCCCATGTTCTGCATCGCGCGCCCGCACCATGATGGGAAGGGCAGGGCGCTTCTTGCGGACAGCTTCGACCATCTGGCGTGCGCTGGTCGCATTGTCGACCGTGACCACCACCATCGACGCGCCCGCCAATCCGGCAGCTTCCAGCATTTCCGGCCTGCCGGCATCCCCTATCGAGACCTGCCAGCCTTTCCGGCGGCCTTGCCGGACGAGGGCAGGGTCATTCTCTACAATCACGATGTCCGTGTTTGCTTCTGACAGGACACGCGCAATCGTGCGTCCAACGCGGCCAAACCCGGCAATGATGACGTGGCCATCCATCTTCTCGAAGCTCTGCGGCTCTGGCTCATGGGTGGGCTGTGGCGGCTTGAAACGCGTCGCGAGAACCTGTCCCAGTCGTGAGGTTGCCGGAATTAGGAGCATGGAGAGGCCTGCGATCGCGGTCACAGGTGTCGCCTGCTGGGAGGTCAGCAGGCCTGCCGCTGTCGCCGATGCCATTACAACGAAGGCAAACTCACCCGCGGGAGCCAGAAGGAAAGCCGCTTCCGTCGCAACCGGGCGGGACGCACCAAAAAGGCGCGTACTGGTCCACGCGATGACGAGCTTCAGCGCCAGCAAGGCGGCGAGGCCGCCAAGTACGACAGGTGCAAGCTCCACGATTACAGCGAGGTCGATGCTCATGCCGACCGTCATGAAAAAGATGCCGAGTAACAGACCTTTGAACGGGTCGAGGTCCACTTCTGCCTGGTGGCGGAATTCCGTCTCGCCAAGCAGCAGGCCTGCGAGAAACGCACCGAGCGCGACCGACAGCCCGGCAGACGCTGTGATCACCGCTGCGCCTATGACTGTGAACAGGGTAACCGCCATAAGGAAGTCGCGACCGCCTGCCTGCGCGGCTAGCCTGAATACGGGGCGGACAGCAAAACGGCCAATGGCCACGATAACGATAAGCGCGATGAGGCCTTCACCAAGCGCCCGCAGGACGTCACCAGCGAGACTGCCGCCGCTCTCGGCTGACAGGAAGCTGATCAGGATCAGGATCGGCGCAACGAGAATATCCTGAAACAGGAGCACACCGAGCGCCGCCTTGCCCGTCGGCCCCGTCGCCCTGTGCTCATTCGTCAACATCTGCATCACGATCGCTGTCGACGATAGCGCGAGCGCCAGACCGATGATGGCGGCAGCCGCCGGCTCAAGCCCGATCAGCCAGAGGGCAACGCCAATTGCGATCGCGCTTGCGACCGATTGCAGGGCGCCTGCGCCAAAAACCGCATCTTTCATGCGCCAGAGCTTCTCGAAGGACAGCTCCAGCCCGATCAGGAAGAGAAGGAAGAGGATGCCAAGTTCAGCGAAGGGCTCGGCCGCTTCGGGTTCACCAACCGTGATGAACTGAACAGGCGCCCAGAGATCCTCCAGCGTGCCAAGGCCATAGGGACCAAGGACCACACCGGCGATCAGGAACCCTGCCACGGCAGGCACGCGCACCAGCCTAAGCGCCGGCACAATGATGCCGGCGGCAAACAGAAAGACGAGCATATCCTTCAGAAAGATTTCCTGACCTTCGTGTCCCATACCTGTCTATCGACACGATCCGGGCGGCGGCGGCAAGGCAGGGTCTTCCCTTAGGCTATGACCATTGAGGAAAAAGGTTAGTTCAGGCCCATTTCCTGGCGATACCGGCGGCGGAGCAGATCAATTGGCGCAAGGTCGCCTTTTGGCGATTCGTAGTGCCAGAAGGTCCAGCCATTACAGGCGGGCTGTTTCATCACATGCGCGCCAAGCCGGTGGATCGAGCCGGACGCATCGCCCGATGACAGGCTGCCATCGACGCGGATGCGGGCATGGTGACGCTTTTTTGGCGACCAGAGACGGTCGCCGGGTTTGAGCCAGCCATTTTCCACCAGGGCACCGAACGGGACGCGGGGCAGGGCGCGTGCGCCTTTCTGGGTTTCCAGCGCTGCGCCGTCTAGCGGGGTGATCGCCGACAGGCGGGCCCTCGAGAGGCGGATGTAAGACGGGTCCTGCTCGATTCCGACAAAGTCGCGGCCAAGCATCTTCGCGGCGGCAGCCGTCGTGCCCGTGCCCGAAAACGGGTCGAGGATGACATCGCCCGGATTGGTCGTCGCCAGAATGACCCGCTTCAGTAGGGCTTCGGGTTTCTGCGTTGGGTGGGCTTTCTTGCCCTGAACGTCTTTCAGACGCTCGGACCCAGTGCAGAGAGGGATCGTCCAGTCCGACCGCATCTGCTTGTCTTCATTGAAGGCTTTCAGCGCATCATAATTGAAGGTGACGCGCGACTTTTCGGTCTTGCCTGCCCAGATCAGCGTCTCATGCGCGTTCTGGAAACGAGTGCCCTTGAAGTTCGGCATCGGGTTGGACTTCAGCCAGATCACATCGTTCTGGATCCAGAAACCGCTATCCTGAAGGATCGCGCCGACGCGGAAGATGTTGTGATAGGAACCGATCACCCAGATTGCGCCATCATCTTTCAACACGCGGCGACATTCGGTCAGCCATTGGTGGGTGAACAGGTCATAGGCGTCGAAGCTGTCGAACTGGTCCCAGGCATCATCGACCCCGTCGACATGCGACTGGTCCGGCCGGGTAAGTCCGCCGCCAAGCTGGAGGTTGTAGGGCGGATCGGCGAAGACAAGGTCGACGGACTTGTCCGGCAGGCGTGACAGCACGTCGACACATTCGCCTTCGATGATCGTATTGCGGACCAGATCCATACTTGAATGCCCTTTTGTGCGATTCGGTGACTGGCGCGCATCCCGCAGGAATTTGGTTATTCAATCGTTACTCCAGCGCGCCCGTGCGCAGCACCCTTTCAGAAAGCGAGCCGCATCTGTCCGCTCGGCGGCTCTGGCGGGCAGAAAAGATCGGTGCGCAGGCGAGGCCGGGCTTCATCCAGACCAAGCCGGCGCGCGGCTTTCTTGAAGCGCTGGGAAATGATCTGGGCATGAACACCGCGCCCGCGTCCGCGCTCGAACCAGTTTGCATCATAGTCCTGTCCCCCGCGCATGTCCCGCAGCGTGTTGATCACTTTCGCGGCGCGATCCGGATAATGTTCGGCAAGCCATTCATGGAAGATGTCCTTCAGTTCAAATGGCAGGCGAAGCACGACATAGCCCGCGCTTGTGGCCCCGTTTTCGGCGGCCGCTTCCAGAAGGTCTTCCATCTCCGGTTCATTCAGGGCAGGAATGATGGGGGCAGTCATCGCGATGATCGGGATCCCGGCTTTCGTCAGCGTGGAGATGGTCTGCAGCCGTCTATAAGGCGCGGCGGCGCGCGGCTCCATCAGGCGCGATAGTCGAGGGTCGAGCGTGGTCAGAGACACGCCAACACGGGCAAGCCCCTTCTCGGCCATGGGTGCAATCAGGTCGATATCCCGCTGGATAAGCGCAGACTTGGTCAGCAGCGTGACCGGGTGATTATGCTCTGACAGGATTTCGAGGAAGGTTCGCGTCAGCTTCAGCTGCCTCTCAACTGGCTGGTAGGCGTCCGTATTCATGCCCAGCGCAATTGGCCGGGGTATGTAGGACGGACGCGACAATTCCTTGCGCAACAGCGCAGGGCCTTCTGGCTTGAAGAAGAGCCGGCTTTCAAAGTCGAGCCCGGCAGACAGGCCGTGATAGGCATGGGTCGGGCGGGCGAAACAATAGACGCAGCCATGTTCACAGCCACGATAGGGATTGATCGTCCGGTCGAATGATATGTCGGGCGAGCGATTATAAGTGATGATCGTCCGCGCGCTTTCCCGCGTGAGCGTCGTATCGAGACGTCCGGCACTATCCTCGATCGTGCCCCAGCCATCATCGAAAGCATCGCGTGTTTCGTGCTCGAACCGGCCTCTCTGGTTAGAGATCGCGCCGCGCCCACGGTGCTCATGCCGCTCGGCGCTATGCGACACGTCCAGATTTGTGACGCGCCCTTTCGACGGGAGTTTCTGGTTCAGTCTCATGGAGAAAGAAAACCATGAGGAGCAGAACAAAACAAGAACAATATTGCCGTAAAGCCATGTTGGTCCACAGACGAATCCGCGTCGGCGACCTAGGCTCCGTGGGTGTCGAAGCTTTCAAGAATAGTGCGGAAATGGCGCGCCAGCGAAGTTGGCAGGAACAGCGCAATATCCTTGGTGACAGTCATGCCGTCGGGGGCGACACCGTGCGAAGCAGGGACGATCTGCAGCAGCATTGGCGCTTCCTCGAACTCGCGTACACTGGTTCTCTCACGGTAGATAACGACCACGTTGCGGTGACGATCATCAGAGCAGATGTCTTCGAAGACTTTCTCGACTTCTTCCTGGGGACCTTCGAGGACCTGCATGAAGTTCGTGCCGTTGAAGAGTAGAATGCCGGTTATGTTACTATCGCGGTTTCTGGTGATCGCTGCTTCAAGAATACTCTGAAGATCAACAGAGGTCAGCGTACGTGTCGCCACGCTGACATAGGCTAGTTTATACATAACGGACCCTCTTCAATAGGCCGGGACGTGAAACAATTTGGCAAGTGCCGTCGATAACATGAATCAATATAGCTGTTCATCACGCTCTTATTGACTCTGTTTGTACAGTTGCCAGTCGCGCCATGTATCTATGTCGGTCAACTGTCGCAATAGAGTGATGCGCGTGTCGTGTGGAAGATTACTCCTGACGTCTTCCATGGCGTGAGGGCTCGACCACCGTACATTTCTGAACAGATCTGGCGTTCGCAAGTCGTAGGATACGCCGAACAGCCAGAAGCCGCCGTCCGATGCCGGGCCAAACACAGCCGCGTTCCGGCCAAGATTTCTGGAAGCTTGAAGTATCATGCCTTTGCGCAGTCCCGGTGCGTCGGTGCCGATGAACATAACAGCGCCCCGGGGGGCATCGGCCATGGCATTCGCGAGACGGTCTCCGAGGGACCGGCCCTTCTGGACACGGCGCTCCAGTCTTTGCGGCCAGAGACCTCCAAGCGAGGCTGAGGCGAGGGAGGGCGGATCAACCATGAGCCGTGTTTGCCAGGCTGGATGTTCGCTTTGTCGGATCGTATGCGCCGTCAGGCGGCGGGACATGCGGCGGGCCTCTGTCCGGCCAATATCTGCGGCCAGCCGGGTCTTGGACGCCCCAATCCGCGGCGCCTTTGTAAAGATGAGGAGGGTCGGTCTGGTCATTCGGGGCAGGGCTCAGCGATAGGCGGCGGCCAGCTTTTCCGGGCTGGCGCCAAGCAGATAACGTGTGATCAGCCAGGCATTCTTCCAGCTTCGCTTGCGCCAGCCATCGCGCTCATACTTGGCGGCAGATGTTCGGGCCTCTGCCGAAAGCATGCTGAGGCGACGTCTGCCAATTGCGCGGACCAGTGCGACGTCCTCCATCAAGGGCATGTCCTTATAGCCGCCCGTCTCTTCATATAGGCTGCGAGGCACCAGCAGGCCCTGGTCGCCATATGGCAGGCCGAGAAGCTTTGCGCGACGGTTCGCCCGCGCCGCGACATGCTTTGCCATCGGATGATCTGATCGGAAGGCGAGGGTGAAAAACGCAGCCTTGCCCGGCGCGTTTGCCATATGATCGCGCACGCGCTCCACCCAGTCGCGTGTCAGCGACGTATCGGCGTGAAGAAATAGAAGCCACTCACCCCGCGCTGCTTTCGCGCCGGTCGCCAGCTGTTTGCCCCGTCCTCGCTCGCTCTGAATAATTGAGGCGCCGGCCGCGTCGGCGATGTGCGCCGTCGCATCG
>Ga0208965_1000409_pt1 | contig 20928 bp, 23 predicted proteins | sample AOAMet1_07_M0_10_2_FD_188230 | JGI IMG/M metagenome (GOLD analysis project Ga0208965, IMG submission 188230) | Ammonia-oxidizing marine microbial communities from Monterey Bay, California, USA - CAN11_07_M0_10 (SPAdes) | ecosystem: Environmental > Aquatic > Marine > Intertidal zone | place...
ACGCCCCGGAACATGAGAAGAACATTCATGGCGTCGCTGTGCCGTGACTGCTCGGCAGTCCATTCAGAAAAAGTGTCGCAATGTCGGTCCTGTAGCAGCGATCGGATCATTTTCCATGCCCGGCTCGAGCAACTCAGTGTTGCGCATATCGACTGTGACGCATTCTACGCCGCCATAGAAAAAAGAGACAATCCGGAGATACGAAATCGCCCGGTTATCGTAGGTGGCGGCCAACGCGGTGTCGTAGCGACTTGCTGCTATATTGCCCGGCTCGACGGCGTCCGCTCCGCCATGCCGATGTTCAAGGCGCTCAAAGCATGTCCAAATGCAGTGGTCGTGCGCCCGGACTTCCGCAAGTATTCAGCCGCTTCCCGCGAGATCAGGCAAAAGCTCGAAGCACTCAGCCCGATGGTGCAGATGGTGAGCATCGATGAAGGCTATATAGACCTCTCCGGAACCCGGCGCCTCCATTCACATCTGCCGGCCGCCCTTCTCGCCACACTGGCTCGGGACATAGAAAGAGATCTGAAAATAACGATCTCGATCGGCCTGTCTGAGAACCGCTTCCTCGCAAAGATGGCGAGCGAGATGGACAAGCCGCGCGGCTTCGCAGCCGTCTCCCGGTCTGACGCCAAGGATATCCTCGGTCCGATGCCGGTGAGCGCGATACATGGTGTCGGACCAGCTTTCGCATCCCGCCTGTCGAAGGCTGGCTTGAACCTGATCAGTGACGTCCAGCGCCGTGAAAGAGCTGACATGATGCGCAAATATGGTGAAAGCGGCCAGCACCTCTGGGACCGGGCGCATGGGATAGACAATCGCCGCGTCACGCCTGATCGGGAACGAAAATCAGTCTCTTCAGAACGCACCTTCAATAGTGATATCTCTGACCCGCAGACGCTCGATGACAGGCTTTGGTCCGTCTGCGAAGAGACCGCGACCCGGGCCAAGGCACATGGTGTGGCGGGCTATGTCGTCACCCTGAAGCTCAAGACGAAGACTTTCCGCAGTCTGACGCGCAACGTGACACTCTCTGAGCCTACACAGCTTGCCCAGACGCTGTTTCGCGTGGCTCGCCCACTGCTACAGCGTGAAACGGCGGGCACCACCGCCTACCGGCTGATCGGGATCGGCATTTCAGACCTGCACCCGGCTGGCCACGACCAGGTCGATCTTGTCGATCCGGGGGTCGCCAAACGCGCAGCGGCCGAACGCGCGATGGACAAAGCGCGTGGCAAATTCGGGGACCAGGCGGTGCAGACCGGACGGGCTATGCGACTGGATCGCCGAAAAAGCACGCCCGACTGAACCTCGCCTTGCCCGGTGCCAAGGCATATGTCTAAGAGGGGTCGCGCACAACAACTATCGGAGTCGCCCTTCCATGAGCACACCTGAAGCCCGCCTGATCAATCTCGGCATCACGCTCCCGGAGCCTATGAAGGCGGTCGCCAACTACGTGCCCTTTGTCATTTCCGGACAGCATCTTTTCGTTTCCGGACAGGTCAGCTCCACCCCGGACGGACTAGTGACAGGCCGCCTCGGTGAAACCATGGACCTCCCCGCGGGCCAGGAAGCAGCGCGCCGTTGTGGCATCAACCTGCTGGCTCAGTGCAAGGCGGCGTTGGGAGATCTTTCGAGAGTTACTCGCGTGGTGAAACTCGGCGGCTTCGTGAACGCCCATCCGTTGTTCACCGACATCCCGCAGGTCATCAATGGCTGCTCGGACCTGATGGTTGATGTTTTCGGAGATGCCGGACGCCATGCCCGCTCAGCCGTGGCATGCCCGACCCTGCCCCTCGGCGTCGCGGTGGAAATTGACGGGATTTTTGAAATTGCGAATTGAGGAACGATTTGGCTGAACGGTTCAATCTGCTCGACTACCACTATGCCCATCGCGGACTTTGGTCTGCGGACGCCTATCCAGAGAACAGCCTGGAAGCGATCCTGGCTGCTGGCGGCGGCGGTATAGGCTGTGAGATCGATGTTCGGCCAGCTGCGTGTGGTACGCCCGTCGTGTTCCATGATGCGGTACTCGACAGGATGACCGAAGCCGAGGGCCTTGTCGCCAATCACTCGGCCGAAGACCTCACCCAGCTGACCCTGAAGGGTAATGGCACCTTTGCGACGCTCGATCAGGTTCTCGATGCCTGGACTGCTGATACACCTCTTCTCATCGAAATGAAGATTGATGGCGAAACTGACGCCGAGGGGTTTGCTGGTCTCGTCGCAGAACGTGTCGAGGCGTTCAAAGGCCCGGCGGCCTTGATGAGCTTTAGCCGCCGCGCCGTTTCTGCGACCCCGCCCAGCGTCATGAAAGGGGCGCTGATCCTGCCCAGCCGGATGTCACAGGACATCACGCTTCGGGCGCTCGTCAGTACATCTGCCGCCCTAATGCCTGATTTTATCGCGGCACACTGGTCCGATGCCCGAGATGCGCAGATGACCGCGACAGACTATGGACTTCCCATCGCCGTCTGGACCGTGGACACGGCCGACCGCGCGGAGGAGCTAAAGTCGCTTCTCGTTGCTCAGATCTTTGAAGGTTTCGATCCCGCCTTTGTCAGGCTGGAGGCGTGAGCTAGATCCCGTTTCATGGATGAACCCCGCCTGGAAATTCGACTGATTCACAGCCTCGATGAGGTCAACGCAGACGAATGGAACGCGGTCGCCAACCCGCCAGGCGAGCCCTATGACCCCTTCCTGAGCTGGCAGTTCCTGCAGGCCATGGAAGAAAGCGGCGCCGCATCGCCGGAAATCGGGTGGGCCCCGCATCACGTCATCGTGCAAAAGGCCGGACAAGGCCTTTGCGGCGCGATGCCACTTTATCTCAAATCCCATTCCCAGGGTGAGTTTGTCTTCGACCATAGCTGGGCAGACGCTTATGAGCGCGCTGGCGGCCACTATTATCCAAAACTTCTCTCTGCCGTCCCTTTCACGCCCGTCACGGGGCGCCGCCGCCTCGTGCGGCCGGGCCCGGATGCGACGCAGATCTCAGATGCGCTTCTCGGCGCGGCGGTAAAGATCGCCGCCGATAACGACATCTCCTCGCTCCACATCAATTTCCTCACCGGCGAAGACGCGCTGCGGTTGGAAACTGCCGGTCTGCTGGTGCGCACCGACCAGCAGTTCCACTGGCACAATGATGGCTATGAGAGCTTCGATGACTTTCTGGCCGTCCTCTCCTCCTCCAAGCGCAAGAACCTCCGCAAGGAACGGCATAAGGCACAGGAAGGCCTGACATTCCGTCACATCACCGGGAATGAGATCACCGAGGACCACTGGGACGTCTTCTACGAATTCTACATGGACACCGGCGCGCGCAAATGGGGCACGCCCTATCTCAATCGCGAAACCTTCTCCCTGCTGGGCGAGCGGATGGCCGACGACATCCTGCTCATCTTTGCCGAAGAGGACGGCCACCCGATCGCTGGCGCCCTCAACATGATTGGCGGCGACAGACTTCTGGGGCGCTACTGGGGCACCGTCTCCCCCCGGCCGATGCTTCACTTCGAGACCTGCTATTATCAGGCGATCGATTTTGCCATTGCGCGCGGCCTCAAGACGGTCGAGGCAGGCGCCCAAGGCGGCCACAAGCTCGCGCGCGGCTACGTGCCTGAAACGACCTATTCAGCTCACTGGATCGCCCATGAGGGCCTAGCCAGCGCTGTGGAGGAATATCTCGGACGCGAACGCCAGATGGTTGAAAGGGAAGCTGACTTTCTACGTGAGAGAACGCCGTTTAAGAAAGACGGATGAGTTCCCTCGTCACGATTCGGCGCTGCGCCACTTTGCCCGAAGCGCTAATCAACGTTTCGTTCCTGCGGTCCCGCGGATTTGAAGCTAGTCTCGACAATTATCACCACGCTGCTGTGAACTGGTTGATAGTGCCTGCGCTGAACGGGATCGGAGTGTTGGTGCCGGCGAGCGATGACGAGGCCGCAAAGCAGGCAATGGTCGATGCAGTGTCCACAGACACGCAAGAATTTGAAACGCTCTATGGCGCCTACGAATCGCCAGCGCCTGTAAGCAAAGGGCCGGTCTGGCTCTTCTGGGCGTCAATTCTCGGAATACCGTGGCTTCTATACAGTCTGCTGGTGGCGATTTTGGAGCTGCTCATACCGGCCCGACTTGTACCTGAAACTCCCAGACTGTCCGATATTACGAATGCGTGCCCGTATGGCTATTCCTGCTTTTCGTACGACAATCTTTCCTACAGCATGACCAGCGTAGAGTTTTCAGTTTTCCGCCTGGAGCCTCACGCTTGGTGGCTAGTTTTTGTATTGATCGGCATCCACCTCTCTTATTTCGGTCTGCTCTATCTCTTCGGATTGGTTTTCGCACGAAGCTCCCGGCGTCTGTCAGAGCGACGGCGGTCTCGCTGATGACTTCCCTCGTCACGATACGGCGCTGTGCAACGCTTCAGGAGGCCCTCGTCTGTAAGGGCTTGCTGGAAGCCAACGGCATCCACGCCATTGTCGAAAACTACTACCATGCATTGAATGACTGGTTGCTCATTCCCGGTCTGGGAAGTGCTCGCGTCGCCGTCCCATCCACCGCTGTCGAGACCGCGCACGATTTGATCACGAGGAGCGCCCAGGGTGGCGCTGACCTGCTCGAACAGGAATTCGGCGCTTATGAAACGCCGCATCGCTATGGCGTGATAGCTCTCTGGTACATGATCCTGCACCAGTTTCAGGTCGCGCTCTTCCTGTGGGTGTGTTTCTTCTACGTGCTCCTGAAGCTTCTGGATGCTGTCCTGCCAAGCCACTGGTTCATATCGAAGGCCCCGGCCATCGAGCGAGACTGGACACCCGAAGTATCTGCCGGAAGCTGGAACCCGATTTCAATGAGCGGCTGGAACATTGAAGGCTTCCTGTTTGTTATTGCGATCATCCTTGTCTTCGTGGCCGACCGGCTGATAAAGCCAAGGACAGACACCAGAGATGAGGCCCCATGACCCTCCACGGCACCTACGATAAAGACAATATCTTCGCGAAGATGCTACGCGGCGAAATGCCGTGCGTGAAAGTCTTCGAGGATGACGTCGCTCTCGCCTTCATGGACATCTTTCCTCAGACGACAGGCCACACGCTCGTCATCCCAAAGGACGTAAAGGCGCGCAACTTCCTTGAGCTAAAGCCTAAGAAAATTGGCCCTTATATGGAGCGCGTCCAGACGGTCGCGAAGGCAGTGGAAAAGGCGCTAGAGCCCGATGGGCTTCGTATCCTGCAATTCAACGGCGCGCCCGCTGGCCAGACGGTCTACCACCTCCACTTCCACATCCTGCCCATCATGGAAGGCCAGACCGGACGCCCTCATGCGAGCGGCGAACCAGCGGACACCGAAGAGTTGAAAGCACTCGCCGACAAGATTGCTGCTTACCTCTAGGAAAGCACGCCACTAGCAGCGTCGCTTTCGATGAGTGCAACTCATCTGAGAGTCCAGCTCCTGCTCTCTCGGCAATGGCTATCGCGACAGGTACAGGCTAGCCCGTCCAACCGCGAGCCCGCCCCAAGGTGAGGCGCACAACCGAAAGTCGTTGTAGAGCTATAGCCCCAGCTTCTGCTTCAGGATTTGATTGACCGCGCCCGGATTCGCCTTGCCGCCCGACGCTTTCATCACCTGCCCGACGAACCAGCCCATGGCTTTTGGCTTTTCCTTCACCGAAGCGGCCTGCTCCGGGTTCTCGGCAATGATCTGGTCCACGATCGCTTCAATGGCGCCAGTATCAGTCACCTGTTTCAGGCCGTGCCTCTCGACGATATCGCCCGGATTGCCCTCGCCGTCGATCATGCGGGCAAAAACGTCTTTCGCGATCTTGCCTGAGATCGTGTCATTGGAGATGAGGTCTACGAGTTCGCCGAGCTGAGCGGCTGAAACGGGGCTCTCTGCCAGCTCGAGGTCTTCGCGGTTCAGATAGCCAAACAGTTCCTGGCTGACCCAGTTTGCTGCAAGCTTCGCATCGCGCCCTTTGGCGACCGCTTCGAAAAACTCTGCGCGTTCGCTATCGGCGGTCAGAACGCCGGCATCATAACGCGACAGGCCGTACTCACTTTCAAAACGAGCGCGCTTTTCGTCCGGCAACTCCGGAAGGCTCGCCTTGATATTCTCGATGAAGAGGTCATCGAACTCAAGCGGCAGGAGGTCCGGGTCCGGGAAGTAGCGATAGTCGTGCGCGTCTTCCTTGGAACGCATGGAGCGCGTCTCGCCCTTGTTCGGATCGAACAGACGCGTTTCCTGATCGACCTTGCCGCCGCTTTCGAGGATCTCGATCTGGCGGCGTGCTTCGTACTCGATCGCTGCCTGGATGAAACGGAACGAGTTCATGTTCTTGATCTCACAGCGCGTTCCGAGGTGGCCGAAATCGCCCGTCTCGCGGAATTTCTCATAAGCGCCAGGTTTGCAGACCGACACATTAACGTCCGCACGCAGATTACCCTTCTCCATGTCACCGTCACAGGTGCCGAGAGCGACCACGATGGATTTGAGCTTCTTGACGTAAGCCGCTGCTTCCAATGGTGTTCTTACGTCCGGCTTGGAAACGATTTCCATCAGGGCAACGCCAGAGCGATTGAGGTCCACATAGGTCGCCGTCGGGTCCATATCGTGGATCGACTTGCCCGCATCCTGCTCAAGGTGAAGGCGTTCAATCCGTACAGGGAAGGAATAGGCCGGGTCGCCATGCGCTGGCTCTACATCAACCTCGATCTCGCCTTCGCCGACGATTGGGTGGTCGAACTGGCTGATCTGATAGCCCTGCGGAAGATCCGGGTAGAAATAATTCTTGCGGTCAAAACGCGACCATTTGTTGATCTTCGCCTTCAGGCCGAGGCCCGTGCGTACCGCCTGTTCAACGCACTTCTTGTTGATGACCGGCAGCATGCCTGGCATCGCCGCATCAACGAGCGAAACGTTGCAGTTCGGGTCCGCGCCAAACTCGGTCGAAGCACCAGAAAAGAGCTTCGCTTCGGACGCAACCTGCGCATGGACTTCGAGGCCCATCACAAGTTCCCAGTCTCCGGTGTCGCCTTTCAGCGTATAGGTCGGCCGCTCGCTCATTTCGCGTGGTCCTTCAAGCAGTTTCTGCTTGTTACATAACGAGCGAATAGTCCCCGTGCCACCCCGAATTGCGGCTGGTCAGAGGCCGAATTTGCGGTCGAGGCTGAGCGTATCTTCTTCACGGAAAGCGAGCAGGATGAGCGTGCCAGCGAAAACGGCGAGTGAGGGAAAAAACAGAACCTGCCGGGAGCTTTCATCAAGCAGGTAGAGCCCCAACGGATCGAGGATGTACTTCCAGATTACGAGAACCCCAAAGCCAAGGATGACCGCCTGGGCCGGATAGACATATTTGCGAAAAAGACCAACGACCACGGCAAGTCCGATCACCACTTGAAGGATGCCCCAAGGAAGCTGCAACCAGTCCATGCTGACCGTGCCGCCATAATACTTGTCGGAAACACCGACGGCTGCAGCGGGCGACATGATCTTGATGAGCCCCCAGATCACGAGCAACAGGCCCGTACCAGCGCGCATCAATAGTAGGGAAATGGATTTCATGGCTCAGCCTCCAGACTAGAGCCCTAAGTGGGCTGGGCGGGGCTGAACCTCAAATCACGATTTCGTTCCTGGGCAGGGCTTATTTGCCCAGTTTCTTATGCGCGGCCGCAACGCGTGCCTTCCGGGCCGCCATCCGGTCTTTGACGTTGGCACTGAGACGGCTCGGCGTCTCGGCTTCTTCAGCCTTTCGTTCACGGCGATACTGGATCCGCTCGACAAAGATCGCACCGCGCAGCGAGATATAGAGCGCAGCGACGACGGCCGCGAGCCAGTACATCCGCGTGCGTGGATGGAACGGATTCACCCCGTTATACCACGCCATCAACAGGATCAGCAGGACCATGAAGGCAAATGCAAGGACGGCGTAAAGCGCGGTTCTGGTTTTTCTCGACATGTTGACCTTCTAGCATTCGCCCACTGAGGCCGTCACGCTCACAGATGCGTTACAAAGCTCATTCGCGCTTATTCCATCCATCGGCGATGGGCAGCAGAGGCAACAGCACCAGAAAGAGTGCGAACAGAAACAGGGTGGCAGGCACCGCAACGCCCTTCGGCCCATCCGTTGCCGACTGCACTGTCGCTGCATGAATACCAAGCCCCGCAAGCAATGCCGCGAGCGGCCAGCAAACCGCGCGAGAGCGCAGCAGTCTCAGAGAGAACAGGCCGGTTGTGCTCTTTTCGAGAAGGTTGCGGTGGCCACGCGTCGACATGGCCGCCAGCCTACCACCACTTATGAGGTTTCGCCACGAAGCCGGCCGCTTCCTCAATCGCACCGGCTACGCGGAAGCAGGACGCCTCATCCAATGCCTTGCCGATCACCTGGAGGCCAAGCGGAAGGCCCTGACTATCCAGCGCTGCTGGCACCGAGATGCCTGGCAGGCCGGCAAGGTTTGCTGTGACGGTGAAGATGTCGTTGAGGTACATCTGCACCGGATCGGCCTTCTCGCCATACGCAAAGGCGGCCGACGGACAGGTCGGCGTCAGGAGCGCATCACACTTCTCGTATGCCTCAATGAAATCATTGAGGATTTTCGTGCGAACCTTTTGCGCGCGCAAGTAGTACGCATCGTAATAGCCGGACGAAAGCACATAGGTGCCGATCATCAGGCGGCGCTGCACTTCTGCGCCAAACCCCTCAGAGCGGGTGCCCTCATAGGTGCCCACCAGATTGTCGCCCTGAACGCGTGTGCCATAGCGCATGCCGTCATAGCGCGCGAGGTTCGAAGAGGCCTCTGCCGGTGCGACGATGTAGTAGGCTGGCAGCGCGTATTTCGTGTGCGGCAGAGACACGTCGACAATCTCGGCGCCCTGCTCTTGCAGCCATTTGATCCCCTGCGCCCAAAGGGCCTCAATTTCTTCAGGCATGTTGTCGACGCGATATTCCTTCGGAATGCCGATCTTCATGCCTTTGACACCCTGCTTGACGCTTTCGCGCCAGGCCGGAACAGGTTCTGGTAGAGAGGTCGAATCCTTGGCATCGTGGCCGCACATGGCTTCAAGCAGGATGGCGCTGTCCTCGACCGTCTTGGCGATTGGGCCTGCCTGATCGAGCGAGGACGCAAACGCGACCATGCCATAGCGGCTCGCGCGGCCATAGGTCGGCTTGATACCGACAGTGCCCGTGAAGCTTGCAGGCTGGCGAATTGAGCCGCCCGTGTCCGACGCCGTGGCACCAAGGCAAAGGTCAGCCGCAACAGCCGCCGCAGAGCCACCCGAAGAACCGCCCGGAGTCAAATTCTGGTTAGAGCCTTCACGGCGCCACGGGTTTGCAGGCGGGCCAAAGCGCGAGGTCTCGTTTGATGAGCCCATGGCGAACTCATCCATGTTGAGCTTGCCGAGCATGACGGCGCCGCGGTCCCAGAGTTGCTGGGTTACGGTCGACTCATAAGTCGGCGTGAATTCGCCCAGAATGTTCGAACATGCGGTAGTACGCACATCCTTGGTGCAATAAAGGTCCTTTACGCCAAGCGGTGCGCCCTCCAGCGCCTTCGCCTCGCCCGCCGCGATCCGAGCGTCCGCTGCGTCCGCCATTTCCAGCGCCTTCTCCGGCGTCTTCACGACATACGCATTCAGCGTGTCGTTCGATGCTTCGATCTCCTTGATGAAGGCCTCGGTCAGTTCACGCGATGAGAAGGCCTTGGCAGACAGCCCATCGAGGGCCGCAGCGAGTGTAAGTTTCGTGAGGTCGGTCATCTGGCAAGGATCCACAAGAATAGGTTTGCGCCTTCGTATGCTGGCCGGGATGGAGAGTTCAAGCCCCGGTGACTGAAACGACGCATTTGAACTGGAGGCGCTACTCAGTCGTTTAGTTGCAATATAGACTGCGCGCTCACGCGCCAGTTGCAGATCGGAGGAAACACATGACCCACACGAAACTTCTATTCGCCCTTCCGGCCACCGCCCTGTTTGCCCTCGCCGCCTGCACCTCGCAGCCGGATGCTGGGAACGACGAGCCCGAAGCCTGGCGAACGGACGCCCGCCTTGGCAAAAAGGTCGACAGGGTCTGCTTTGCGTCGAATATTGACAGCTTCCGGATGGCAACCCGCAACAGCGTTATCGTCGAAGAAGGCGTGAATGACGAATACCTGATCGAAACAGTGGGTAGCTGTTATGACCTTGGTGGCGCAAATTCGCTCAGCTTCGACACTTTTCCCGGTGCAAGCTGCGTTAGGAAGGGTGATTCGATCTACGCCTATGACAGTGCATTCGGACCCGACCGGACAGATATTCCACCAGCACGCTGCCCGATCAGAGGCATTTATGAGTGGAACGAGGACGCAGCTGAAGACGCTGAAGGCGAACAGGAATAGCTATTCGCAGGCCGGTTGAAACCTGGATTTTCCTTTAAGCCAGATCAAACGCTTTGCGTATCCGCTTTGATACTCGCCAACTCTGGTTTACACTAGCGGTTGAGCGCAAGCTTTTTGCAGCTCTTGAGCGATGAGGAGTTATCCCATGAAGATCTTCGCAATGATCAGCGCAGCAAGTGCTGCAGCAACCATGTTTGGAGTTACGGCAATTGCTGAAACGCCGAATGCGGGACCAGATGACTATCTCAGCGATGTGCGCCTTGGCGAACAGGTCGACCGCATCTGCTTCCGAGACCAGATCAATGACTTCCGAGAGGGAACCTCAATGACGGTCATCGCGGAGCGAGGTGTGAAGGACTACCTAATCGAAACAACCGAAGAGTGTGATGAGCTCAATGGCGCGCAGACCGTTGTTCTGGCCGGCACGTTTGCGGGCGGGCGGTGCGTCACAACTCGTGATCGCATATCCGCATCCCAAAGCTATTTTGGAAGCGATGCGAGCAATGCTGCCTATCTGTGCCGCATCAAGGCGATCTATGAATGGAACGAAGACGCGCTGAGCGCTGACGTCGCTTCAATCGACTGACGCCAGCGCGACGTCTGCCAGAGAAGCCCGCGACCCACTTCGGCCCTGCGGGCTTTTCTTATTCGACTGACTTCGGAACGACGAAGAAACCGTCTTCGCTCTTTGGCGCGTTTGCCAGCACCTGATCTTGTATGTTGCCGTCGGTGACGACGTCATCGCGCATCGGCAGCGTCGCATCGACGACAGAGGTCATCGGCTCGACACCGTCGACATCAACCTCGTTCAGCTGCTCGATCCAGCCCATGATGGAGGTGAGCTCGTTGGCCAGCGGTTCGAGACGGTCCTCGCTCACGGCAATGCGCGACAGGCGGGCTACCTTGCGGACATCTTCCTTCGTGACACTCATGAGCGGGTCTCCAATCGACAGAACCGTGCGATACGCGCTAGGCAGGGCAAATTCAAGAGAAGGGGGCACAGAGCCTCACATGGCGACCATCGACCTGTTCGATTTACCGCAAAGCGGCCCGCTTGTCGGCATTGACCCTGGCTCGAAGACGCTGGGCATCGCCGCCTGCGACGCTGGCCGCCTGATCGCCTCTCCCGTCGAGACCATTAAAAAGGGCCGCAAGCTTGGCCCATCCCTCGACCGATTGTTTGACATCATCGACCAGAGAAAAACGGTCGGCATCGTCATGGGCCTGCCGCTCAACATGGATGGCAGTGAGGGTCCGCGCGCTCAGTCGGCACGCGCCCTCGCGCGTAATATCATGGCGCGCCGCGACATTCCTATCGCCTTTCAGGACGAGCGTCTGTCCAGCAGCGAAGCCGAGCGCGCCATGATTGCAGGCGACCTGTCCCGCGCCCGCCGCGCAGAACTTATCGATGCCTCGGCCGCCGCAATCATCCTTCAGACGGCCATCGACAGGCTGGCGAACGCTTCATGAGCGCGTTCCTTTCAGCGCTCGTTCCGGTCATTCTAATAGTCGCGCTCGGGCGGTTTCTGGGCTGGCGCAAAACAATCACTGACGATGGCTGGCGCGCTATTGAACGCCTCGCCTATGTCGTCCTCTTTCCCGCCCTGATCATTCGCGCACTGGCCAACGCGCCCTTTGAGGAAGCGCCTTGGGCGCTCATGGCCTTGCTCAGCGCCGCCCAATGCCTGCTCGGCGCGTTCGGCCTGTTGGCGCGCCGCTGGCCGGGCATAAGGCGCCCAGAAATCGGCTCTGTCATCCAATCCAATGTCCGCTGGAACACTTTTGTCGCCCTCTCCATCGCCAGCGCCCTATTCGGCGATGAAGGCCTCGCCCTCGTTTCTATCGCTGCGGCCGCCATGATCCCGGCTGCTAATGTCCTCAGCGTCGCTGCACTCACCAGCCACGCCGAACGCGAAGGCCTGCCAAAGCGAAACCCGGTCAAGGAACTCCTGCGCAACCCGCTCATCATCGCCTGCGCGGTGGGCAGTCTTCTCGCTGCGCTCAACATCGAAATCCCTGCCCTTCTCGACCTCACCATAGATCTTCTTGGGCAAGGCACGATCGCACTTGGCTTGCTTGCCGCCGGTGCTGGCATGGATATCGCCGCCCTTGGCCGTTCGGGCCTCAAGACCGTCACATGGTCGCTCGTGCGCCTCATCGGATTGCCGGTACTCGCCATAGGCGGTGCGCTCCTCCTTGGCATCAGTGGCACGCCGCTCGCCATTGCGGTCATCAGCTCATCGGTGCCAACAGCGACCAGTTCTTATATTCTGGCGCGCCAACTTGGCGGTGACGCACCGCTTGCCGCGAATCTCATCGCGATGCAGACGGTACTTTCACTCATCACCATGCCGGTCATCTGGTTCGCCTGTCTCAGCTTCGGGCTGTTCTAGGCCTTGCGGGGGGCTGAAATCGCGCCTAAACCGCCGAAAATCGAAAGGCAGCGCATGTCCATTCCGGGCTACAGCTACAAGTTTGATCACAAGCATCTATTGAGCATTGAGGACCTGTCCCGGCTCGATATCGAACATATTCTTGATCTGTCCGAAGAGTTTGCAGAGGCAACGCGCGCCGGCCGCAGGCCAGATCCGCACCTCAAGGACATGACGGTCATCAATCTCTTCTTTGAGAATTCGACCAGGACCATGTCCAGCTTCGAGATCGCGGCCAGACGCCTTGGTGCAGACGTCGTGGCGATGCCCATCGCCCAGTCCAGCGTCAAGAAAGGTGAGACGCTGATCGACACGGCAATGACGCTCAACGCGATGTCTCCCGACGCCATCGTGATCCGCCACTCAGCCTCGGGTGGGGTGAAACTCCTTTCTCGAAAGGTAGACTGCGCGGTCATCAATGCCGGTGACGGCACCCATCAGCATCCAACGCAGGGTTTGCTGGACACGCTGACCATCCGGCGCACCAAGGGCCGGGTCGAAGGGCTGAAGGTCACTATTTGCGGCGACATCCTGCACTCGCGTGTTGCACGCTCTACGACACTGGCCCTGCACCTTCTTGGCGCAGAGGTCACCCTCTGCGGGCCAGCGACACTTCTGCCATCTGGGACCGAGCACTGGGGCGCCGCCCGCACCACGCACAACTTCGATGACGCCATAGAAGGCGCCGACGTCGTCATGATGCTGCGTCTGCAGATGGAGCGCATGAACGGCGCCTACCTGCCGAGCCAGCGCGAATATTTCCGCAATTTTGGTCTCACCAGAGAGCGCCTTGCTCGCGCTGCCAGCGACGCAACCGTCATGCATCCGGGCCCGATGAACCGTGGCATCGAAATCGAAAGCGCGATCGCTGATGGAGACCGCTCTGTTATCACCCAGCAGGTCGAAATGGGGGTCGCGGTTCGCGAGGCTGTGTTGAAACTGCTCGCCGGGAGACGCTTATGAGCCGGTCTCTGATCACGAATGCTCGTCTCCTCTGCCCGGCGTCCGGACGGGATGAGACGGGTAGCCTTCTCATCGAGGATGGCAAAATCGCTGCCATCGGCGACATTGCTGGTGAAGCCGACACGCTGATTGACGCGTCGGGCTTGTGCCTCGCGCCCGGTCTCGTGGATCTTCGCGTGAAGACCGGCGAACCCGGCGGTGAACAGCGCGAAACGCTCGAGACTGCTTCACGCGCGGCTGTATCTGGAGGAGTGACGAGCATGGTCGTCATGCCGGACACCGAACCCGTCATTGATGATGTCGCCCTCGTTCAGTTCATCACGAACCGCGGCCGCGAAACATCAAAGACCCGTATCTACCCAGCCGGCGCGTTGACCATCGGCCTGGAGGGCCAGGCCATGTCAGAAATCAGTCTGATGCAGGGCTCAGGCGCGGTCTTCTTCACAAATGGCGACTGGCCAGTCGGGGACACATCAGTCCTGCGGCGTACGATGGCTTATGCCGCCAGCTGCAATGTCATGGTCTCAAGCCGCGCCGATACCTATGCCTTGTCAGCACGGGGCGTCATGAATGCAGGCGCCCGGGCTGCGCGCATGGGCCTGTCCGGCCTGCCGCGCGAAGCGGAATGGATTGGCCTATCGCGCGACCTGTTTCTTGCCGAGGCAACTGGCTGCAGGCTCCTCGTCGATCAGGTATCCACCGCACGCAGCCTCGAAATCATCCGCGAGGCCCGCGATCGCGGCGTGGAAGTCTATGTCAGCGTCGCAGCCCATCATCTCTTCTTCAATGAGACCGACGTCGGCGACTATCTTACCTACTGCAAGGTCAATCCACCTTTCCGGAATGAGGATGACAGGCAAGCGCTCATTGATGCTCTGGCTGCCGGCGAAATCGATGCCGTCGTTTCCGCGCATGACCCACAGCCACCGGAAGAAAAACGTCTTCCCTTTGGCGAAGCCGCCTTTGGCGCGGCCGGGCTCGAAACAGTGCTGTCGGCGCTTCTCGTCCTGGTTCAGGATGAGCGGCTCAACCTGCTCGACGCGCTGCGCCCGGTGACGGCGTCACCCGCAAGTCTCATTGGCGTACCTCAAGGCCGTCTGGCTGAGGGATTGCCTGCTGACCTCATCCTGTTTGACCCGGACAAGCCCTGGCATTGTGAGCGTGAAAATCTGCTCTCGCGATCTCTGAACTCGCCTTTCGATGGGCGCCGCATGGTCGGCCGGGTCATGCACACCATCATAGAGGGCGAAACCGTTTTTCAGAGATAGACGTCAGAAGTCGAGGAGAGACAGGAGTTCGCCCTCAACCTTGACAAGGTCGACCGAAAGCCCGCGCGACAACACGTCGAACTCGATCCCCCGGCAGTAGCGAACAAGCCGGCTCGCCGACAAATCAGGATATTGATCTCCCAGCCGCCGAAGCGCTTCATAAAACTGAGCAGGCAACAATTCTGCCCACGCTGCAACTTCCTGCTGCAGAAGCTCATCGCGCTGCGCATAGGCGATCATTGCATATTCGATGCGCGCGAGGTCAGCCCGCTCTGGTGAAGTCGCAATCAGCATCATAAGGAACTGTACGATATCGCGTGATGATCGCAGCGGCTTGGCCTCAAGCGCTTCGACCATCCCCACCTCATAATCGGCCATATAAAGCCGGAAGGCGTCAGACAGCAGCGCGTCTATGGTGTCGAAATGATAGGTAATGGTCCCGGGCGAGACGTCGGCCTCTGCCGATACCAGCCTGTGCGTGATCCGGTCTGCGCCCCAGTCGGGGATCAGGTCCAGTGTCGCCTGAAGGATCTTCTCCCGGGCAGGCAAAATCTGAACGGTGTCACTGTCAGCTTTCATCATCGCCCAATCCTATAGTAATCAACGGCAAAGCGATGGTTAAAGCCATTCGCGCGTTTCGCACTGCGTCTTGACCTCTCACAAAGACACGCACACAAAACCCCTCCCCGCCGCTAACATCCTGTCAGGAAACATTCTTATGGACGGCATCGCCTTCATTATCGCGGCCCTCGGCGGCTACCTTCTCGGTTCGATCCCGTTCGGCCTCTTCATTACACGCGCTGCCGGCCTTGGCGACGTTCGTGAAATCGGTTCCGGCAATATCGGCGCGACCAATGTCCTGCGCACGGGCCGGAAGGATCTGGCACTCGCCACGCTCCTCCTCGATAGCTTCAAGGCGGGCCTCGCCATCGTTGGTTTCGCCCTCGTCTTCGGCGACCGGAATGTCGGCCTGATCGCGGGCGTCTTTGCGTTCATCGGCCACTGCTACCCGATCTGGCTCCGCTTCAAGGGCGGCAAGGGCGTCGCGACCTATGCAGGCTTGCTTCTGTTCGCTTCCTGGAAAGGCTTCCTGATTGCCGCGCCGATCTGGCTGGCCGTGTTTTTCCTCTCGCGCATTTCGTCACTGGCAGCCCTCACAGCGGCGACGCTGGTGCCTGTCGGAGCCTGGCTGCTCGGAGAGACACAGTTCGCCGTCGGTGTCCTCGTCGTGCTGAGTGCCCTCGTCTTCTGGACCCATCGCGCCAACCTCAAGCGCCTCCTATCTGGTACCGAACCGAAGTTCGGACAGAAAAAGAAAGACACCGCTTGAGCGCCGGCTATAGCGACGAGCAGCGCGTCTACTGGCTTGCCCTGGCCCGTGCGCCGCAGGTCGGGCCCGTCACTTTCTTTCAGCTTCTGGCGAAGTATGGTTCGCCCCAAGAGGCCGTCGAACGCGCAGGAATTCGCGCCAGTCTTGATTCGGCGCGCCGCGAACTGGACGATGCCGCGCAGCTAGGGGCGACGGTGCTCCTGTCTGAGGATGAGGCCTACCCAGCAGGTCTTCGCGAACTGTCGCCGCCACCGCCTGTCCTTACAGTTCTTGGTGATATCAGCTTGCTTGAGCGCCCCGCGATTGCCCTTGTCGGCGCACGCGATGCTTCGGCGGCCGGTCGCAAGATTGCGCGCGAACTGGCCGCCTCGCTTGGCAAGGCGGGCCTTGTAATTGCATCAGGTCTGGCGCGCGGCATTGATGGCGAAGCCCATCAGGCAGCACTTCCCACAGGCACGATTGCGGTGCTCGCGGGCGGCGTCGACCAGATCTACCCGCCCCAGCACGAAGCGCTTTATCATGAAATCGTGAGTAACGGGCTGGTTGTGTCGGAACGCGCCTTCGGCCGGCGTGCGACGGCGCAAGACTTTCCTCGCCGAAACCGTATCATCACTGGGCTCGCAGTTGGCACCGTCGTGGTCGAAGCGACCGAGCGTTCAGGTTCACTTATCTCAGCGCGTATGGCTGGTGAACAGGGCCGCGAAGTCATGGCTGTCCCCGGCTCGCCGCTGGACAGGCGCGCAGCCGGCACCAATCGCTTGCTACGTGAAGGCGCAACACTGGTGCGCCACGCTGAAGATGCACTCGAAGCAGTCGCCTCGCAGATCGAAGACACTACGGTAAGGTTCCACCCAACCCTGCCCTTCGACCCGCCTGACAATTCCGGGGCAGGCGATGATGATGGCCTCACAGAGAGGATCGTCGAAGCCCTCTCTCCGACACCGCTGCCGATCGCAGACATCGCCCGTGCCACCGGTTGCACAGCGAGGCAGTGCGCCGCGCGGTTGATGGAACTTGAACTGGAAGGCCGCGCCTTGACCCATGCGGGTGGACTAGCTTCGCGGGTATAGTTAATAGCTTCGCTGTACAAATCAGCCAGAAAGTCAGGAAAGTCCCTTTCACGCTGGTTAGAAGTGTAGACCTGTACCGGGACTGCGCTTATGCGAATTCAAGGAAACCTGTTCGTATCGAGGGGAGGCGAGATGGCCAGTTTGAAGATTTCTCTTGCGTCATTGCTAGTCGCCACTGCTGCGCTTCCAGCCCTCGCGCAGGAACCGGAAGCAAAGGAAGTTTCCGCTCAGGACGACACCGTTGTCGAAGAGCGTGTGATCCTTGATGCAGACAATGCCTACGTCCTTGAAGATGAGAATTTGGTCGTCGCTGAGGGCAATGTGCGCGCCGAATATGGCGAGCGCGTCCTCACCGCAGACCGGTTGACCTATAATCGCGAAACCGGACGTGTTCGCGCGCAAGGCAACATCGTTATTACTGAGCCTGATGGCACCGAGCGGTTTGCCGAAGAAATCGAAACGGATTCCCGTCTGGTCGACGGCTTTGCCACAGGCTTTTCAATCCGCACACCAGAGGGTGAATCCGCTGCCGCAAATACGGCTGAACGCCGTAACGAAACAATCACTGAGCTCGACCGGGCTGTCTTCACAGCTTGTGAACTTTGTGAAGGCCAGACGACGCCAACCTGGTCAATCCGTGCGCGCAAAGCCGTTCTCAACGAAGACACCGGCATGTTCACCTATCGGGACGCCGTGTTCGAAATTGCGGGCGTTCCCGTCGCCTATTTCCCTTATTTCGCCCACCCGGACCCACAGTCCGAACGACGGTCAGGTTTTCTCGTCCCGCGCTTTGGTGCTTCGACCAAATACGGCGCATTCCTACAGCCGCGCTACTACTGGGCGATCTCACCTTACCAGGACCTTGTGGTCGCGCCAGCCTTCTACACAAAGATCGATCCGCGTCTGGAATTCGATTATCGCAAGCGCTTCTATAGCGGTGACATCAACACGAACTTCAGTTTCACCAACGAAGCACGTTTTGATGATGATGGTGAGCGGCTGAATAACAAGGCCTTCCGCGGCCATTTCTTCGCCGATGGCCGTTTCCGGATATCCGAGGACTGGGACTGGGGTTTCGCCGTCGAGGAAGCGAGCGACGACCTCTACACCGACCGCTATGACGTCGATGGCGAAAATGACCGTCGCGGCATCTATTACAGCCAGCCTAAAACGCTTCTCTCGCAGCTCTACACGCAGGGCCAGACGAAAAATTGGTATGTCGACGCCTCGGTCCAGACATTCGATAACCTGCAGGCTCAAGGTATCGCCGAGGACCGCATCGCGGACGTTCTGCCTCTGATCAACTCACAGTATGATGTGGACTTCGGCAAGTATGGCTTCCTCAGCCTTACCGGTTCTGCCGCATTCCTCGAGCGTGTCGAAGGCGCCGACAGCCGCCGCGCTTCTGCCGGCGCGGATTGGTCGACCCAGCGCATCATACCGGGCGGCCTTATCGTGGAGCCCTTCGCGGAAGCGCGTTTTGACTATTACGACGTGAATGATTTTCCGACGGTTGATGAAAGCACCACTATTTCGCGTGCGCTCGGATCGACAGGCGTCAAGCTTTCGATGCCCTTCTACCGTCCCGGCCGCAATGTCGACCTGCTGGTCGAGCCTATCGTCATGGGTGCGATTTCATCCGGCAGCCCGAATGATGAGCAGATACCCGTGGAGGATGGCGCGTTCTATGAACTCGACACTTCCTCATTGTTCGATGCGAATGCGCAGGCGGGCTATGACCTGTACGAAGGCGACAAGAAGCTTGGCGCCGGCATCTCCGCGACGGCGCGCTGGAAAAACGGATTCGAAATTTCGGGTCTTGTCGGCCGCCGTTGGCGCAGCGAAGCAGATCCGGCCTTCGACGTGCCGAGCAACCTCGATGGTACGGTGAGTGACTGGCTGGTCAGCGCGTCTGTCGAGTTCAATGACTATTTCAGCATCGACACCAAGCTGCGGCTTGACGATGACACGCTCGACATCAACCGTCTTGATACCGCGCTCAATATCGACATTGAAGATTTCGCCCGGACAAAGGCGATCTACTACCGGCTCGATGAGAGCATCGCGCGATCAGGCGTCCGCCAGGAAGGCCTCTTCCTGCTTGGTGAAGTCTTCGTGCGGGATAACATTCTCATCCTGTTCGAACTTCAGCGGGAGTTTGAGCAGAACCTCAATATTCGCCAGGGCTTCGGCATAGGGTATGAAGACGAATGCTCACGCTTCGAACTCGTCTACGAACGCCAGGGCACACAAAACCGCGAACTTGGCCCGTCGGAATCGATTGTGTTCCGCTTTGGCTTCAAGACAATCGGTGAATTGGGGTCCCGCAATTTCGACTAGTCCGTCCCGGGCAACCACCAGTCTGACTGAGTGCACACCGTTGCGCGTGCTCTGATGCTGGGTATGCTTCGCATGGGCAAGGGAACAGCACTGTCTACCGCGTCACCTTGGAGGTTTGCGATGATGAAAACACTTATGGCGTCCGCGCTTGTCGCCGCCACCGCCGGCTCTCTTTCAGCGCCTGCCACGGCGCAGAGCGAAACGCAGACGATCGAGGGCATTGTCGCGATCGTGAACGATCAGCCGATCTCCTACAGCGATGTCCGTGAGCGGGGCAGCCTTCTGCTTCTCACACTTGGCGCGCAGCAACCGACCCAGCAGCAGATCCAGCAAGTTACCTCGCAGGCCCTGGATGAGCTGATCGACGAGAAGCTACAGCTTCAGGAGGCGGCCGAGTATGAGGTTGAGGTCTCCGAAGAAGACATTAATCGCGCCATCGCCGACATGGCACGCCAGTCAGGTCTCGACAGGGACGGCCTCGTAAATGTTCTTCTGCAATCCGGCGTGAACCCGACCAGCCTGGAAGAGCAGATGCGCGCAGAGATCGCTTGGCGCCGCATCATGGGTGGTCTCTATGGCTCGCGTATTCGCATCTCACGCAACCAGATTGACGAAGCTATCGAGCAACAGCGGAATGCGCTGACGCAGGTTCAGTACAACCTCGACGAAATCTTTCTCTACGCACCAACCGAGCAGGACAAGGCGCAGGCGCTGCAAGGTGCAGGAACCATTCTGGAGCAACTCAAGGCCGGTGCCCCCTTCTCGCTTGCTGCCCAACGACTGTCTTCGGCACCTACGTCCGCAGCTGGCGGTGATATGGGCTGGGTGGCGCTCGATGACATCGACCCTGAAGTTGCAGAAGCCGTTCGCAATATGAGCGGCCCTGGCATTTCCGAGCCGATTACCGTGTCCGATGGGATCTACCTCATCAACTACAAGGCCAAGCGCGACCCGAACGAACTTGAGACCCGTGTTGACCTGGTGCGTCTTGCCGTCGTCGACGGATCAGAAGACGCGCTTCGCGACGCAGCGAGCCAGGCGAATAGCTGTCAGACCGCAATCGAAGCCGCGGATGCTGATCCTAATCTCAGCGCCAATGAGCTGACCGATATTCGCGTCGAGGATCTTGGCGCCGAAGGTCAGAACATGATCAGCGAA
>Ga0208965_1000431_pt1 | contig 20182 bp, 23 predicted proteins | sample AOAMet1_07_M0_10_2_FD_188230 | JGI IMG/M metagenome (GOLD analysis project Ga0208965, IMG submission 188230) | Ammonia-oxidizing marine microbial communities from Monterey Bay, California, USA - CAN11_07_M0_10 (SPAdes) | ecosystem: Environmental > Aquatic > Marine > Intertidal zone | place...
AACGTACTGCGCGGCCTCGCGAACCATCCGCTTACGGATAAGGGTCTCGCCGCATTTCTCGCCGACGCCGAGAAGGCCGGCATCAAGATCTGATAAAGTATGCGCCCGTGAAAGGCGCGATATCCACCGGGCCCACCCGCCCGACCCTATAGAAAACTGAGGTAAGTTTTGACCGATACCCGATTTGACGTCGTTGGCCTTGGAAACGCGATTGTCGACGTTTTCGCCAGTGTCGAGGATTCCTTTCTGGAGCAGCATGACATCCGCAAGAATGGCATGACGCTGATCGACGAAGAACGCGCTGACGCACTGGTCGACGCCGCCCCCCAAGGCCCGCAGCTGTCAGGTGGCTCCGGCGCCAATACGATTGTCGGGGTTTCCAGCTTCGGTGGCAAAGCTGGCTATATCGGCAAGGTCGCAAAGGACACGCTGGGCGACGTTTTCCGCAAGGATATGAATGATAGCGGCATTCCGTTCGACACGCCTGCGCTTGAAGATGGACCAGCGACCGCGCGTTGCATCGTGTTCGTCACACCAGACGGCGCGCGCAGCATGAACACATTCCTCGGCGCCTCGGTTCTCTTCTCTGCGAGCGACGTCAACGAACAGATGGTGAAAGACGCCGCCATTCTGTATCTGGAAGGCTATCTGTTCGATCAGGAAGACGCCAAGGCGGCTTTCGTCCACGCCTCAGAGATCGCGCAGGCCGCAGGCCGCAAGGTTGCGCTGACCCTGTCTGACGGCTTCTGCGTAGAGCGTCACCGCGACAGCTTCCTTCACCTCATCAAGAACCATGTCGACCTTGTATTCGCCAATGAGGACGAAGCGCTATCGCTGTATCAGACCGATAATTTCGACGAGGCGGTTGAGCGGATGCAGGCCGATGCAGGCCTCGCCGCCATTACGCGGTCCGAGAAGGGCTCTGTCGTGATCAGTCCGGAAGGCGCAGTCGCCGTCGCCGCCGAGCCAGTTGACAAAGTGGTCGATACGACGGGCGCAGGCGACCAGTACGCTGCAGGTTTTCTATTCGGTGTGAGCCGCGGCCTGCCGCTCGAGACCTGCGCAAAGCTGGGCCATATCGCCGCTGCGGAGGTGATTTCGCACTATGGTCCACGCCCTGAGGTTTCGCTTGCTGAGCTTGCCCGAAAAGCCAGCATCGAGACTTAAAAGCAGTTCGTACTGCGCGCTGATGTGCAGCGCGCAGTACGGCTAATTTTTTCTAAACCTGTTTGAGGCTTAATCGAGCCAACAAGACAAACAGGTGTATAGATGGGCGTGGCAGACAATCTTGAACGAGAGCTGCCTTACCTGCGTCGCTATGCACGGGCCGTTACCGGAAGCAGCCAGCGCGGCGATGCGATCGTCGAAGTCGCCATCGCTTCTCTCATCGCCAAAGAAGATCCGGCGACTGACAGGGTAGGCTTCTTCAGCAATCTCGAAACTGCAATTCGCGAAGCTCTCCCGGCCGCCAAAGCCGGGGCCGAGCCTGACCCGGCCTCTCGCTCACGCCGCGCCCTTCTGCTGACCGCCATGGAAGGGTTTAAAGTCGAGGATACGGCCACCATCCTTGGGTGCCCGGCTGACGAAGTTGGCGAGTTGATGGTGGAAGCCGAGCAAGAGCTTACACGCTCACTTCAGACCAGGGTGTTCATTATGGAAGATGAGCCACTCGTTGCGGCTCACATTTCCCAGATCGTCAGCGAACTTGGCCACGACGTGGTCGGCCAGGCGGTGACGCGAGACCAGGCCGTCGAAAGCTGCCGCACCCTCAAGCCAAATCTGCTCCTTGCCGATGTCCAGCTGGCCGACGGTTCATCAGGGGCCGATGCGGCCGCAATCATTACAGAAGAGCTGGGCATCCCTGTAGTGTTCATAACTGCCTATCCGCAGAAACTTCTGACAGGCCGCGATGGTGAGCCAGCCTATCTGATCGCGAAGCCGTTCCGGCCCGATATGGTGAAAGCGGTGGTAAGTCAGGCGCTGATACAGAGTATGACCGCGCAATAAAAAAAAGGCCGGCGAAAACGCCGGCCAGTTTGATGGGTTATGGGTAGGAATGCATTTGCTTTCACGAGCCCTATGCGTGCCTGTAGCGAACCGTTCCCTCCTAAATAGAACCAGCTGCACAAACTTCGCCCGTCGCGCAAATCAGTCTATGGCGTTCACTCATGAAATGGCGTGCGCTCGAAGATGACTGGTGCCCTGTTGCCAGAACGCTTTCTCTCGTCGGGGAGAGATGGACGTTGCTCATCCTGCGTGACTGCCTGCTTGGCGAGACGCGGTTCGAGGCGTTTGCCCGCTCAACTGGCGCGACGCGACACATCATAGCAGACCGGCTGAAACGGCTCGTCGCAGCAGGCCTGCTGGAACAGAAGCCCTATCAGCAGCGGCCCGTTCGCTATGACTACATCCTGACCGAGCGCGGCAGAGAACTCGCGCCCGCTCTGGAGACATTCCGCGACTGGGGCCGGACACACCTGCCGATCAGGCGGTCAGCCCGGCCAAACGCTACAGAATGAACTTCGACAGGTCCGTATTCCCGGCAAGATCCGAGAGCTGGGCATCGACATAGTCTGCGGTGATCGTAACGGTCTCACCCTTACGGTCGTTCGCCGTGAAGCTGATTTCATCAAGTAGGCGTTCCAGTACCGTCTGAAGACGGCGCGCACCGATATTCTCAACCGTGTCATTCACGCGAACGGCCACATCGGCGAGCGCATCAATGGCGGCGTCTTCAAACTGCAGATCGACCCCTTCCGCCTGCATGAGCGCCTGATGCTGGCGGATCAGGGAAGCTTCGGGCTCCACCAGGATACGCCGCATATCGGCATTGCTGAGTGCCTTCAACTCGACCCGGATGGGCAAGCGGCCCTGTAGCTCTGGCAGCATATCGGACGGTTTCGAAACGTGGAATGCGCCCGAAGCAATGAAGAGAATGTGGTCTGTGCGGACAGGTCCGCGCTTGGTCGAGACGGTGGTACCTTCGATCAGGGGCAAGAGGTCGCGCTGCACACCTTCGCGGGAGACGTCGGCACCGCTGCGATTGCTGCCGCCTGCGACCTTGTCGATCTCATCGAGGAAAACGATGCCGTCCGATTCCACGAGGCGGATGGCTTCGCGTGTGACGCTCTCTTCATCGATCAGCTTGTCGGCTTCTTCGCCGATCAGCGGCTTGTAGGCATCGCGAACCGTCGTGCGCACACGCTTGGTGCGCCCACCCATCGCCTTGCCCAGCAGATCGCCGAGATTTACCATGCCCATCGAGCCGCCTGCGCCAGGAATGTCCATCATGGGCATGCCGCTGCCGGTATCCTGCAGTTCGATGTCGATATCACGATCGTCGAGTTCGCCGTCGCGCAGCTTGCGGCGGAAGACTTCCCGTGTGGAGGATTGAGCATCCTCGCCGACGAGGCTGTCTAGAAGACGCTTCTCGGCCGCTTCGCGGGCCTGCTCCTCAACCTGTTTGCGGCGCTGGGCTTTGACCATGCCTACCGCGGATTCGACGAGGTCGCGGATGATCTGTTCGACGTCGCGCCCGACATAGCCAACCTCAGTGAACTTGGTCGCTTCAACCTTCAGGAAGGGCGCATTGGCGAGCTTTGCGAGACGTCGGGAGACTTCAGTCTTGCCGACGCCGGTCGGGCCGATCATGAGGATGTTTTTCGGGGTGATTTCATCGCGCAGATCGTCAGGCGCCTGTTTGCGACGCCAACGATTGCGAAGGGCGAGCGCGACGGCGCGTTTTGCATCGCCCTGCCCGACAATGTGGCGGTCCAGCTCGGCGACGATTTCCTTGGGGGTCAAGAGATCCATCAGTCTTTCAGGTCCAGTTTCTCGATCGAGAAGTTCGAATTCGTGTAAACACAGATGTCGGCAGCGATTTCCATGGCCTGACGGCCCAGCTTCTCGGCATCTGCTTCATATGGGTAAAGCGCGCGGGCTGCCGACAGCGCATAATTGCCTCCGGAGCCGACAGCCACAACGTTATGTTCTGGCTCCAGCACATCGCCAGCGCCCGTGATGACCAGCGTCGCATCGCGGTCGGCGACGATCAGCAGGGCTTCCAGCTTCTGGAGGTATTTTTCTGTCCGCCAGTCCTTGGCGAGCTCTACTGCAGCGCGCTGCAGCTGGTTCGGAAATCGCTCCAGCTTCTGCTCGAGGCGCTCAAACAGGGTGAAGGCATCGGCAGTTGCGCCAGCAAACCCGGCGAGGATGTCACCGTTGCCGAGACGGCGTACCTTGCGGGCATTGCCCTTCATTACGGTTTGACCCATCGACACCTGGCCATCGCTCAGTATGACGACGTGGTCTTTCGTGCGCACAGCAAGGATAGTCGTCCCGTGCCATAGCGCTGAATTCTGTCTGTCTTGATCAGTCACGCTCGCAGATGTGGCGCGCAGGTCCTGCCTCTGCAAGAGGCATGGCGCTTTCTCAGGCTGCGGCTGGCTGTCTATTGCGGCGAACCATCTCGATGAATTTCTCCAGACCGACCGCCGGACTGAACAGGAAGCCCTGATACTGGTCGCAGCCGCGACGCTTCAGGAATTGCAGCTGGTCGTCGGTTTCCACACCTTCAGCCACGGTTTCCATGCCCAGTGTTTCGGCCATGCCGAGGATCATCTCGACGATGGCCGGGGCCTGTTTGTCGGTGTGCAGGCTGGAGATGAAGGCGCGGTCAATCTTGAAGACGTCGAACGGCAGGCGGCCCAGCATGGCGAGGTTTGAGTGGCCGGTACCGAAGTCATCGATCGCGAGACGCACGCCCATGGATTTGAGCGGTCCGATTACGTCTCGCAGGCGCTCCGGATCCGTCACCGCAACGCTTTCCGTAATCTCCAGCTGCAGAAGCCGCGGGAGTAGGCCGGCCGTCGTCATCGCATCAATAAGCATGGTGCCGAGATCATCATTCTCGAACTGGCGCGGTGACACGTTCACGGCGATGGAAATGTCAGTATAGCCCATCTCGGCCCATCTGGCTGCGCCCATGCAGGCTTTGCGGGCGATCTGCTCGCCGATATCCCCGATCAGGCCGCAGCTTTCGGCCACAGGAATAAAGACACCCGGCGAAACGATGCGGCCGCTATCAAGTTGCCAGCGAGCCAGCGCTTCGGCACCGACAATCCGCCCCGTGGCAAGATCGACCTTGGGCTGGTAAACTGGTGTGAACGCACTTTGCTCAACGGCTGAACGCACTTCCGATTCGAGGCGTTTGCGCGCGGCAGTCTGGCGGTCCAGCTTGGGCGAGTAGAACTGCATCTCCGCGCCTTCAGTGCGTTTGGCCTGAACCAGAGCGGTGTAAGCGCGCTTACGGATATCCTGCGGGTTCTGACCGTCTTCCGGAATCATGGCGATGCCAGCGAACGCTGTGAACGTCACCTTCTTGCCGCCGATTGTGTATGGCTCTTTCAGCCGGACCAGGAGCGATTTTGCGATGCGGTTGATCTCATTGCGTGGACCAACCCGGTCGAGAAGGATTCCGAAATCGTCGGAAGCGAGGGCGAAGCCAGGCCAGCGTCCATCCGGCAGGCTGTAAGCCGCCTGCTGCTCGCTGAGAAAACTCATGATCCGGCGGGAGATCGCGGACTGAACCTCGAGGACGAAGGCGGTGTCCTGATGGTCGCCCTCAAGCTGCATCGGTTCGGTGTCGATCTGGATAAAGGCCGACGGAAACTCGAACGAAGACCGGGAGATGAATTGTGTCAGCTGGCGCGTCAGCTCAGCGCCGTTTCCGAGGCCCGTACGCTCATCGATATAGGCCGCGCTCACCAGACGTTCATTCTCGCGCTGAAGCTGCTGGATCCGCCTGACCAGCGTCGTGCGTAAGCGGCGGAATTCTGCAAACAGGACAGGTTTTTCGGACTCAGGAAGACCCTGCTTCAGAGATGTGCGTGATACGAGACTTGTGATCTCATTCGATTGCTGGGCAACGAGGTGCGCAAAGAAATTGGCGAAGAAGTAGGCGACTATCGTCACCAGGAGGATCACGCCGACCACGACAGGTAGCGAAAGGACCATCATTCCGGGCAGCGCACGAAGCATGACAAGTTCACCGCGCACATCGCCCGCTGATGCGATTGGATAGCGGCGGCCGTCTTGTAGCACCTCTGGCGTGGCTTCCCCTGCAATCAGATTTCCATCGAGATCAAACGCCGCGGCGCGCCCCGGCGAAAGTCGGTCCAGCACCGCATCGGCATTGGCTTGATTGCCGAAGGCAAGTTCTACATAGATGCCGTCTGCAACTCGTGTGGCGATCCGGTCGGATCTGTCTGAAGCCGCGTGTTCTGCAGACACAAGAAACAGAATAGAGACAGCGCTCGCTGCAATAAGTGCAAGCAAGGCAGCCGCAATCGGCACCGCGTTCGCGAAACTTGTTCGCGACAGAAACCGTTCAAATGCAGACGTCCTATACAGATGCCACCCCCGTGTTCACGCGGTTACTTTCCTGCGCTAGACGGACAATCGGTGATAAACTTTAGAAATCCGTGAACAAATCTGCAGTAGCACTTGACCCGAACACGAACTATCTCAGGCAGCGATGACAAAGACGCGTAAATCCACGATTATCCGCACAACACGCGAGACCGACATTACGGTCACGGTGAATCTTGATGGGACGGGCAAGGCCAAGGTCGAGACCGGCGTCGGCTTTTTTGACCACATGCTCGATTCATTCGCCCGGCACAGCTTCATTGACCTTGAAGTGAAAGCCGAAGGCGACCTGCATATCGATGCGCACCACACGGTCGAGGATACGGGCATTGTGATCGGTCAGGCCATCAAGGATGCGCTGGGCGATTTTGCGGGCATCAACCGTTTTGGCCACGCCTATATTCCGATGGACGAGACGCTGAGCCGCGCTTCGGTGGACCTTTGCAAGCGGCCTTACCTCGTCTGGAAAGTCGATTTCCGGCGCGACAAGATCGGCGACATGGATACCGAACTCTTCAAGGAGTTTTTCCACGCCCTCGCTGGCAATGGCGGCATGTGCCTGCACATCGAAAACCTCTATGGTGAGAACAATCACCACATCGCCGAGAGCTGCTTCAAGGCGGCGGCCCGTGCGCTGCGCATGGCGGTGACGCCTGACGAGCGCCTCGGCGGCAAACCCGCATCGACAAAGGGCAGCCTCTAGGACTGCCCTTTGCGGTATTTCATCTATTTGCGGTAGTCGAGCGGCGGTTCGCGGTCGCCGAGCAGTGACTTGTACTCGTAATCCTCGCCGCGCTTCTCTTCGAACTCTTCCCAGGCCGCTTCGACGAGGTCCGGGTTCTGATAGAGCTCGATAGCCGCCGCTGTCAGCGTCTTCGCCGCAAGCTCTGTGCCTTTTTCGCCGATGGACATGCCGCTCGCAGCGACCGCCTGCCAGCTGTGTGCGGACGTACCGGGCACCCAGGTTGCCGTGCGAAGGCCGACCGTTGGCGCTGCGAAAGAGACATCGCCTACGTCTGTTGAACCATAGCCGAGCGAAACGTCGTAGGGCTGCACCTCTTCCTGAGAGCCAAGCTCATTGCGAGGATCGTCAAAAGTGGAGACGATATTTTCGGCAAACTGCTGTTCTTCAGCGGTGTAGGTGATGCCGCCAAACTCGCGCAGCTTGCCGTCCATCATCTTGGCGAGCGTCTCATTGACGAGGAGCGGGTTGTTGCCGTGGATGACTTCCCAGTCGACTTCCGTGCCAGTGCCCATGGCAGCGCCGCGGGCTGCGTTTTCCAGGCGCGCCCAGATTTGCTCGACGCCTGAGGGGTCTGGATGACGGACATAATAAAAGACCTCAGCGAAGTCCGGCACCACATTCGGGGCCTCGCCGCCGGAAGTAATGACGTAATGCATGCGCGCATCCTGCGGGATATGCTCATGCATCATGTTCGCCATCATGTTCATCGCCTCGACACCGTCGAGGGCAGAGCGGCCCCGCTCTGGTGCGCCTGCGGCATGCGCGGACTGGCCCGAAAAGCGGAATTTGGCCGAGCGATTGGCAAGAGAGGTGGATGCGGCGGCCGAGTTGCGATCAGACGGGTGCCAGTGAAGTGCGATGTCCACGTCGTCGAAGAGACCGGCGCGGACCATATAGACCTTGCCGCTGCCGCCCTCTTCTGCTGGCGTGCCGTAGAGGCGGATCGTGCCGGTCGCATCATTGTCTTCCAGCCAGTGGCGGATTGCGACAGCGGCGGATACAGAACCCGCCCCGAAGAGGTTATGACCGCAGGCCTGACCGGCATGCTTGTTCTCAATAGGCTCGCGGACGGGACTGGCGCTCTGATTGATGCCCGGTAGCGCATCCATCTCTGCAAGGATGGCGATCACCGGCTCACCGGAGCCGTATTCGGCGATGAAAGCCGTCGGAATGTCCGCGACGCCTGCCTCAATCGTGAAGCCTTCGGCCGCAAGCTGATCCTGGAGGAGCTGCGAAGAGCGGTTTTCCTGATAGCCAACCTCGGCCCAGTCCCAGAGGCTCATCGCAATGTCCGAAATCATCTCCGAACGCTGCTCAACGAGCGAGCTAGCAGTGTCGGTCGATGGGTCGGCAGCGGCAGGCAGGGCCAGCGCGGTCGATGCAATACCAGCGGCCAGCAGGGAGGGGATCAGGCGCATGAAATGGTCTCCAATGTGATTTGATGCCCGACCTTGCTTCAGCCATTCACATCAATCAAGCCAAGCCCACTTTTACTTCGGCGCTCGCATCGCTATGAGCGCAGACGATGACCGATCTCGTTCTCATAGATTACGGCTCCGGCAATCTTCATTCGGCCGAACGCGCCCTGAATGAAGCCGGAAAGGCCTGCTCAGCTGGCGCATCTGTTCGCGTGACCGATGACCCGGACGCCGTACGCAAGGCGGACCGGATCGTGCTGCCGGGAGTTGGGCACTTTGCAGATTGCGCACGAGGACTTTTCTCCCGAGAAGGTCTGGTTGAGGCGCTGAACGAAGCAGTGATGCAGCGCAGCGTGCCTTTCCTTGGCATTTGCGTTGGCCTGCAACTGCTCGCGACACGCGGACTGGAAGACGGCGTGACAGCCGGGCTGGACTGGATCGCCGGCGATGTAGACCGGATTGAGCCAGGGCCTGGCCTCAAGATCCCGCATATGGGCTGGAATGGTCTGGAGATACTGCGCCCTCACCCGATCCTGAGTGACCTTGGCGACGATCCGCATGTCTATTTCACCCACTCCTACAGCTTCCGGGCAAAGGATGCGGCGGATGTGCTGGCGCAGACGGATTATGGCACCCCGCTGACTGCCGTGATCGGTCGCGGCAACATGATCGCCACCCAGTTTCACCCGGAGAAGAGTCAGCGTGTCGGCCTAAAGATTCTCTCCAATTTCCTTCAATGGAGCCCGCAATGACGATGCCTTTCGAGCTCTGGCCTGCCATCGACCTCAAGGACGGCAATTGCGTGCGCCTTCTGCGCGGTGAGATGGATCAGGCGACGACGTTTAATCCTGACCCGGCTGATCAGGCCGCACGGTTCAAGGCGATGGGCTTTGACCGGCTGCATGTCGTTGACCTCAACGGCGCATTTGCGGGCGATAGCGCCAATGGCGACGCGGTTCGCGCGATTCTGTCGGCTGTGGATGTGCCGGTCCAGCTTGGCGGCGGTATTCGCACACTTGCGCAGATCGAAGCCTGGCTCGATGCGGGCCTCAGCCGCGTGATCCTCGGCACGGCAGCGCTGCGGGATCCGGAACTGGTCAAGAAGGCAGCGATAACTTTCGAGAACCAGATCGTCGTCGGCATTGATGCGCGCGATGGCCGTGTCGCTGTCGAAGGCTGGGCCGAAACTTCCGACATGGAAGCGGTTGAGCTGGCTCAGCAGTTTGAAGGCTGCGGCGTGGCCGCGCTGGTGGTGACGGATATTTCGCGCGACGGCATGAAGAGCGGCATCAATGTCGATTTCACCGCGAAGATGGCGAATGCGGTGTCCATCCCGGTCATCGCGTCTGGCGGTCTTGCCAGCGTGAAGGACATTACTGACCTCAAATCGGCTGAAGGCGAACGTGCTGTCGCAGGCACCATCCTTGGCCGCGCGCTCTATGATGGCGACATCGATCCGGCTGAAGCTATTCAGGCCGCGGGTAAGAACTAGATGTTGAAGTCCCGCATCATCCCCTGCCTAGATGTGAAGGACGGGCGCACTGTAAAGGGCGTCAATTTCGTCGATCTGCGCGATGCGGGTGACCCTGTCGCGCTGGCCAAGGCCTATGATGAGGCGGGTGCAGATGAGCTTTGCTTCCTTGATATCTCCGCGAGCCATGAAGGGCGCGGCACAACGCTGGATGTTGTCCGGCGCACGGCAGAACAATGCTTTATGCCGTTGACCGTGGGCGGCGGCGTGCGCAGCGGCGACGATCTTGTTCAGCTGCTACGGTCGGGCGCTGACAAGGTCGCGATCAATTCGGCCGCTGTAGCCAACCCGGCAGTGATTTCAGAATGTGCCGCACGGGCAGGCAGCCAGGCCGTTGTGGTCGCAATTGATGCCCGACAGACCGGCGATCACTGGGAGATCTTCACTCATGGCGGGCGCAAACCGACGGGGATCGACGCGGTCGCGTTTGCGCGCGAGGCCGAAAAGCGCGGCGCGGGCGAAATCCTGCTCACCTCCATGGACCGCGACGGGACCAAGTCCGGCTATGATATTGCGCTGTTGAAAGCGGTCACCTCAGCGGTAAATCTTCCGGTGATTGCTTCGGGCGGCGCCGGGTCTGCAGCTGACCTGCCCCCTGCAATACTCGAAGGCGGGGCAACTGCCGTGCTCGCCGCCTCGATCTTCCACTTTGGCGAAGTCAGCCTCGATGAGGCGCGCAAAGCCCTATCAGACGCCGGTGCGCCGGTGCGTCCCCTCTAATGACGACTGGACAAAACAACATGTCGAAGACCGAACTCGGCTCTGCCAAACGCCTGAACGAGCTCGTCGCCCTGCTTTCCAAGACGGTGGATAGCCGGGTCGGGGGCGATATCGAGAAGAGCTACACGGCGCGGCTCATCAAGTCGGGCCCTATCCGCTGCGGCAAAAAGATTGCCGAGGAGGGCGCAGAAGTGGCGCTGGCTATTGCCGCGCAGGGCCGCAAGGAAGTCGCGGCGGAGACTGCTGACCTGCTATTCCACTTGCTGGTGGGCTTGCGGGCGAAAGGCGTGTCACTGGACATGGTCGCCGACGCGCTGGCCGAGCGCAGAGGCGTTTCCGGCCTTGCCGAAAAAGCCGCTCGAACCAGAAAAGACTAGCGTTTTCTGAGGAATACGTAGAACGCGCCCTCGCCGCCATGACGGGGATGTGCTCCAGCATATCCGGTGATGAGTGCGCGCGCTTCTGGCATTTCGACCCAGCGCAGGAAGTTGTGGCGAAGAACGCCGCCGCCTGCCTTGCCCTTGCCTGTAATTACAATGACAGCGCGGCTGCCGCGTGCCTGTTCGCGGGCGAGGAAGGCCGGGAGGGCGCTCCAGGCCGAAGCCTGTGTGTGACCGTGGAGGTCAAAGCGGGCAGAGATGGAAATCTTGCCGCGGCGGACCTGTTTGTCGGTGCTCCGGTCGCGAGGTGCAGCCGGGGTGGCTGGACGGTGCAGTGACGGTGTACTGGCGGTGTTTTCAGAGGGTGTTTTGTCGAGGACCGGCCTTGTGATCGCCGGGGCGCGCGGTCGGGGGACGGCTTTGCTGCCACCCAGCGGGCGCACAGACCGGCGGACCTGTTCCCAGGCTTTCTTTTCATCAGGTCGGAGGGGCCGGTCGCTCATTGGCCCGATTTAGGGGGCCGGAGGGTTCCGGCCAAGGTCAGCATAGGCGTCCACGCCAGGAATGCGGTCGGCCACCGCGCGTGGGAGCAGCACCCAGAGACGTCCCGGCGCATTCATCGTACCTGCCCGCTCGCCCGCTTCCTTGCCCGTGCCGAAATAGATGTCCCCGCGAACCGGGCCGTTCACGGCGCCGCCCGTATCCTGCGCAACCAGCATACCGGACCAGTCACCGCCAAGCCCCGGCGCGGTGGTCTGGATGAACATCGGAACGCCCATCGGGTTATGCTCCCGGTCGATGGCGACGGACCCTAGCGGGGTCAGCGGAACGCCCATCGCGCCCTTCGGCCCAGTCTCGCCTTCCTCAGGTTCTTCCAGCGTGAAGAAGATGTAGCGCGGATTGGCGTTCATCGCCTGGCGCACCTGCTCTGGGGTTGCCCGGTCCATCCAGGCGCGGATGCCCTGCATTGAGGCTTCGCCGCGTGATATCCAGCCGCGATTGAGCAACCAGTTCGCCGTCGAGCCAAACCGGTGACCATTATGAGCAGCGTAAACCGCCTTCATCGTCGTACCATCCGGGAAGACGAGTTTCCCCGACCCCTGGATCTGGAGGAAGAAGACATCTGCCGGGTGGGCATAGGCCAGTGCCTCGACGCCTGCTTCAGTAATTGCCTTGCGGTCAGGGTATGGCCGGCGCGAACCATTTGGCAGGCGCTGGAAAATACCGACGCCGCTTTCGCGCTCAAGATCCTGCGGATAGGCCGGGACGGGTTCGGTGAAAGGCGGCTCTGGCGTCGTGCGCGCTTCGTAGACCGGTTCGAAATAGCCGGTGAATCGGGATTTCCCGTCCGGGGCGTTGATCTCTACCGGCCGGAAAAGCGTCTGCATCACTGTACGGGCGGAAACTTCATCCTCAACGACTTCGAGTGCGGCGCAGGCTGGCAGCCAGTCCATCGTGCTGCCTGCCCAAGGGGCGACAGACGAAATGGGTGCATCGGCCGCGCCTTCGCGGAATACCCTACAGCTTTTGCGAAGGGCCATCACGCCCGGATAGAGCGCCGCTTCCTCCCAGCCCGGCAGGCTTGCGAAGGCGGCTGGCGCAGGCGGTGCCTTTCGCACGGCGTTCGGACTGATTTCCTTTTCAGGCGGTCGTTCATCCGGCTGGCGCGAACGCGGTGTCGGCGCGGGGTGTCCCATGGAGACATCGCGATGCGCGGTCCCGTAGGACCGGCGTTTGCCGTCTTCAGAGTTTGGAGAGCTCGCACAGGATGCGATCAGGCAGGCTGCCAGAATAAGGCCGATAAGTCTCATCATGGCCCAAAGAGTTGCCGGGTTTCGACGAAATCGACAACCTGAAAGTCTCAGCGCGACTGAAGCGCCGCGGGCGTCCTACGGCGTATCGACGTCATCCAGAAGCCAGTTCGGATCATCGGACGATGTGTCGCGCATAAATGTCCACAATTCTTCAGAAGTCCGCGTCATGTCGCCGATGCCAAGTTCGGACTGGAAGCGGACCGTGACCCTCGCCGTGCCGCCAGAATCGAGATCGGCTGCATCGATTTCACTCCGCTTGAGGCGAAGCAGCTGAGGCGCTTCGGCGCCGGTTTTCTCACGCTCTGCGATGGCTGCATCCCAGGCTTCGTAGACGTCAGTATCGAGCCACTGGCCGAGCGTTTCCCGATCACCTTCTGCAAATGCCTTCACGAGCATCTCATACGCAGAGCGGGCGCCTGAAAGGAATTCTTTCGGATCAAAGCTTGAATCGGCGGAATGAATGGCTTCGAGACCGCTTGCCGCAGGGCCGGTAAAGGCCGGGCGAAGTCCTGCCGGGTTCTCACGCGCAGGGGTGGCGGGCTTGTTCCCGACGGCTGGCTTCTGATCTCGCGCTCGACCTTCGGGTGGGCCGGCGTCGCTGCCAAGCGTCGTGTAAAGCCGCCAGCCAACAAAGACGGCGATTGCGGTAAGGAGCAGTAATTCGATCATCGAAGAGGACATCTCGTCTCCGTGGAGGGGGTCTGTACGGACTCATATAGTCACGTTTTGACCTATGCCACCCGTTGTTGCTCAAGCAGGGGTCGCATGATAGGCGCAAAACCCAGTTTTCGAGAGGATTTCGCCGTAATGTCAGATACGACAGACACCGCTGCACAGCCACAACAACCGACTGGCCCGAGCCTTCGCGTCCTGAACCAGTACATCAAGGACCTTTCGTTCGAAAATCCGGGCGCGCGTCTGAATGAGCAGCCAAATGTCGATCTCGGTATCGATGTTCAGGCGAACACGCAGAACCGCGAAGAAGGCATCTTTGAAGTTGTCCTGAAGCTGAATGCGCGCGCCGGCACCAAGGAAACGGCGCTTTTCCTCGTTGAGCTGGAATATGCTGGCCTGTTCCAGCTTCAAGGCGCGTCGCAAGCCGATGCCGAAGCCATGCTGCTGATCGAGTGCCCGCGTCTTCTCTTCCCGTTTGCGCGTCGTCTGGTTGCTGACCTGACCCAGGAAGGTGGCTTCCCGCCGCTGCGCATCGACCCGGTCGACTTCACCGCGCTCTACCGCCAGCAGCGTGCCCGCATGCAGCAGGGCGCGAATGGCGCTCCTGCGCAGGCCACGCCTGTCGACAATGGTGTTGCTGCTCCAGCTGGCGAGCCGGAAAACAAAGAAACGGAAAACTAGTCTGGCAAGATCCGGATTTCTGGGCTGCGCCGCCTAGTTCAGGTAGCGCGCCCAGATAGGATTATCCCCCAGCGTCGCCACGAAAGCGGCGTGGGCTTCCTGTTCTTCGCCTGTAATAGGTGAGGCAAGCGGCTCTGGTCGGACCAGCGCCCGGCGAAAGTTCGCTTCGCCATCACTTTCATCCCGGTTCGAGAAGTCAAAGGCACGGGCGCGACCCCCGCGTAGCTCCAGATAGACTTCGGCAAGGAGTTGGCTGTCCAGGAGTGCCCCGTGAAGCGTCCGCGCTTCGAGGCCGATGCTGTAGCGTTTGCAGAGCGCATCGAGCGAAGCAGGTGCGCCGGGATGGCGCTTCTTGGCGATTTCCAGCGTATCGACCCAGCGCTCCAGCGGGACTTCGGCCCGGCCACAACGCACAAGTTCTGCATTCAGGAAGCCGCGGTCGAACGCTGCATTGTGCGCGACCAGTGTGGAGTCGCCGACAAACTCCAGAAAAGCATCGACGATGCGCGGGTCTTCGAAGAAAGGTTTGTCGACCAGCATCTCATCCGTGATGCCGGTGATTTCCACGGTCTTGGCAGACACAGACCGGCGCGGATTGATGCGCTCGTGAAAGGTGCGCCCCGTGGCGACATGATTGATAAGTTCGACGGCGCCAAGCTCAATGATCCGGTCCTCACCTGACCAGTCGAGACCGGTGGTTTCGGTATCGAAAGCAATCTCACGAAGCGGCTGGCTCATCTCTCTTCCCTGTCCATTTTGGTCAGCAAGTGGATGATCGCGTTTACATGGGTTCGGGCGAAATCGAAACCGAAGGCTGTAGAAATGATGAAGTCCGCCCGGGCCCGCTTTTCCGCATCCGGGACCTGTTTGGCGACGATCTTTTCGAAGTCTGATTCAGACATTTCATTGCGCGCCATGACACGTTCCCGCTGGACCTCTGGCGGCGCGGAAACGACAGCGACATAGTCACAACGTTTGTCGCCGCCCGTCTCATAGAGAAGCGGAATATCCAGGACTGCGAGCCCTGCCCCTGATTTCAGCGCCGACGTGCGAAACTCAATCTGGGTCTGGCCAACCAGCGGGTGGACAATGGCCTCCAGGTCTTTCATCGCATCCGGGTCTTCCATGACGATGTCGCGAAGACGCTGGCGGCTGACCGCGCCATCGACAATCACGCCCGGAAAACGCTCACCGAGCGGTTCCACTGCAAGGCCACCCTGTTCGTAAATGGAGTGAACAGCCGCGTCCGCATCGTAGACCGGGACGCCGCCATCGGCGAACATCGCCGCGGTGGCGCTTTTGCCCATACCGATCGAGCCGGTCAGTCCGAGGATGATCATACATTCTGCTCCAGCGATGTTCGGCAGGCCGTCAGAGCGATATCGATGTCCGGGCGTACGCCGTCGAACCAGATCGAGAAGCTTTCAGCCGCCTGGCCGACCAGCATGCCGAGGCCGTCTTCAGTTTGCCAGCCTTGCGCCTTGGCGTGGGCAAGCTGCGGCTCGGCCGGGGTGCCATAGCTCATATCGAAGAAGAGACGGCCCTCGCCATCCGGGAGTGGAATATGGGCACCGCCATGACCGGCGCTGGTTGTGTTGATGACGAGGTTAGCGCGTCCTGCATGGTCAGACAGGGCATCCAGCGGGCCTGAGAGATGAGGCCGCGAACAGCATTCGCTGAGGATCTGCTCTGCTTTTTCAACTGTGCGATTGAGCAAGATTATGTTGGCCCCGGCCCTGTCCAGCGCAAAGAGACCGGCGCGGGCGGCGCCGCCTGCACCCAGCATGAGGACCGTCTTGTCTGAAAAATCAGAGAGGCCGATCCGGCCAAGTGCCGCGAGAAGACCCGGTGCGTCTGTATTATCGGCGCGCCACCCGCCGCGAGGCAGTCTGGAAAGTGTGTTCGCCGCTCCGATAGCTTCTACTGCGTCAGAGGTTTCTGTGACTTTGGCAAGGACGGCCTGCTTGTGCGGCAGGGTGACGTTGAGGCCCTGAAATTCCTGCTGTTCAAAGTCATCGAGCGCGGCAGCGGTTTCACCCGCGGGAACGCGGATTGATTCATAGGAAGCTTCCAGCCGCAGCGCGTCGATCCACGTCATGTGGATAAGCGGTGATAGGGAGTGACCGACCGGGTCCCCAATAACGGCGAGGCGTTTCATGACTGCAGCACACCGCGGGTACGAAGGTAATCGAGGAGCGGCAGAAGCGGCAGGCCGAGGATGGTAAAATAGTCGCCCTCGATCCGCGTGAAGAGCTGCGCGCCTAGGTCTTCCAGCATGTATGCGCCAACGGTTTTCAGAAGGCCCTCACCGCTCGCCTCCAGATAGGCAGCGATAAAGCCTTCGCTCAGCGGACGGACTGTCAGCTTTGGCGCTGAAAGATGTCGCCAGACAGGCTCGCCATTCTCGGCAATGACAATCGCCGTTTCCAGTCGATGCGTCTTGCCAGAAAATTTGCGGAGATGATTGCCTGCATCCGCCATATCCTTCGGCTTGTCGATCGGCTCCCCGTCGAGGTTCAGCATCTGATCTCCGCCAATGACGAGGCCTGGCATGCGCTGGGAGACCTTGATCGCTTTCAGCTCCGCCAGCTGCATCGCCTGGTCGGCAACGCGCATGCCTTTAACGCGGAAGGCGGCCTTCGCCGCGTCCTCATCGACGTTGGGACGCACAGCTTCGGCTGCCACGCCGGCATTGGCCAGCAAACGCCGGCGGCTTTCGCTACCAGATGCGAGGATAACGGATTGCGCGCTCATTCCTGCTGGTGCCTCTGATTGAGCTTGTTGAGGATGGCGGCAGCGGTTTCTTCAACACTGCGGCGAGACACATCAATAACGGCCCATTTGCGGCGCTGGAAGAGGCGGCTTGCCTCAGTCACCTCAGCGCGTACGGCTTCCTCGTCGGTATAGTCGGTGATCGAGTTTTCATTGAGTGCCATAAGACGCTGGCTACGGATCTGGACAAGGCGTTCGACACCGATCTTGAGGCCAATGACCATCGGGCCATTTACGGGGTCAATCTCGTCGAGAACTGGCGGCATCGGCATACCTGGCACAAGCGGAATGTTACCTGCCTTCACGCCGCGGTTCGCAAGATACACGCAGGTTGGCGTTTTCGATGTGCGGCTGACACCCAGCAGGATCACATCAGCGGCAAGAAGCCCCTGCAGGTTCTGGCCGTCATCATGGGCAAGTGCAAAGTTGATCGCTTCGATCCGCTCGAAATACTCGGCATTGAGCGCGTGCTGGCCGGCCACGCGATCACTGGCGGTCACGCCAAGGTGGCGGCTCAGCATGTGGATGGACGGGTCGAGCACGGCGAGCGTCGGGATATGACGTGCGCGGCAGAATTGTTCGAGCTTGAGGCGCAAGTCCTCGTCGGAAATGGTAAACCAGACCACACCGGGGGCAGACTCGATCTCCCGCATCACGCGCTCTAGCTGGCGCTCAGAGCGCACCAGGTAATAATTGTGCTCAAGCGGAGTGACGTTTTCGAACTGCGCGGCCGCTGCGCGCATGACTGCGTTCAATGTCTCACCCGTCGAATCCGATACGAGATGGACATTGAAGAATATACTTGGGCGCATTGCGGCTCCGCTGGTTGGTGGACGGCCGGACCCTGCCGCGTCTTGAAGGAATCGACAACCCCTGTGGAGTGGCTGTGGATAGAGATTCCAGCCCTCGGGCTTTCACCACAATTCCACATTCTGCAAACGCCCACAGGGTGGATTCACGGGCTGTTCTTTCGGCGTGAATGAACCAAATGGTTAACAGTAAATTAACGGCGATTCCAAAAGGTTGACGAATGGTTAACGCGAACCCCCTCCTATGGACAGGCTGTGGAATTACTGGTGACAATGCCGCCTGGGACTGATTGTCCACCTTATCCAGCGCTTAGTAATGATAAGAGCGCATTTTCATGCTGAAGGAAGAAGAGGACCAGATGGCCCCCGTCCCGCAAAAACCGCTACTGAACGTACTGAATGGCAAGCGCTGCGACCCTGTCCCCCTCTGGATGATGAGACAGGCTGGAAGGCACCTGCCCGAATATATGGAGCTGCGCGGACGGGCGAAGAACTTCCTGGATTTCTGCTACACGCCTTCGCTGGCGGTGGAAGCGACCCTTCAGCCGATTGAGCGCTATGGCATGGATGGCGCGATCCTTTTCGCAGACATCCTGCTGATCCTCGATGCTCTCGGTAGAGGTGTACGGTTCGAGAAAGGTGTCGGCCCGATCGTGGAAGCGGTGGAAACCGGCGGCAGGCTGAATGAAGTCCCGGTTCAGACGGTCGTTGAGCGGCTGTCTCCTGTCTATGAGACCGTCTCTCGCGTGAAGTCTCGACTTCCGGCTGAAACGACGCTGATCGGTTTTGCGGGCGCACCCTGGACGGTCGCGCTTTATGCGATTGAAGGTCGCGGCGGGACGGACAAGTCCACAGCGCGCCTCTGGGCGCATCAGTATCCGGCTGAGCTGGATCTCCTGCTGGATGATCTGGTTGAAGCGACAGCGCACTATATGGCCGCGCAGGCGGAAGCTGGCGCTGAAGCCCTCATGATGTTCGATTCGTGGGCTGAAGGGCTTCCGAATGACATTTTCGAACAGATCATCATCCGTCCGAACCAGAAGCTGGTGAAGCGTCTGCGCGAGCTTGGCGTGACGGTGCCGCTTATCGGCTTTCCACGCGGGGCTGGCGTTCAGCTTCCGGCATTTGCAGAGCAGACGGGTGTGAGTGCTGTCGGTCTCGATACGGCGGCCCTGCCCTCTTTTGTAAACCGCGAGCTACCGGCCGGCATGCCGGTTCAGGGTCATCTGGACCCGCTTCTCCTGATGACGGGCGGGGATGCCATGGAGCGCCGGATCATTGAACTGCTCGAGGCGTATAAGGACCGCCCGCATATCTTCAATCTGGGGCACGGCGTGCTGCCGCAGACACCAATCCCGCATGTTGAGCGCGCAGTGCGCACCGTTCGGGAATGGAAAGCTAGTTAAACAGTATACGGATCAAAAATGCTTTATCTCTGGGTCAAGGCTTTCCACCTCATCTTCGTCATCGCCTGGATGGCAGGGCTGCTAATCCTGCCGCGATACAAGCTGCATCAGCTGACGTCGAAGCCGGGTGAGTCTCTGTTCGATACCATGAAGTCCGCATCGGCAAAGCTGTGCAAGATTATCCTGACGCCTAGTATCATCCTTGTCTGGGTGCTGGGGCTCAGCCTCATCGTCATCAATCCAGCAATCATGTCGGGCGGATGGCTTCATGCGAAGATTTTGCTCGTCATCCTGCTATCCGGCTTGCACGGCTATTTCGTTGCGATAGGCAAGAAGATCGATCGCGGCGAGGATGTACCGGCGAAACGGTTGAAGATGTTAAACGAGGTCCCGTTCATTCTTCTGATCGCTATTGTCATCCTGGTGATCGTCAAACCGTTCTGACGTGCGGGAATTCTCTTGACCTGCGGGGGAATTTGATCACATAAGCGGCCGTAAGAGGCCGCCTTTCCTGGCAGGCCGTGCTTTCCCAAGTCAATCTATCGGTCGCGCATCCTTCCCTTGCGCACCTTCCATACCCAGAAGATTTCATGTCAGACACCGAAACGCCCCTCGACCCGCAAGCGGTTTCCGATTCAGAAGCGCCGAGCCATGTCTATCTGCGCGACCTGAAGGCCAAGACCCCGGTTCAATTGCTCGCTTATGCAGAGAGCCTGGAAGTCGAAAACGCGTCTTCACTGCGCACGCAGGACATGCTGTTCGCAATCCTTCGTGAGCTGGCTGAGCGGGACATCGTCATTAT
>Ga0208965_1000432_pt1 | contig 20182 bp, 21 predicted proteins | sample AOAMet1_07_M0_10_2_FD_188230 | JGI IMG/M metagenome (GOLD analysis project Ga0208965, IMG submission 188230) | Ammonia-oxidizing marine microbial communities from Monterey Bay, California, USA - CAN11_07_M0_10 (SPAdes) | ecosystem: Environmental > Aquatic > Marine > Intertidal zone | place...
TGAGAAAACGTATCGAGGCCGACAAGGGCCTCGGGCGCGAACTGCTCCGAGTCGAGTTCGATGTGTGCGGGTATCGAATCCCAGCCATCATCGACAGGTTCAGTGCGCTCAGACCTGACGGTTCCGATAGGGTGAAGGCCAATTTTACGTAGGGTCATCAGCGGCTTTCTCTTGGCAGGGATTTGCCTGTGTATAGACTGGACCGGCTATATAAAAATCGAAATTTGAGGGAGAGTACCATGGCCGACGGACAGGCATTGCCGCCATTCCGCCCCCTGCCGCAGAAAGAGCCGGACATTGAATTGGTCCGCAAAGATGATGGCACGATCTATCTTACGCCCCGCCAGTCCCCCGGTGACCGGCCGAAGACCATTCCGCATTGCCTCGATGAGCGGGCCGCCGAACATCCGGACCGCCCGTGGCTGAAGCAACGCGATCCTGCGACGGATCAGTGGCGGACTGTCACCTACGCGCAAGGCAAGAAGAAGGTCGATGCGCTGGCGCAGGCTTTCCTGAACATGGGCGCAGGTCCGGACTCTCCGGTCATGATCCTGTCGGGCAATTCGATCGAAAGCGCGCTGGTCATCATGGCAGCGCAGAAAATCGGCGCACCTGCGGCCCCGATCTCGGTCCCTTATTCGACCATGTCGACCGATTTCGGCAAGCTGAAGCATTGCTTTGAGGCGGTGCAACCCAAGGCGATCTTCGTGCAAGAGGTGGCGCCATTCAAGAATGCGCTGAGCGCACTGGGCGATCATGGCTGCACGGTCTTCGCCAAGACGGGTGCGACGAATGAGATCCAGTCTTTTGATACACTGGCAGAGACCAAGCCGACCTCGGCGGTCGATGAAGCCATGTCTAAGCTGACCGATGACAGCATCGGCAAATACCTCTTCACATCCGGCTCGACCGGCATGCCGAAGCCGGTGCCGACCACCCAAGGGGCCATGTGCTCAATGATCGCGGGACAGGAAGGCCTCCGCGATGATGAGCGCGACCCTGATTACGATCCGGACGAGGTCAATCAGGTGCTCGACTGGCTGCCGTGGAACCACATTTCCGGCTCCAATGTGAACTTCAATGGCGCGCTCTGGAATGGCGCGACCTTCTGGATCGATGGCGGCAAGCCGACGCCGGACCTGTTCGGTGAAACGATTCGCAATATCCGTGAGGTCAGCCCGACGACCTTTGGCACGGCGCCGATTGCCCTCTCCATGCTGGCCGATGCAATGGAGCAGGATGACGACCTTCTGGAAGCGTTCTTCAAGAATATGCGGAGCATTGGCTATGGCGGCGCGACGCTGTCGGATGACCTTTATGACAGGCTTCAGACGCTCGCCATCAAGGCGACCGGCAAACGCATCCCCATCGTGACCATGTATGGCGCGACCGAAACCCAGGGCATCACCGTCGTGCACTGGGTGGTGGAGCGTGTTGGCCTGATCGGCCTGCCTCTGCCTGGCATGACGCTGAAGCTGGTGCCGAACGGGGCAAAGCTGGAAGTGCGCGTAAAGGGCCCGAGCGTGATGCCGGGCTATCTCGACATGCCTGACAAGAACGCCGAAGTGTTCGACGAGGAAGGCTTCTACAAGCTCGGCGACGCCGCGATCATGGTCGACGAGAATGACCCCAACAAAGGCATCATCTTTGACGGCCGCGTGGGTGAAGACTTCAAGCTATCAACTGGCACATGGGTGTCTGTCGGCACGCTGCGCCCAGACCTTGTCGCGGCCTGTTCGCCGCTCGTTTTTGATGCCGTCATTGCCGGTCAGGACAAGGATTATGCGGCCGCACTGTTCTGGCCAGCACAGGCAACTTTCATGTCCTATGTGAAGAAGGCAGAAGGCGACGCGCCGAAAGCGCTGATGCAGCTCACAGCTGATCTCACCGAAAAAGTGAAGGCGTTCAATGCGGGTGAGAAAGGATCCTCACGCAAGATCAGGCGCTTCACTGTCATGACAGAACCGCCATCGATCGATGCAGGCGAGATCACTGACAAGGGCTATGTGAACCAGCGCTGCGTTATCGACCGCCGCGACGAACTGGTCCGCGGCCTCTATAGTGAGCCGCCTGCACCCGGCGTCATCTCCGTTTAGGCGTGAGCGGCGAATCAGACAGACCGGATGGGGAAAAGGGCAAGGCGACGTCTGGCGGCACCTGGATTGTGGCCGCCGCCTTCGCGCTTGCCCTCACCGTCACCGGTCTCCTGTTCATCTGGCCCGCTCTCACGGGCGGGCAGATCAGCGATGAGGTCGCCAGCGACAGGGAAGCTGAAGCCGAAGCCGCGCGTGCCGAGCTTGGCGAAGACCCGCTGACGCGCACCTATTTCAGGAAGCTCGACAGCGCATTTCCGGCAGAGGCCCGGCAGTTACGCGAGGCGCTTCTGGTCGCGCTCGAACGCGGTGTCCCTGAAGGCGAGATTGGCGTCTTGCTCCTGCAGGCCGGTAGCGAGCCTCTCATGCAGAGCCTTCAGCGGCTTTCAAAGGCCGATATACGCTATGCAAACGAGGTCATGAATCTCACAAGCGCGCGGCTGGAAAGCCTGTCAGCATCCGGCGCGCCCTATTGCATGGGCACCGACCTTGTCGCCTATGCAGGGCTTGCCGAGCAGGAGGCCTATCTGCTCTTGCAGTCCTATCTCGCGCCCGGTGAGCCGCTTTATGATTATTCGGTCGAAACACTCACTATCCTGCTGGATGCGGTGATTGATGCGAGGATAAGGCCCCAGAACCGAAGCTACCCATCGCGCGCGGACATGAGCGCGCTGCAGACGCTGGGCACAGGCGCACTGTTCGACAGCGATCTCACCCTGCTGCTAACCACCGAAGGCAAGAGCCGACGGGAGATGGATGCCGCGCTTGAGGCAGTAAATTTCTGCGATCTTGGTGTGCGCATGATCCAGCGCGTCGAGAACCTGCCCGAGATGACTAAAGCGCGTCTATGGACCACCGGGCTCGATTATCTGGACCGCTACGGCATCCGGCGGATCATCTGGATGATGTCCGCCTATTGAGCGTCAGAGGCGTTTGACGCCCGCTTTTTCCAATCGCCATTCCAGAAGGTCAATACGATCCTGGCCGAAAAAGGCCTCATCCTCGAATACCATGAGGGGCACGCCCCAATGATAGGGCTGCTGCGCGTCTTCATTGTCCTTGATGATCGCTTCCAGCCTCTCCTTCTCATCAGCCTGACGGGCATCGAGTTCCGCCAGATCGAAGCCGGCCCGGCCAGCCGCTTGCTCCAGATGGTCCGACGTCATCCATGGCGTTCCGGACCAGATGAGTGTCGAGATCTCGTCCAGAAAAGCCCAGCCTTGCGCATCGCCTGCCTCGCAGGCCAGCACGCCCATTCGTGTCAGGCGGCCGATATAAGGCTGATCCTCTGAAATCTTGCGAGTTGCCATGTCCATGACGACAGGGTCAGGATCTGGCCGCGCCATAGGCAGACCGAGATACCCAGCGAGGCGGAAGATGTCCCGCATGAGATAAGGGGTCCATTGCGGACGGATAGTCTGGAAGAAGTCCGGCGTGCGAATGGCGATCGGATAGACAGGGCGCGGGCGAACGCGCACATCCCAGGTTTCGGATAGCGAGATAAGCCGCTTGGTCGCCAGGTAAGAGTATGGAGAGCGGAACGACCAGAAGACATCAATTACGGACATAAGTGCACACTGGCCGAAAAAATAATTCAGGGCCAGCAACAATCCGGCTTCAATTTCGCGAATGTTGCGTCATTTTAGGCTGATGGCCCTAGACGAAACCCTGCGCACCTTTCTGGACCGCTTCAAGCTTCCCGACTTTTCCAAACTGGATCTGGTCCAGTCGACTGACAGGCTGCGCAACAGTTTCTACCGGGCAAGCCGGTCGGTAGAGCGCGATGCGCCGGAACTCGCCGACATTTCCACCCTCGCCGTCGATGGCGCGGACGGACCCCTAAAGGCCCGGCTATATACGCCTCTTGGCGCAGGCATTGGCCCGGGGCCGGGCATCCTGTTTTTCCATGGCGGGGGTTTCGTGCTCGGTGACCTCGATAGTCATGACATGATCTGCCGCAGGCTGGCGGCGGGCTCGCGGTGCCGCGTGCTATCCGTTCACTACCGGCTTGCACCGGAGCACCCCTTTCCGGCGGCGCACGAAGACGCAATGGCGATCTGGAACTGGGCCACGCAGCGCACAGACCTGTTGAAGATGGATCCCGAAAGACTGTGCGTGGCAGGCGATAGCGCTGGCGGCAATCTGGCCGCATACCTCTGCCAGGAACTGAACCGGCAGGGAGAACCCGCGCCCTCGTTCCAGCTTCTGCTTTATCCGCTTGTCCAGTTTGTTGACATCAGGACCAAGAAACTGACCCTTCAGGAAGGCTTCTTCCTGTCAGAGCGGCTTTTCGACTATTTCCGAGATGCCTACATTCAGGCCGAGAGCGACCGGATGGACAGGAAAGTGTCGCCGCTATTCGCGCCGGATGATGATTTCTATGGCCTGCCGCCCGCCCACGTCGTCCTCTGCGGCTGGGACCCTCTGAAGGATGAGGGTCGCGCCTACGCCAGCAAGCTGGCGGCCCATGGCGTACCGGTCACGATCCGCGAGCACCCCGGCATGGTCCATGGCTTCATGAACCTTACCGCCGTTTCGCCGCCAGCGCGCGATGCCATCCACGAAGCGGGCGAAACGGTGGGTAGGGCACTCGGTGCGATTTAGACCAAACTGCTCGCCATCTGGCTCGATTCAGTCTATTTGCGTCCCCCACATGAAGACTCCGTCGCCCATCCCGTCCCGGCCTCTGGCCTTGCTGACACTGGCAATGTTTGCCGGAACGCCCCTGCTTTCGGCATGCGACAGGCAACAAGAACGCCTCGACCGCGTTCAGGATCTTGCTGAAGGCGTCAGTGAACAGGTGAGCAGCCTCGAGGCTGAAGACCAGGAGGAAAGTGCAGAAGATGGCAACGACAACTGAGCGCACTGCACGGCGCCATCATGGCGGACAGATCGGGCTTTTCGTACTTCTCTCCGTGATCGCGGCATCCAGCGCCCTCGCTCTTGTTCAGACATTAGGTCTCTGAGCCTCTAGAAACGACTATTCGTTTCGGGTGCGGAATAAACGCATAATATACCGTGGGCGGATCAAGGTTTATGTGTTAACAAAACCTTAATCCAACAAGCTGTGGCACCTGATCAATTCGTGCCCCAGCGAGCCACGCCGGATCAGCGACCGCATGAACAATGTCGAAAAGCTTCCAGTAAAGACCCGCGAAGACGGGCTTGCTGTAACGCTTATCGGCACGGACCTGCCGGATTCCTATCTTGAAGAGGCCGAACCGTCGCCACTGATGCAGACGGCGGAATGGTGGTGGGGTCGCAGTATCAAGGCCCTGAAAGTTCTGGGACTTCTCGCGATCGCCGCATTCTATCCGGCGCTTGTTGCTGGATCCCATGACATCAAGGATGAGCCGGTCGTCCTGTCCGCTGAACGCCCCTGGACCTCACCAGAGACCGGGATCATCATCACGATGATCGGTCGAGAAATCGCTGGGCCGGGTTGGGCCAATGACCGGCCGGGTTGGCACCCGCAGGCACGCCTGACGGGCCTCCCCGCCTGGCAGGGAGCGCTTTCCTCATCAATGAGCGAGTATACGCGGCTGATGTCGATGCAGGCGAAGACGCCGCGTGGGACAGCAGACCCCGACCTATCGGCTGCCGCACGTTTGCTTGTCGTGGATCCACAACTCGAACAGACGCCGCGGCTTGCCGCGGCCGCAGAGGCCCTTGCCCGTTACGAAGGCCGTCTGGAACGTGATCTTGCATCCGATGCGACCGGGTTTGAAAACCTGCTCGACAAGCTCGGCCTGATGGCAAGCTGGTCTGACGTTTCGGTGGCTGAGCTGGGTGAACAATCGAACCTGCGCGATGGGTGGCCCGCATCCGAGGCGGACGTTCAGGCCTTCTATGCGGCGCGTGCCCGCGCACAACTTGCCAGCCAACTGATCACAGCCAGCCTCAACGCCGAACCGGACACTTTGGTCAGCGAGGCGGTACAATCCCGGATCGACAGACTGGTTGCAGCATGGCGCAAGGCGGCAACGCTCGACCCGCTGTTTGTGTCGAACCAGTCAGGCGATGCACGTCTCATGGCGGACCATCTCGCCATGATGGCGTTTTATATCAGCGAAGCAGGCCGGGCGACCCGTGATCTAGGCGGCGCGATCATCATTGATGCTGAAGACCGCGCCGAAGCTGCACTGACGGGTACGGCAGCCGCGCAATAGTCTGTGTGGCGCGGTATCGCGCACGGTGCGGCACGGCTTGAAACTGGCGGCATGGGCGTCCATCTCAGTGGCGTTAGCAGACAAGAGAGTGCCGGACCTTCGATGTTCATACAGACCGAGCCCACGCCAAATCCCGACACGATCAAATTCATTCCCGGTGAGACCGTTGCCGGCGCTGTCGGCCCCTTCGATTTTGCAAGCGTCGAGGAAGCAGGTTCGAGCCCGCTCGCGCAGACCGTTTTCAATGTGGAAGGTGTGACCCGCGTGTTTCTGGGCCCGGATTTTCTTTCCGTGTCCAAGGCAGAAGGCTCTGACTGGAAGCATCTTCGCCCGATGGTTCTAGCGGCGATCATGGACCACTATGTCGCTGGCCTTCCCGTATTGAGCGATGGCGGCGCTGCGCCGCAGGTCGACGAAAATGCGACCACGGCGGACGATTATGAAGGCGAAACCGCCGAAATCGTCGGCGAGATTTTGGAACTGATCGAAACACGTGTGCGCCCAGCCGTGGCACAAGACGGCGGCGACATTACCTTTCAACGCTTCGATGCTGATACCGGCATCGTTCATCTTGCCATGCGGGGCGCCTGTGCAGGTTGCCCATCGTCTACGATGACGCTGAAGCAGGGAATCGAAAACATGCTGAAGGCTTATGTGCCTGAAGTGAATGCGGTCGAAGACGCGCTGTAGACTTTCACGATCAAGGAGTTCCCCACCATGTCTGACCCGGTCAATGATTACGCACTGGACCTCATCTGGCGGGAGGGGCGCTCCTATAATGGCTGGCACGACAAGGATGTGCCGGAGACACTGATCCGCGCGGTCTATGACCTGGCGAAGATGGGAGCGACCAGCGCCAATTGCTGCCCGGCCCGCTTCGTTTTCATTCGCACCGAAGAGGCCAAGGCGCGCCTCAAGCCGCACCTCATGGAAGGCAATGTCGACAAGACGCTGAGCGCCCCATGGGTCTGCATCATCGCGAATGACTTCATGTTCCATGAGAAGATCCCCCAGCTCTTCCCGCATAATCCGGGCGCAAAGGACTGGTTCTCCGATCCGCATGCCCGCGAAGAGCACGCCATGCGCAATGGCTCTCTCCAGGGCGCTTATCTGATGATGGCGGCACGCGCGCTCGGGCTCGACTGCGCACCAATGTCCGGTTTCAATCAGGATGGCGTCGATCTGGAATTCTTTGCCGACAAGGATGAGACCCACCACTGGCGTTCGAACTTCCTGTGTGCCATCGGCCATGGCGATGACAGCACCATCTTTGACCGCAGCCCGCGCCTTAGTTTCGATGAGGCCTGCAAGATCCTCTAGGCAGGCAATCGCGCCATGCTGACACTTGGCATCAACACATCCGGCCCAGCTTGCGATGTCGCGGTTGTTAAAGCTGGTAGCTGCCTGTCGGAACGCCGTGAAGAGATGGTGCGCGGACAGGATGCGCGACTGCCTGCTATCGTGGCTGCATGCCTGGATGATGCTGGCTACACGCTTCAGGCTGTTGAGCGTATTGGCGTCGTCACCGGCCCCGGGAGTTTTACCGGTATTCGCGTTGGAGTCGCTTTTGCGCGCGGGCTTTCATTCGCGCTGAAAGTGCCGTGTATCGGCGTGACTGCGCTCGAAGCGGCACTTCCTGCAGGCCAGCAAGGCTCGGCCATCGTTGCCCTTCCCGCCAAGAGACGCCCGCCTGACCTGTCATACTGGGTCCAACGGTTTCGCACGGGCGCCGCGACAGGGGCGCCTGAAGAACTTGGCCTTGACGAAATGAAGGCCGAACTCGGCGCCCATCCGCACTTTGTTTATGGCGAGACCGATGGTCCGCTGGATGCCGCGCTGGAGGACATCGATATTCACGAAGCGCACCCGAGCGCGCGGCGCACCGCAGAGTTCGCTACTGATGCAGATGATGCCTCCACCTTTGCACGGCCCGTCTACGTCAGGGCGCCGGACGCGGCCCTGCCGGGCGGACGCAAGCTCTGATGACTGCCGGCGGCGCCATTACGATCCTGAACGAAGACGATTCAGCGCGCGCGGCCATGCTACATGCTGCCTGTTTCGATACGGCTGGCCAGTGGAGTGCCCGGTCAATGCGCGAAACGCTCAGCGCGCAGACGACGCTTGCACTTGGGCACGAAGCGGGCGACGCGCTGAATGGGCTGCTCCTTGTCCAGCGTGTGCCACCGGACGCAGAAATCCTGACCATATGCGTGCACCCGGACAATCGCCGGAATGGCGTTGCACAGAAGCTCTTCGATCATTCGGCCACGCTGCTCGGCCCCTATGGCATCGACCGGCTGATCCTTGATGTTGCTGACGACAATCTTCCCGCTATCTCTTTCTACGAACGCAATGGATTCGGGCGTGATGGTGTTCGCAAGAACTATTACCGCCGGGAAGACGGCACCGCTGTGGACGCAGTGCTAATGTCACGTCCACTCGCTGGACACACGAACAAATCAGGGGCATGAACAGGCCATGGATCGTCTCGAAAAGCTTTGCACCGAAAAAGGTCTCCGTATGACCGAGCAGCGCCGCACGATTGCGCGCGTGCTGTCCACGTCCGATGACCATCCCGACGCTGAAGAGCTGCATCGCCGCGCCAATGCGCTGGACAATTCCATCTCACTGGCAACCGTCTACCGGACGGTGAAGCTGTTTGAGGAAAGCGGCATCATCGAGCGCCACGAATTCCGTGACGGGCGTGCCCGCTTCGAGGAAGTGCCCGAGGAGCATCACGATCACCTGATTGATGTGAAGTCAGGCGATGTTGTCGAGTTTCACTCTGAAGAGATCGAGCGCCTTCAGGTCGAAATCGCAGAACGCCTTGGCTACAGGCTGGTCGATCACCGGCTGGAGCTTTACGGCGTGCCGCTGAAAACAGACAAGTCCAACTAACTCCCGAGGCTGGCCCCAAGGCCTGTTTTGTTGCATAAGCCCGCGGATGACCACCCCAACTTCGCGCCCAGAGCCCAAGCGTCTTTTCATCAAGACGTATGGCTGCCAGATGAATGTTTATGACAGCGAGCGCATGCGCGATGTGCTGCGCCCGCTCGGCTATCAGCCCGTTGACGGTCCAGAGACCGCTGACCTCGTTGTGCTGAACACCTGCCACATCCGTGAGAAGGCGACCGAAAAGGTCTATTCCGAACTTGGCCAGATCAAGAAGATGAAAGAAGCCTCCGGCGGCAAGATGACCATCGCCGTTGCAGGTTGCGTGGCGCAGGCCGAAGGCGCCGAGATCATGCGCCGCCAGCCGGCCGTGGACCTCGTGCTGGGCCCACAGGCTTATCACAAGCTGCCTGAGATGGTCGCCCGCGCCAGCCGCGCGGCAGGCGACCGGCTGGAAACCGAATTTGAGACGCTTGAGAAGTTCGACGCCCTGCCAAAGCAGCGTGAGGCGGATGGCCCTGCCGCTTTCCTGTCGGTGCAGGAAGGCTGTGACAAGTTCTGTACCTTCTGCGTGGTGCCTTACACCCGCGGCGCAGAGCTTTCGCGGCCCGTGGATGACATCGTCATGGAAGCACGCAGCCTAGCCGCGCAGGGCGTGCGTGACATTTCGCTGCTCGGGCAGAATGTGAATGCCTGGCATGGCGCTGCGCCAAAGCTGGAAGGCGCCGGCGAATGGGGCCTTGGCCAGCTTGCGCGCCACCTGTCGAAGATCGGCGGTATTGACCGTATCCGCTACACGACCAGCCACCCGCGCGACATGGATGACGACCTGATCGCCGCCCATGGCGAAGTGCCGGAACTGATGCCCTTCCTGCACCTGCCCGTGCAGTCTGGCTCTGACCGAATTCTGAAAGCGATGAACCGCGGCCATACGGCGGAGCACTATCTCGACATTATGCGCCGGATGCGCGATGCGCGCCCCGACATGGCGCTTGCATCCGATTTCATCGTCGGCTTTCCGGGCGAGTCCGATCAGGACTTCGAGGACACGATGAACCTCGTCCGCGAAGTTGGCTATGCCATTGCTTATTCGTTCAAATATTCCCCTCGCCCGGGCACACCGGCCGCCGACATGTTCGGCCATGTCCCTGAAGAGGTGAAGGATGAGCGCCTGCAGCAGCTGCAAACCCTGCTGAAGCAGCAGCAAACGGAATTCAACGCCTCAAAGGTTGGCGAAACCCTGCCCGTCCTCGTGACCGGCAAGGGCAAGATGCCGGGTCAGGCGCATGGACGCTCACCCTGGATGCAGGCGGTTCACTTCGATGCGTCGGAAAGCCTTGTCGGGCAGATCGTGGACGTAAAGATCGTCGGGTCAACAATGAGCTCGCTGACCGGTGAATGCGCCCATGTGGTGGAGGCCGCCTGACTTGAAAGGCACCGTCACCCGTCTCTACACCCCGGAAAATCCAGCGCTTCTCCCAGCGATCTGCGGGCCGCAGCATCGCAATCTCATGAAGCTGGAAATGGCCCTTATCGATGGCAAGCTGAAAGCCGACAGTCAGGGTGGGAGCATCCGGCTGACCGGCACGCAGGCTGCCGTGGCAGATGGCGAAGCAGCGCTGGCGGCGTTTGAGCGCATGCTTAAAAGCGATCCTACGGCGGGCGAAGATGCCTTCGAAGGCGCGATCGATCAGGCCCGGGCACCTGCCGAGAGCTATGGCTCTCTGACGGGTCTCCGCGTGCCTGTGATGCCGCAGACCCGTACGCAGGCCCAGTATATCGACTACCTTACCCGCGAAGGCCGCGACCTGGTCTTTGGCGTCGGACCTGCCGGTACCGGCAAGACCTATCTCGCCGTCGCGGCGGGCGCCGCCGAGCTTCGCAAGAAGACCAAGGAACGCCTGATCATTACGCGACCCGCCGTTGAAGCTGGCGAGAATCTTGGCTTCCTGCCGGGCGACCTTGAAGAGAAGGTAGAGCCTTATCTCCGTCCCATCTGGGATGCACTGAACGAAGTGCTCGGCGCTGACCATGTCGAGCGGATGCGCGAGAAGAAAATTATCGAAGTGGCGCCGCTCGCCTTCATGCGCGGACGCACGCTGAAAAACGCCTTCGTCATCATGGATGAAGCGCAGAACGCCACGGTCGGGCAGACCAAGATGGTATTGACGCGTCTCGGCCGCGACTCGCGCATGGTCGTGACGGGTGATCCGGGACAGGTGGATCTTCCGCCCAAGACGCAATCAGGCCTCGCCCATGCGCTGCGTATCCTCGAAGGCGTCGAAGGGACGGGCATCGTGCATTTCACTGCATCGGATGTGCGCCGCCATGCGCTCGTCTCACGCATCATCCGCGCCTATGACAAGGATGCTGGCGCCAGCGGCGACAAGACGCCGGGGGCCAGATCGTGAGTATCGTGCTGGACCTGCGCATAGAGGACGCAGGCTGGACAGATGAGATGGAAGACCCCGAAACGGTCTGCCAACGCGCGCTTAAGGCAGCGCTCGCCCTTACAGGGATCGAAGGAGAGGTCGCGCTTCTGCTGACCGATGATGACGAGATGCATACGCTTAACCGGGACTGGCGCGGCAAGGACAAGCCGACTGATGTCCTGTCCTTCCCGGCTGATGAGTTGGACGCGCCATTTCTTGGTGACATCGCGGTCGGGCTTGGTGTTTCGCGTGGCGATGCAGCCACACGCGGCATCAAATTGACAGAGCACCTTAGCCACCTGGTCATTCACGGCTATCTTCACCTGCTTGGCTATGATCATATGAGCGAGGAAGAGGCCCGCGAGATGGAGGCGCTCGAAATCAAGGCCCTGTCCGGTCTTGGAATTGGCGACCCCTATGGCAGAGACCTCTGAGCTGGAATGAGATGACTGACACAACTGACCGAGAGAGACGGCGCCGCCCGCGACTTTTCAGATTCAGCCGGCGGCGCGAAAACGAAAAGCAGCAAGCAGAAGCTGTTACGGTGGAGAATGCACAGCACACGCCTGCCCAGCTTCGACTGCGGCTTGCCGAGTTTGAGCAGGGCCGTGTTGCGAACGTCATGGTGCCGCGCGCAGAAATTGTCGGTGTGGAACTCTCGACTGACCTTCCGACCCTGATCCAGCTCTACGCCGAAGAATCCCATTCGCGCCTTCCGGTCTATCGAGAAACGCTCGACGATCCGATTGGCCTCGTTCACATCAAGGACGTTGTTGGTGAAATCGCGCGCGGCGGCCAGGGGCTCGACAGGCCGTTGGAACGCTTGCGCCGCGATATCCTCTATGTCCCGCCATCGATGAAGCTTGCCGACCTTCTGGTGAAGATGCAGACCAGCCGCATCCATATGGCGCTCGTCGTTGATGAATATGGCGGCACGGACGGCCTTGTTTCGCTAGAGGACCTCATGGAAGAGATCGTCGGCGATATCGAAGACGAGCACGATGAAGAACCCGCAATGGTCGTGCGGCGTGGGCGCCACGCATGGGAAGTCGATGCCCGCATGGAAATTTCGGATTTCCTCGAAAAGACAGGAATGGATCTGGACCTCGGCGATCAGGACGTTGAGGTCGACACGCTTGGCGGCGTTGCCTTCGCGCTCGCCGGGAAAGTCCCCCTACGAGGCGAAGTGCTACGCCACCCTGTCGGCGCTGACATAGAAATCATGGATGGTGACGCCCGGCGGATCGAGCGCCTCGTCATCCGGCGTGCGACTGTTGAGGCTGGAACTTGAGTGCTCGTGAGCAGAGCTACGGGCTGACAGCCCTCGCCCCCCTGCATCAGGGCGTGTCCGGTCTTTCGGGCCTGCTCGCATTTCTGCTCTGTGTTGTTCTTGGTGCCGTCGCGGCGCTTGGCTTTGCGCCCTTCCATATCGCGCTTGCACTCATCGTCTGCGTCACACTGCTCATCTGGATGATGGACGGTGCCCGCAAGAAAGCCCGCTGGGGCCGCGCCCTTTTCATGCGCGGCTGGGCTTTTGGCTATGGCTTCTTCCTCGTCAGCATGTACTGGACGGTCTCGCCATTCCTCGTCGATCCAGCGCAGCATGCCGCCTATATCTGGATGCCGCTTGTCCTGCTGCCTGGTGGCATGGCGCTTATATGGGGCGCAGCTTTCTCCCTTGCGGGCGCCTTCTGGTCGGCATCGCCGTCGCGCATCTTCATTTTCACCGTCTTCATGGGGCTCGCTGAACTTCTGCGCGGCTATCTGTTCGGCGGCTTCCCCTGGAATATTTTCGGTACCACCTGGACCCCGGGAAGCTCATTGTCGCAGGCGGCCTCGCTTGGCGGGGTCTACTGGCTGACGCTTTTGACGCTGTTCGTCAGCGCCGCCCCCGCCGCCCTCGTCGATACGCGCGAGGTGCGGGGCCTGTTCGATCGTGCCTTGCCTATCACCGCCGCTGTGATCCTCGCCAGCGTCGGCTGGGCGTGGGGCGCACAACGTCTTGCAGAACCGTCCCAGATGACAGAGCAGCACGTCGTCCTGATGGACCCAGGCGTACCGCAGGCGGAAAAGTACAATAGTGGGTCCGACCGGCTGTTTCGCCGTTATCTCAACTTTCTGAAGCAGGTTGAGAGCGCAGATGATGATATCGTCGTCTGGCCAGAAGGCGCCCTGCCCTTCTACCTGCTGACCAACACTTATGCGATCGACACAATCTCTACCTATCTCGGCAACCGCACGCTCATTGTCGGCTCAACTCGCCGCAGCCTTGAGGAAGACGACACGGTCTTCTTTAACAGCCTGGCGGTACTCGCAGCCGAGAACGGTCAGTCCGAACTGATCGGGCTTTATGACAAGCACCGACTGGTGCCATTCGGCGAACTGGCCGCGACGGACATTATTCCCTTCGGCGACATGATGGCGGACTTTCTTCCAGGCGCAATGCAGGAGCTTGCGTCTGCAGGGTTCAACCCGGGCGCCGAACCGACCGTCGTGTTCCCACGCGACGTGCCCCCCTTCGTGGCGCTCATCTGCTATGAAGCACTCTTTCCGGAGATTACCCGCACCGCAAGGCCACAGCGCGAAGCGGCGCGATGGATTGTGACGATTTCCAACGATGCATGGTTCGGCCGAGGACTTGGCCCTGCTCAGCACTATTCGCAGAATCGCTACCGCTCCATCGAAAGCGGGCTGCCCATGGCGCGTGTCGCCAGCCGCGGTGCAACTGCGGTAATAGACGGCTTTGGCCGCGAAACTGCGCGAGGTCAGCGCATGCCAGGTGATCCTGATGGCTGGGTATCATCAGTCGTCCGCGCACCGCTGCCTGAACCACTTGCGACGACGGCCTATCAACGATTTGGCGCCGCGCTTTTCTGGCTCACCCTCGCTGGCTTCACGGTTCTGGCCTTCTTTACCTGGCGGCGCTAGAAGCCAGCCAGAGCCGACGTCAAATCCGCCCTTCAAAGAAGCGATTATATGCCCGAGAGTAAATTACCCAACAGGATCGACGAACTGGTCGGTCAGCGGATTCGCTGGCGCCGCAAGGAACTGAAATGGACACAGGAACAGCTGAGCGAAAAGCTCGGCCTGACCTTCCAGCAGGTCCAGAAGTACGAAAAGGGCGTGAACCGTATATCGGCGGGCCGACTTTACGAACTGGCCTGCGTACTCGATGTAGAGGTCGGCTATTTCTTCGAAGGCGCCAAAGAATATCTCTCCCTGCCTCAACAGTTTCAGGAAGACGCCGCAGAAGCGGCGCCGTTGCCGCAATTCGATCACGAAGCCATGGATCTGGTTTCCCATTTCCAGCAGATCCGGAATGAGGAGTTGCGAAAAGCACTGCTGGCGACGGTCAAAGCCGCGGGCGTTTCGGATGACGACGATACTTGAAAAGCCTAGCCTCAACAAAGCGAAGCCTATAACAGGGCTAGATCGACCACTTTAAAGCCGGAATAGAATTTTGACCGATCCAGTATTTCTTTTTACCAGCGAGAGCGTCTCTGAAGGGCACCCTGACAAGGTTTGTGACCGTGTTTCCGACGAGGTGGTAGACCTGTATTTTCGTGAAGCCATCAAGGCAGGCTACGACACGTCTCGCGTACGCGTCGCCTGTGAGACAGCTGCCACCACGAACCAGATTGCCCTCCTCGGTGAGATGCGCGGTCCGGATACGATCACACCAGACATGATCGAAGACGTTGTTCGCGCCGCGGTGAAGGATATCGGCTACGAACAGGATGGCTTTCACTGGGAGAATTTGAAGCTCAGCAACTGGCTGCACGGTCAGTCTGAAGACATCGCCGCGGGCGTTGATGAAGGTACTGGCACCTACACTGAAGAAGGTGCTGGCGACCAGGGCATCATGTTCGGCTATGCGAGCGATGAGACCGAGGAGCTGATGCCAGCGCCGATCTCCTACTCGCACCGCATCCTGAAGCGGATGGCAGAGCTTCGTCATTCCGGCGAGCGTCCGGAATTCGAGCCAGACGCCAAGAGTCAGGTCACCATGCTTTACAGCAATGGCAAGCCGATCGGCGTTGATGCCGTGGTTGTATCCACCCAGCACCAGGATGGTCTTTCTGCCGCCGATGTCCGCGAACTCGTTCGCCCGGTGGTCAAGGACATCCTGCCAGACGGCTGGTTTCCGCAGGAAGACAAGTTCTACGTGAACCCAACGGGCAAGTTCGTCATCGGCGGCCCTGATGGTGATGCAGGCCTGACCGGCCGCAAGATCATTGTCGACACCTATGGTGGCTCGGCCCCGCATGGCGGCGGCGCCTTCTCCGGCAAGGACCCGACGAAGGTCGACCGCTCGGCTGCCTATGCCGCGCGTTACCTTGCAAAGAACGTGGTCGCGGCTGGCCTTGCCAAGCGCTGCACGCTGCAGCTTTCCTACGCCATCGGCGTCGCCCGCCCCCTGTCGATCAACGTCAATCTTCACGACACGGCGAACACCGATGAGCGCATGCTCGAAAATCGCCTGATGGAAGTGATGGACCTTTCCCCGCGCGGGATCCGCACGGCGCTTGGGCTCAACAAGCCGATCTTCGCGCGCACCGCAGCCTACGGCCATTTCGGCCGCAAGCCGGACGCCGATGGCGGTTTTGCATGGGAAAAGACCGACCTTGTCGACCAGCTGAAAGATCTGGTGGATTAATTCATGCCCTGCCAGGCCGCAGGGCAGATTTTCCAGTAAACGCCCGGCGTATCCAATGTGGAATTGATACGCTCACACTGCCGGGTATCGACGGTCACATTCTCAATCTGTTCAAGACGGCGGATGGTTTCTGCAAAGGAGCCTTCCGCCGTTTCTGTTATGACCACATAGAGTTTCTTCGACGGATCACGAACGAGATCACGTATCTGGCTTCGATAGCCGCCCAGTGCAGGGGCGCTCCAATCCTGCGGCACGAGATGGGTGAGCCGCGCTGTTTCTGGAAAAAACGGTGACAGGAACGCACTCGGATAGCCGCCCGAAAAGGCTACGATCGCGCCTTCATAGGCGTCCTTATCCGGCAGATCAGCGGCGACATAGGGCGCGCTCCAGTCAGCGGGCCATGGCGCGCGGCGCAGGAGCGAGGGCTGCGTTATCACGAAGAGGCCAACGGCTGCCGCAAGTCCCGCGAGTGACGCCCGGCTTCCTGACAGCAGTCCCGGCCGCCAGAGCCCGATGACAAGGGCTGCCATGAGCGGGCCGATCATCCAGGCCGCGATGATGTAGCGGGCAATTGAGAAGACAGCAGTCCAGCCCGCCAACATGACGATAAAACCCGCAGCAAGTGCGCAAGCTTCGCGAACGCCTGTCTTCTGCCGGAACTCCCGGGACGCCAGAGCCGCCGTCACGATGGCGAGGCTGGAAAGATAGCCGATCTGCAGGCGGGGATCGAAGAAGTCGTGCTCGTTGACAAGTTCGCCGTCGAAGAGGAAGGCGAATGGCCGGAGAATAGCTTCAGCAACCCCCTGCGGAAGATAACGCATGTCCCGGAACGCTTCCTCAGGCCCAAGTGGCGCGTCGAATACTCCATTGAGTAGAGGGAAGATTGGGTTGCCATAGGCGTTGTACAGATAGAGTGCCCAAGCTCCGCCGGTAATCACAATGCCGATGAACGCAAACGCGGCGCAGATGAGCGCACCAGAAACCCTCGATCTCCAGCCCTTCAGGACGATAAGGACACTCGTCGCGAAGAAAAGCGCATAGACCGCATTGGTCAGCTTCAGACCGATGCATAGGCCAAGAAGTCCGCTAGCAATGCCCAGGCTCTTCCAGCCAGGCGGCCCATCATCGCGAGGAAAGAGCAGAACGAGCGCAGCAAGAAGCGCGACCGTGAATACAGAGTCGTTGCGCACAGAGCCGAACAGGCCGAACTGGGCCTCAGCAAAAAAGCCCGCCGCCGCAATCGACAGCGCGACGAGCAGGCTTGGCTCTGCGTCCGCGCGCAGGAGAAGACGGCGCGACAGAGCATATAGCGCTGGCAAACCGAGCCCTTGCAGAACACCGAGCAGGAAAGCGACGGCTCGTCCGGGAAACCACTCGATCAGTAACCAGACAAAGAGCTGCCAGCCTGGACTGGCGAAGCTGTGCATTTCTGCGGGCGCAAGATCATAGCCATCACGGCCATTGAGTGCTGCCCAGCCATTGTGAAAGTGATAATGGACGACATCGAAACTTGCATCGCGCGGCACCATCATGGAAAACGCGCCAAAACAGGCCAGCCAGGCCGCCCACCAAAGCCACGAAATTTCGCTGGCTGGGAGGTCGGTCACGGACTGGCGTTGCGCTACCGGAGCCTTTTGTGAAACCGTCTGAACACTCACCCATTCGCTCCTTCGGCCGAAAGGGCGGGCGCCCCTTGTCCGGCAGACAACAGAGTTTGGTTGATAATCTCTTGCCCCGTCTACGCCTTCCGGATGAGGCTGGCGCGCTGAAGGGGCCCCTGGACCTGTTCGATGCCAAGGTCAGCCAGCTCTGGCTCGAGATTGGATTTGGCGGCGGCGAACACGTCAGCGCGCAGGCCAAGGCCAATCCTGACGCTGGCATTATGGCGAGCGAAGTCTTCATAGAGGGCATCGCAAAGTGCCTGTCCGATATCGATGACATGGGACTTCAAAATGTGCGCCTCTGGGATGAGGATGCGCGCGAGCTAGTAAACCTGCTTCTGGATACCTGTCTCGATCGCGTCTTCATTCTGTTTCCCGATCCCTGGCCGAAGAAACGCCACCAGAAACGGCGGATCATCCAGCCGGACTTCCTGATAGAATTGAGCCGCGTCATGAAGCCGGGAGCGCGCCTGAGGTTTGCGACCGATGTGCGGTCTTACGCCGATGAGGCGCTCACCATCTTTCTGGCGGAGCCGTCCTTTGAGTGGCTCGCCAAAACGGCGGATGATTGGCGCACGCCACCGCCGGACCACTTCCGAACACGCTACGAGACCAAGAATCTGGGCGACATCGCACCGGTTTTTTATGAGTTTGAGCGGAAAAACTCCTAGCTTCAGGTTGATCTCGCAATCGTCCGCCGTAGGGTGATCGCGGGTCTGAAGGGGGAGCAGCTGTGCTCAGAACAATCGTCATTTCTGCAATAGCCACTACAGGTGCGCTTTCTGCATCCGGCCAGGCCAACGACATCGATGATGTCATATCCGCCTATAATTCAGCTGCAGCTACAGGTTCTGCGGCCGAGCGCTCTGCGGCTGCACGCGCCCTTGGTGCAGCCGCGATGTCAAACCCGGATCACCCCGATGCGGGCCAGCTTGCCTATGAAGCGGGTCAGTCTCTCTGCGTCTATGATGGGTGCGAAGGCGCATCCCAGCTCGCCGCCTTCGCAAGCTCTGCCGACATTTCCGCAAATGCGGTGCCGCCCGCTCACATCGAAATCCTTCGAACCTATACAGACTGGAAGAGCCAGCCGGATGGTCAGACCAGCAGCGCGCTTGATGGCGCCCTTGAAGCCGGGGTGGATACCGGCGTTTCCCTTCTGACGCTGACAGCCTATCAGGCGCGCTACCTGCATGAGTTCGAGAAGTCGGACTATCGCGAGGCAGAAATCAGCGCACGCCTCGCCGCCACTCATTTCGCACCGTTCAAGGACATGATCGGCAAGAACTGGAGCGACGCAGCGATCGCCGGCATCATTGCTGGCTTCAGACGTAATCCGGACACGCAGGATGTTGTCGAGATGGCGGAGCACCGGGTCGAGCTTGCCAAGCTCTCGGCTGAAACGAGCGATACGCCCGACTGGCTCGACCGTCACCGCCACCTCGCCCATGCCTGGCAACTCGCCATGCATGCCTACTATCATTCCGGCGGCGGGCGGCGCCAGACAGGAAGCCGCCTCCAGGGGCCCGACCCTGACGAGCTGGAGACGGTTGTTTCAGGCATAGAGCGCAGGATGCGAGACTATCCGAAGATCAGGACGCGCATTGTCTCGGGCGAAGAGTATGAAGCCGAAGAAAAAAAGCTGCCTTTTTGCTCGGGCGATCTCGTTATGACGCCCCGGCTGCGCTACCCGATGCGTGCCAGCCAACGAGGTATGTATGGAGCGGTCATCGCCCGAATGAAAATCGAGAACCTTGAAGTCACGAACGTCGAGATTCTTGCCGCAGTACCGCACTCGACATTTGAAGAGCGGGCGAAAGACACAATCATGAAATGGCGCTGGAACGTAAGCTCAGGCACACCCGGCGAAACCTGCAAGACCGACCACAACAATATACTAATTCCGCTTGTCTTCGCCATGGAATCCTAGACCCGCAGCTTTGATGCAAAGCTGATTGCGAAACGCACGGTTTTCAGGCATAAAGGCGCCATCGAATATACGGTCGGTCTGAATTTATAAGACCCCGTCGGACCGACGGCCTTGCTTCACTTCCCCCGTTTTTTCGAGAACCTTCGTGACCACCCGCACGGTGTGGGTTCGGCACGGGGAGAAGACTGGAGTAGCCATCATGGCAACCGGAAAAGTTAAATGGTTCAACGACCAGAAGGGCTATGGATTCATCAAGCCTGACGCTGGTGGTGCGGATATCTTTGTTCATATCTCTGCGGTCGAAAAATCCGGCATGCGCACGCTCGCCGAAGATGCGCCGATCGAATATGA
>Ga0208965_1000434_pt1 | contig 20078 bp, 15 predicted proteins | sample AOAMet1_07_M0_10_2_FD_188230 | JGI IMG/M metagenome (GOLD analysis project Ga0208965, IMG submission 188230) | Ammonia-oxidizing marine microbial communities from Monterey Bay, California, USA - CAN11_07_M0_10 (SPAdes) | ecosystem: Environmental > Aquatic > Marine > Intertidal zone | place...
ATTTGACGCCATCAGATTCGGTCGTCATCAATCCCAGGGCGCTATAGAGGTAGCCGTATTTTTCGGGCTCGAAACGAGGGTCGGGGTCCTGTTCTATAATTTCAAAATCTCTTTGAGCGGCAGCATACATGCCTTTCTCAAAGTACAATTGTCCTCGCATACCGTTGGAAAAGCTCGAGGTTTGATGTTCGAGGTTTTTGGACCAAAGGCTGATGGTGTCCTTCCAATGGGTGGTTTGCTGCCTGGCTACAAGGAAAAACACAGCTACAACCAAACCGCCTACAATATGGAGCGTCTTGACTCTTTTTTGCCCTACAAGGCTAAACGCGGCAATCCAAATACCAAGGATGGATAGGTAACCGTATCGATCGGCATATGGACCGAGAAATCGGGTAAACAAAGTCGTATGCAGAATGATGTTCGCGAGATAAAACAGACTTCCAAATAGAAATAGAGGGTTCCGTCTGTTTCTAAAAATTAGAAAGCCCAATGCGATAAATCCCACATTCAAGGCAACAAAGGCCTTGGAAAAGAGAACGGTGGGCCAGTCGTAAACAATGCTCAAATTCAAAGGAAAGAAAGCCTTCATTCCATACCAGGCGATCTGAGAGGGAACAAGCAGAAAGGGATTGTAGTCTCCGACGAAAGCGGTTTGGTCTTTTCGAAATTGCAGAGCAACGCAAGTGAAAATGAAGGCGATGAAGACGAACGGAATTTTAGAGTAGACCGTTTCTTTCTGAAAGACTCTTTTTCCCCGCAAGTAGTCGAGCAGAAAAAGCACTCCTACGAAGGGGAGCATTTGGATTTTGCAGAAACAACCCAAGAGAAAAACGAGAATACAGGCTCGATAATTTTTCTTTTGTCCGTGCTCCAGGTATTGATCATACTGAAGGATTCCAAGCAGAAAGAACGAGGTAAACAATAAGGAGCTAGTAGCGGAAATCCAGGCGACCGCTTCCACCGATAATGGGTGGAAAGCGAATAGGGAAGCGAGGAGAAGCGGATTGATTTTCTTTTGGAACAAGCGCTGACTCAGGGCATAGACGAGACACGTGTTTAAAACATGAATGAGAATACTTGCGACATGAAAGGCAGCGGCGGTTTTAAATCCAAAAACACCAATGATTAGGGCAAAAAACAACGAGGTCAGCGGCTGGTACATGCTGACCGTAGCACTGGAAAAAATTTCCAGCACGTTGCCGAGGGTTAAGCGATGAATTTTCTCATTCTCCAGAATCTGTCCACCATCATCGATGGCAATGAAATCAAATCCGATGATGGGTCCAAATAAGAAAAAGATCAGGACCCCTAAGACCAAAATAGGTAGGGACTTGTATGAGGCGATTTTTACTGTTTTCATTCGAGCGAATAGGGCTAAATTTTTAAGGGCTTGTTTTGGCTCAGAAAGGATGGATTCAGAGGTAGACTTGGACAAGCGAATCCAAAAACGCGCCGGTGTCTTCTGAGTATCCGATGTTGCGGTCAATGATGCGCCCATCGCGTCCCACCAAGCACCAGGTGGGATAGGCGACTACGGGGTATTCTGCGGGCAATGAATCGAGCATCATCTGTGGCACGTCCAATTCGCGGCGGTCGAGGTATCGCTTCACTGTCTCGGCTTTTTGGTGGTGGTTGACGCCCATCACGGTGAACCCTTCTGGCCCAAATTCTTCTTGCATTCCTGCGAGGTGCGGCATCGCACTCATGCAAGGACCGCATCCGATGTACCAAAAATCAACATACACGAGTTGTCCGTTCAACGCCTCCAGGCTCACCGGTTCACCCTCCAAAGTCAATCCCCCCAAGGCGGGTGCCTGTTCCCCGATGGCAGGCAATGATGAAATCGCTTCATCAAACCAGTTTTCGCTTCCGCCGCCGCTAGCAACCGTAATATCCACGGGCTCAGGTTCCTTTGCCCAGTCCGGAGCCGTCCAATCGGCAATGGCTCCTGCAGTAGCGGGCTGGTTCACATTTTCCCACGTCCATTCGATGGTCATGTCGCTGCCATATCCCATATCACCTCGGTACCAGGACAGCTCGTGGCGCACGGGCAATCCGTGGGGTGCCTGAAAAGCCCATTTTTGAAGATCATAAGAATCAGGATGAAAATCTTCTGATGTAGAATCGGGAATGGACGTGCTTATCAAAATGAATTGCTCCGGCGTTGAACGCGTGGGCAAAACATGGTTCCATTCGAGAGCGACCAGTGAGTCGCCAACCTGTTTTGCCCACCAAATGCTGTCGGTCAGAACAGTCGGAAGTGTGAGCGAGGCATAGTAGTTGCCAATGCCATTGCCATTGCTTTGTTTGCGCGGATCCACGGGGTCAATGGACTTGCTGCTGTCTGCACGAATGTAAGTCAGCTCATTGCCCCACAAACGGCTCAAATAATGGCTGGTGTCGCCCGCTTCGATAAACGCATCTTCTAAAATCCAGGCCATGTCGTAAGTGGAATCTTCTGCAGCATGGGTTCGAACCCATTGCATGCTCACTTCTCTTTCCCATTCGCTATCGCTTGCCTCCACGGAGTTGGTCACGTGCGCTCGAAATTGCGCATTTTCAATTTGCATGATGGCGTTACGCACATCATCGGAATCAGTGAAAACAGGCTCGGGCTGGCTGCAGGCCAAAAGTGCGAGCGGAGCAAAAAGAAGAATGCGATTCATGCGACCAAATTACACACGCAACGCAAAGCTTACCCGTGCATCGTTTCTTTCTTGCTGTAATTGGCCATGATGGAGGCCTCGTAATCGAGGTAGGCTTGCCAACGGGACTCGACGTCGACGCCGGTGCCGTATTTGCGCGCAAATCCGATGAACGTGGTGTAGTGTCCGGCTTCAGAAATCATCAATTCGCGGTAGAATTCAGCCAACTCGGGGTCACTGATTTTTTCAGATAGCATCTTGAATCGTTCGCATGAACGCGCCTCGATCATGGCGGCGAAAAGCAGCCGGTCCACGAGTTGCTCTTCTCGGCTGCACTTGCGGCGAATGAACTTCAACACCTCCCCCACGTAGTCGTCTTTGCGTTCTGGACCGAGCTCATAGCCACGTGCTTTGATGCGTTCAACGACCATTCCAAAGTGTTCGATTTCTTCTTGCGCGATGCGCGTCATTTCTTCCACCAATTCGAGGTGTTCTGGAAAGCGCGCGATGATGGAAATCGCGTTGGAAGCCGCTTTTTGCTCGCACCAAGCGTGGTCTGTGAGGATTTCGGAAATATTGGTCTCGACGAGGGCGACCCAGCGCGGGTCGGTCGGCAAGCGAAGGCCGAGCATCGGAGATTCACTGGAATCGGATGACGAGGTGCTCATGGGCGTGTTTTGATTCGGATCAAGCTACCTGTGGAGATGAGGTGGCCGTCTTCAGCTTCCAAGCACAATTCTCCGCATTCACTTTCTGCAGTGGGCAGGATGCGCGACCAGACGGTTTCCAGGGCAGAAGGGCTGATGCCGCTGTACGTGTTCATGATGATGAATCCGCCAGGTTCAACCAGTTGAGCCACGGTTTGGCACAAGGGAATGAGCTGATCTTCCAGCTTCCATTTTTCGCCTTTCGGCCCCAATCCCCAGGTTGGTGGATCGAGGATGATGCCGTGGTATTTGTTGCCGCGTTTTTGTTCGCGTTGGGCAAATTTCAAAGCGTCTTCGACCACCCAGCGGATGCCATCGAGGCCGCTCAGCTGCATGTTTTTGCGGGTCCAATCGATGACCTGCCGGATGGCATCGACGTGGGTCACATCAGCTCCTGCAGCACAGGCGGCGAGCGATGCACCTCCGGTGTACGCAAACAGGTTCAAGAATTTTTGTCCTTCCTGCACGTTGTCGGCGATGTATTCCCAGTTGGCAGCTTGTTCGGGAAAAATACCCACGTGTTTGAAGCTGGTCATCTCCAAATGGAAGCGGAGTTGCAGCTTTGGAGATTTGTAATTCATCTGCCAACCCTTTGGACGCACTTCCGCAGGACTCCAATCTCCTTTGGTTCGGCTCGTGGGTTCAAAACGTGAATCGGCGTCACGCCATTCGAGGTTGTTGCGGCCGCGCGACCAGACCACGGAAGGGTCAGGGCGGTCGAGGATTAATTTTCCAAATTTCTCCAATCGCGCTCCATGACCAGAGTCGAGTAAGGAATACTCGTCCCAGTGTTTGGGCGCCCAACGTTGATAAGTGCGTGTAGACATGCGGTTGCAAAGGTCGCTATTGCGCGTGGATTCATAGCATCTTTGTTGCATATGGCATCACGTACCCCGCCCAAACAGCTCCGAAAAGAAATTTTAGAGGTTTTCAAACGCCAGCCCAACAAGCCGCTGAACCACAAACAAGTGGCCAGCACACTGGGCATTGTCAACCATGACATGCGCCGTAAGATTTCGGTGATGCTCGACGAAATGGGCCGGGATGGTCGGCTGGAATCCATTGGTCGTGGCAAATTTGTCCTTGCGGAAATGCAGCAGGAGGAGAAGGCCATCGGTACCATTCAGGTGACACGGCACGGACGAGGTTTTGTGATGATGCCGGACGGCAATGAGATTTCCATTCCGAAAGGATACACGGGCACGGCGTTCTGGGGCGATACGGTGGAGGTCGATTGGTTGCGCCGCGGTCGGAAACACACCCCGCGGGTGGCTCGCATTGTGGAACGCCAACGCAAGCAATACGTGGTGGTGCTGGAAAAAGTCCGCGACTATGCGTTTGGCTATCCTTCGGATCAACGCTTGCACGCCAACTTCTTCATCGGCGCACAGCATTTGAAAGGCGCCGAAAACGGGCAGAAGGTCATCATTGAGATGGTGAGTTGGGACGATCCGAGTGACGCGCCAGCGGGCCGGGTGGTCGAGATTCTAGGCAAGCCAGGCGATCATGAAGTGGAGATGCACGCCATCCTGGCAGAGTACGGGTTGCCGTATGAATTCCCCGATCATGTCCTTGCGGCTGCTGATGCGATTCCGCATGCTGTCCCCGCAGAAGAACTCAATCGTCGCCGGGATTTCCGAGACGTGACGACCCTCACGATAGACCCTGTTGATGCCAAGGATTTCGACGACGCATTGTCGTTGAAGCGCCTCAAGAATGGCAACTGGGAAGTGGGAGTGCACATCGCGGATGTGGCGCATTACCTCAAGCCCGGAACGGTGTTGGACGAGGAAGCACGCCAGCGTGCGACGTCCGTTTACCTTGTGGATCGCACGATTCCAATGTTGCCGGAAGTGCTTTCCAACAACCTCTGTTCGCTGCGGCCCAACGAGGACCGATTGGCATTCAGCGCGGTGTTTGAAATGAATGACAAGGCTGAGATCAAAGGCGAGTGGTTTGGCCGATCGGTCATTCACAGCGACCAGCGGTTTGCCTACCACGAAGCGCAGGAGCGGATTGAGACAGGCAAAGGCAAGTACGCCGATGAGGTGAACACTTTGCAGCATTTGGCAGTGCAGTTGCGTGCCAACCGATTCAAGGCGGGCGGCATTGATTTTAACACCGAAGAGGTGAAGTTTGAATTGGACGAGGCGGGCAAACCGCTGCGCGTGGTGATCAAGCGGATGCTCGATGCCAATCGCCTCATCGAAGATTTCATGTTGCTGGCGAATGTGCGGGTGAGCCGCTACCTCGCCAAGCCACGCACCACCGAAAGCAAAAAGGAAGAGGCGACGCGCACGGCGGTCTATCGGATCCACGACAAGCCCGATCCCGAGAAGCTGCAGCAGTTGCGAAAATTCGTTGCCAAGTTTGGCCTTGAGATGCCAAAAATCAGTCCGGCCAATGCGGAATCAGCACTGCGGCAATTGCTGCAAGCAGCCGGCGGCAGCACCGCCGAAAACGTTGTCAAAACGATGGCGATTCGTTCCATGGCCAAGGCTGAATACAGCACCAACAACATTGGCCACTATGGCCTCGCGTTCCCTTTCTACACCCACTTCACGAGTCCCATCCGCCGGTACCCCGACGTGTTGGTGCACCGGTTGTTGCAGGAATACATCGACGGTGGAAAGTCAGCTCAGGCCGATGCGCTGATGGGGATTTGCCAGCACAGTTCCAACATGGAAAAGCGTGCGGCCGAAGCAGAACGCGCCTCCATCAAATACAAGCAGGTCGAGTTCCTTATGACCCGGATTGGCGAGACGTTTTATGGCATCGTCAATGGCGTCATACCAAAGGGGCTCTTTGTTGAAATTGAAGACAACAAATGCGAAGGCTTCGTTTCCAAGGACGCCTTGCCGCACGATTATTACGTCTACGAAGAGGACCGTCAGGCGCTGGTCGGCGCCCGCGAAGGCCGTGAATACGCGATGGGCGAGCGCATCGCTGTGCGTGTTGTGGCTGCTGACTTGGCCAAGCGCCAGCTCGAATTCGACATCCCGGAAGAGTAGGTTACACGGGCATTCAGACTGCAATTCGCCAGCATTAAAAAGGTAGCTGTCGTGTTTTTATGAGTTTTTATCGGGCAAAATAGGATTGGTCTTTTTTGGTGACACCTCCTGCTTCTCTTATATTCGTGGGACCATGTTTCGCTTGATTAAATTGTTTTTACTCGCTGCTTTGGCTTGCACTTTGAATACGAATTTGCTGTTCGCGCAATTTCTTGGCTTGAGTAGTGAGGTGCATGCCACATCTGAACACGGAACAACTTACCGCATTTATGCGCACTTTGACTCGCCTACCGACGAGGTCTTAGCCGTGTATTCCATTGGAACAAGTGAGGCCGGCTCAGTTTCCCTGGAGCTTGGTGTCACCACAAGCTTCTTTCAAGACGCTTCTTTTGGCCACCGAAGGATTGCAAGTGGGCGAAGAACTGCATTTCGAAGTCCAAGGCCAGCGCGCCGAGCAAAGTTTGGTGTACTCCGGTCAGATGGACATCAAACACTTGGCGTTGACGTTTGGAGCGGCTCAGGCAATGGCGTCCGTCTTTCCGAATCCGTTCGTCGAGTCATTGCAAGTGAGTGCCGTGGTGGAGACGCCGGGCTACTTGATGTGCGAATTGACGGATGCCGTGGGCAAGGTCGTGGCGCAACAACCCATGGGTTGGCAAGCCAAAGGCGCATTCAAGGGGACATGGGAAGTGCTCGGCCTCGCCCCAGGAATGTACACGTGCAAAATTTTGAAGGACGATGAGGTGTTGCTCACCACGCCCGTGCTCAAGCGTTGAAAATAGACTTACGTTGAATAGACCGAAAAAATGAAAAGCAATCGAATGCGTTATTTACTCTTATTTGCCTTTGGATTCTTTCAATTCTCCCTTGTTGCGCAAGTGCAAGTGGAGTCGGGTTTAACGATTGAAGACTACGTGAACAATGTGTTGCTTGGAAACGGTGTTCAAGCTTCGAACATCACATATTCGGGAGGTTCCGATCAACTCGGAATGTTGACCGGAGCGGAAGATTCCTTTTCGATTGCGACGGGACTTGTGATGAGTTCGGATGTAGCCGAAAATTTAGGGTGCCCGAGTAATTTTTTGCCATGCACCGGCTGTTTAGGGAGTGGTTACAGTGACCCGGATTTATTGGCAGTTGCCAATTCGGTTCCACCGCTGATCGGGGAGTCGTTTTCAGTTAGTTCTGTGAACGATGTGAGCACATTGGAATTTGACTTCACGGCTGCTGGAGATTCGATTCGTTTCAACTACGCTTTTGGATCCGATGAATATGAAACGTGGATCAATACGCAATTCAATGATGTTTTTGCATTTTTCTTGAGTGGTCCAGGAATCAATGGGACGTATTCGAGCCCGGCAGAATTTCCCAATGGTGCGGTAAATATCGCGGTGGTTCCCGACACTGATCCGGCCCTTCCGATTACGATTTCATCCGTCAATTCCAGTTTGAATTCAGAATACTACATCAACAACCAGTCGGGGCAAGGCATTTGCATCAATGGGCACACAACTACATTTACGGCTGAATACGCCGTTGAATGCGGAGAAACATATCACATCAAGCTGGCCATTGCAGATGGCAGCGACACAGCTTTGGAATCGGTCGTTGTCATTGAGCAGGGGAGTTTCGAATCCAACGCAATTGCTCAAATTGATTTGGGGACTGACATCGGAGGGCCGGACACGAATACGATCTATGAGCAATGCGGACAGGCAAGCGTCACGATTGAACGTCCATTGGACGCACCGCTTGAGCAGCCGCAAACCATTCAAATCACTTACGACAACGGTGAAGCATTGAATGGGGTGGATTATGGACAGATTCAGCCGGATGGATCGTTGCTTCCATTGCCTGATTCCGTGGTTTTCGAACCTTTTCAGAGTTCCTTGACCATTGAATTTGTTGCGGCTATTGACGACATCGATGAGGAATTGGAGTTGATGGAATTGCAAATCCAAAATCCCCTAGCATGCGATGGCGCCGGCCTCGTCTCAGTATGTAGCTTTTACATCGCTGACAATCCACCTGCGCTCGTGGTCAATGGTTATGACACCCAAATGTGTTTGGGAGGTACCATTGAGTTATCACCTGCAGTGAGCGGAGGATATGGAGTTTACACCTATGATTGGCTTTGCAATGACCAAGAAGGAGCGCCATTTATGTTTGAACCCGATTCAGCTGGCCTTTGGAGTTGTGGAGTCATCGTAGGCGACACATGTGGGACAGCGTCACAAGGCGCGATCATTGAGGTCAATGTGTTGGGAGTTGATCCGCTTGAAGTCAATGTATTGAATGATTCAATTGCCCTTTCATGCAATGAAGTGGTTGATATTCAGGCCATAGCAGTCGGGGGAAACGATGACACAGCCCAAGGAGGATACTATCAATATGCGTGGGAAGATCAGGACGGGAATGCGTTGTTTGCATCTTGGTTTGACCCATCAATTCTTAGCCTTAGCGCTGGGCAAAATGTCGAGGAGGTTTTTGTCACTGTGACAGATGCTTGTGGAATGGAAGCATCGGACAGCGTGACCGTTGTTTACAATGTAGTGCCAATTGAAATTCAAGTTCAGGAGACCATTCTGGCAGAATGCGAATCTGTGATTTCAATCCTAGCAGAAGCAACCGGCAACGGTTTATTGAATTATGCATGGTACTCCGAGGCAGGAACTTTGGTAGATACAGACGCAACGTTAAATGCCGTTATCATTGACGATGCGACATTCGTGTTAATGGTTCAGGATGAATGCGGTCAATCGGCAACGGTCGAAGTCATGGTCGTTGCGGACTGCGATGGTGATAACGATGGCGATAACGAGGAGCTTTGCGCCTACGTTGATCTCGGAGACGGCGCCCCCATTCCTGACGATCAAACGACCTGTTTCAGTTGGGAAACAGAAGTCGCGCTAGGAGATGCAGACGCCATTGTGTCCGACGCCTCTGAGATTTCGTTGTTTGTGGAAATGGAGCACAGCTACATGGGCGATTTGACAATCACGTACACATGTCCGAACGGTCAGGTTTTGCAAGTTGTTCAGCAAGGAGGTGGCAACACCTATTTAGGTGTGCCGGACCAACTCGATGGTACCGGTCCCGGCATTGGTTGGCAGTACTACTGGTCTCCGTTAGACACGAACGGCACATGGGCTGAGAACGCTGTTCTTGGCGAGTCACTTCCCGCTGGGAGTTATGAATCTGCTCAGCCCTTTTCATTGCTTGAAGGATGTCCGGTTGATGGACTATGGCAGATTGAGATTTGCGATGCTTGGGGAGCAGACGATGGATATTTGTTTGCTTGGGGAATCGATTTTGGCGATTGTTCGGGGGATACAGGGTGCACAAATCCAGAAGCATGCAACTACAGTCCCGAAGCTATTTTTGATGATGGAACTTGTGCGCTACCGGGTTGCATGGACCAAGGATCCTGCAATTACGATCCGCTCGCAGCCTGCGACGATCAGAGTTGCTTGCCCTACGACGCTTTAGCGGGTTGCATGGATCCGAACGCCTGCAACTTCGATGGCGAAGCGCTTTGCGCTGATGATAGTTGCGTGTATCCACTGATCGGAAATGACTGCAACGGTGGTGCGATCGCATGTGGCGGCTCAACCGTTTGGGACGCAGCCAATCAAATCTGCGTCTGTGCAGACGGCTCAGGCAATGATGATTGCCCAAGCGACCTCAACGGCAATGGATTTGTTGAGGTCACGGACTTGTTGCTTGTGTTGGGTGACTTTGGAATGGAATGTCCGCCCGAATAACCATTGCAAAAGCAATCAGAACGAACGGGTATTAGTCGATTAAAAAATCATTTAGAACGAATAAAAAACGCAATTCATTTGATATGCGATGATGAAAATCGTATATTCCATGACCATGTTTTGCTCGACCAACTCCCCACTCCAAGGCCATGCCAGTGCATTGCGCACGGCCATGATCTTTTGTTTTTCTTTTTTTGCCATCACCACTGGCTTTTCCCAATACGTGGGACTTGAAAGCGAAGTGCATGCAGAGTCGGAATACGGCACCACGTACAGGGTATATGCTGTCTTTGAGTCATCATTCGATGAGGTCCAAGCGATTTATTCCATTGGAACAAGTGAGACCGGCTCAGTTTCCCTGGAGCTTGGTGTCACCACAAGCTTCTTTCAAGACGCTTCTTTTGGCGCGGATTTGGGTTCGTCAATCTTTGGTGCATTGATGGCGTCTTTTCCTTCGTTGGCATACGACAGTTGGTTGACCATAGGATCGGAAACCAACACGGACCCTGTGGTTTCGGCGTTGGGCATGAGCGATGCATTCGCGGTGTTTAACAGTGGCCAAGGATTTGTTTTGGATGGCACTGTGGGAAGCAGTTGGTACGTGCTTCCAGGCTCTAATCCACTCGCCCTTGCCGGCGAAAATGGCAAGGTCCTTTTGGGTCAATTCACTGCCACGGATGATGCAGATGGTCCCGGCCATGTGACCTGTGATTGGAACTTGCAATGGGGCGATGCCTTGGGTGGAATCCACAACGAATTGGGTCAATTGCTCAACACAGAAGGCGAGCCCACTGGCTGCACAGATGCCACTGCATGCAACTACGACTCCGTGGCCACAGAAGACGATGGATCTTGTTTGTACACCGATGCCTGCGGCATTTGTGGTGGACTTGGTGCGATTTATGATTGCGGGTGCAGCGACATCCCTGCGGGCGATTGCGACTGCGATGGCAACGCGCTTGATGCGCTGGGCATTTGCGGCGGGAGCTGCGCGGCTGACGCTGATTCAGATGGAATTTGCGATGACATTGACGAATGCGTGGGCACGATTGACGCCTGCGGCATTTGCAACGGCCCGGGCGCCGTTTACGATTGCGGGTGCACTGCGATGCCAGCGGGTGACTGCGACTGCGACGGCAACGAATTGGACGCCGCGGGAGAATGCGGAGGATCGTGCACCGAAGACGCGGATAGCGATGGCATCTGCGATGACATTGACGACTGCATTGGAAGCTTTGACGCATTGGGCGTGTGCAATGGTTCTTGCCTTGCAGACGCCGACAATGATGGCGTTTGTGACGACATCGATGATTGCATTGGAACGATTGATGCCTGTGGCATTTGCAACGGACCGGGCGCGATCTATGAATGTGGATGTGCCGATATTCCTGCGGGCGATTGCGACTGCAATGGAAACACGCTCGACGTGCTGGGCGAATGCGGCGGCACATGCACGGCAGATGCCGATGATGATGGCATCTGCGACGATGTGGACCCTTGTGTCGGTCAATACGACGAATGCGGCATTTGCAACGGGAGCGGAGCGGTTGCTGGATATGATTGCGACGGCGTGTGCTTGTTCGACTTCGACTTCGATGGCATCTGCGACGAATTTGAAGTGGCGGGCTGCACCTACGAAGAGGCGTGCAACTATGCAGCGGATGCTACAGACGATGATGGCTCATGCACCTACGCTGCAGCAGGTTTTGCCTGCAACGGGGATTGCCTGTTTGATGAAGACAACGACGGTGTTTGCGATCAAAACGAAATCGCCGGTTGCCAAGATTCGTCCGCTTGCAATTACGATAGCGCTGCAACGGAAGCGGGTTACTGCGCCTATGCAGACTTGGGCTATGATTGCGATGGAGATTGCCTCAACGATGCAGATCAAGATGGCATTTGCGATGAAGATGAAGCAGCACTGCAAGCCGCCATTGACAATGCCCTAGAAGTTCTCTTGGCGACCATTTCCAATGGCAATTACTGCGGTGATGGCACCGTTTGGGTGCAAGAGACCAGCGAATGTGTTCCGCTTGACGAATGCCTCGGAGACTTTGACAACAATGGCAACCGCGGAACGGATGATTTGTTGTTGTTCTTATCGGTGTTTGGAGAAGCTTGCCCTTGAGCAACATACGCGTAGATTCACAGCATGAAAAAATCATGGCAACATTGGGTTGGTTTGATGATCGCCTCTGTCGTTTTCATGACAAGTGCGATGGATTCAACCGACACGTTCGCGCAACCTGCTGAATGGACGTGGACGCCCACCAACGCTTCGGGCGTGGCATTGGGTCAAGCCACCATCAATGGTGTTCCAGCTAGCGCTTCCGATTGGATTGGCGCATTTGATGCGACGGGCAACTGCGCTGGCGCAGCGCCAATGATCATGAACGAGGGCTTGGCGGTATATGGTCGGTCGACGGGGTTTTAGTTGATTTTTTCATCACACTCCCTGGGAATTTTGAGGTCATTTTTGTGTTAGGCGAAGGGTTGATATGCATGGATTGATGGATTCGCTGCATGCTCGCGCGACTTTCCTTAGATTAGCCTCATGCAAAAATTATTAAAACTTCGATTTTTAGGGCTTTTTCTTTTGGTCACCACCTTGAGTCAAGCGCAAAGTGATTACACACATGTGGTCAAACTCAATCCTTTTGGACTGGCCGTTTCGCAGTACCAATTGGCATATGAGCATGCGTTGAACGATAACTTTTCAGTTCAATTATCTGCCGGGATCATGACGGGAACCACAGAATTGACAGCATCGGATTCCACCGGTACGATTGAAACGAACTTGGTCACATCGGATCGTTCGGGATACATTTTGATACCAGAAGCACGGTGGTATCCCAAAGGCACAGCCTGCAAAGGTGTTTACCTCGCATTGGCAGGTCGAATTAGAAGCGTCACGAATACCAATGCAGAGACTGGAGATGTCATGCTCAAACGTTCGGCCAACGGCGCGGCGTTGCTATTTGGCTACCAAAGCCAATCGGACATTGCGTGGGAATTTTTCATTGGACCTCAAATCAAATCCGTCAGTGTGGAGTCGGATTACGATGATGACAATGCCTCTGGTTTATTCGGTGAAAGCGGCGGAGTTGGCCTTCGATTTGGCATCAATGTCGGATTGGGTTGGTGATTGCAACCAATCTTACAAATTCTCTGTTGCGTCGTTCCAGACCCAGCGGAAATCAAAAAGGGGCCTCGCGCCCCTTTTTTGTTTGTCTTTTGACACACAAAATGAACTAAGAACGTCCTTGGGCGCATTACCTTTGCACCCGAAGAGCGCGCCCATAGCTCAGTTGGTTAGAGCAGTGGACTCATAATCCATTGGTCGTAGGTTCAAGTCCTACTGGGCGCACTTTTTCCCTTCTTCTCACCAGCGACTGCGTAGATTTAGAAAGTCCGTTGCGCTGTCAGATCGAGAGACATGGCCCCGTAGTTCAATGGATAGAATAAGCGTTTCCTAAACGTTTGATCCGAGTTCGATTCTCGGCGGGGCTACCATGTGCCTTGTGGGTGCAGGACACACTTGAAGCTTCGAACGGTGACGTCTTAAACACGACGCATCCGGACTGAACTGTGGTGCCGTACTTTTGTTTCATTAGTGCGGAGGAGCTTCGCAAAACCAACTGCCATGGAAAGTCCCGATTGGAAAACCGTCAAGGAGTACGAGGAGATTACGTTCAAAGTGAGCAACGGTGTAGCGCGCATCGCGTTCAATCGTCCGGAAGTGCGAAATGCCTTCACGCCAAAAACGGTCGATGAGTTGTGGGAAGCGCTGATCATGTGCCATGAAAGCCAAGAGATCGGAGCGGTTCTTCTCACAGGAGAAGGTCCATCTTCAAAAGACGGCGGTTGGGCATTCTGTTCGGGTGGAGACCAACGCGTGCGATCAACCACGGGGTACAAAGGCGAGAACGGAATCAACCGATTCAATATCCTAGATGTGCAGCGTCAAATTCGGTTCATGAACAAGGTGGTCATCGCCGTCGTTCCGGGCTGGGCCGTGGGTGGAGGGCACAGCCTACACGTAGTTTGTGATCTTACCTTGGCGAGCAAGGAACACGCTATTTTCAAGCAAACAGATGCGGATGTGGCGAGTTTTGACGGCGGCTTTGGCTCTGCTTATTTGGCGCGACAAGTGGGCCAAAAGCGCGCCCGTGAAATTTTCTTCCTTGGCGCAGAGTATTCCGCACAGGAAGCCTTCGAAATGGGAATGGTGAACAAGGTCGTTCCCCATGCTGAGTTGGAACAGGTGGCCTATGATTGGGCCAAGGAGATCATGACCAAAAGCCCTACGGCCATCAAGATGCTCAAATTTGGTTTCAACCTGATCGATGATGGGCTTGTCGGGCAGCAGCTGTATGCGGGAGAGGCCACACGCCTTGCATACGGCACAGAAGAGGCAAAAGAAGGCCGTGACGCCTTTTTGGAGAAGCGTCCGCGGGACTTTTCAAAATTCCCTAAGTTTCCCTAAGTTTCCCTAAGTTTCTCTGAGTTGCCCTGTTTGTATCTGTTTGACTCTGTTTGGGGCTTGACGTCAAGCAAAACGTACGTTCCAAATGTGCAGGTAGAGGGCGTGAAACTCACTCTTAACAATCGGGTAACACGATGAGCCTCGTACCAAGGAATCAATGGATGACCTTTGGTACTCAAACGAAGAGGCTATGCTCGAACTATACACTACCATTGGTTTCATTCTTGCGGGTTATTCGGTAATCGCAAACGACAGCGTTCAGACGCTCGGGACATGGATTGCTTCCAACCGTGAAAAATTCAAATGGACCACCCTGTGGGCTGCGGCAGCGTCGGTATTGGTTGTGACCCTCGCATATGGATGGTACACGAATGACCACGATTTGTCATTCGGGCGATTGGCCAAGATTCCCTACGTAGAACCTCAATGGTACCATGCTATGGCACCGCTTGCTCTGGTTTTGCTGACCCGCCGCGGAATTCCTGTATCGACTTCATTCTTGGTGTTGTCTGCATTTGCTTCATCGTTTGTGCTGGAAAAGATGCTCATGAAGAGCATCATGGGCTACGGATTGGCAGCAGTGGTGGCGTACGTTTTGTGGTTGCTCATCGCTCGAGTCGTCAATGAAAAAGACGATGTGAGCCCCAAAGCGAAAAAGTTTTGGCGCGTCTTTCAGTGGTTCTCTACCGGATTTCTTTGGTACACATGGCTATCGCATGATGTGGCAAACATTGCTGTGTTCCTGCCACGCGACGTAAGTTTCATTCAGCTCATCGTGATCATGGTCTTTTTCGTGATTGGTTTGGGTTACATCTTCTACAAGCAAGGAGGCGCGATCCAACAAATTGTATTGGACAAGCAGAGCACCAAATATGTGCGGTCAGCAACCATGATTGACCTTGTATATGCCTTCCTTCTCCTCTACTTCAAGCAACTCAACAACATTCCAATGTCCACCACATGGGTATTTGTTGGCTTGCTATGTGGCCGAGAATTGGCCTTGAACACAGGATTGACCAAGAAGGGCAATTTGAAAACGATTTTCCCAATTGTAGCGAAAGACTTTCTCAAGTTGATTGTCGGATTGTTGGTCAGTGTGGCGATCGTTGTAGCGATTCACTATGGCACCGATGGGACGAACAGCGCCGAAGGAAATGCTGCTCCAGCCCAGGTCGAAGCGCCGGCTTCGGAAGCAAGCGTTGACGCAGCGCCTGCCGAGTCAGCGCCAGCAGATACGGTTCCAGCTGCATCTTCAGCGGAATAAACTTTCTAGAAACGGGATTCATGGTGATTTGAGTCGCTGAAAGTGGTAGATTCGGGCAATCTAATTCCCTTTCTAATGAATCTTTTTCAAACAACTTTTGGGCTACTTGTCGCGGCTACTGCATTGACGTTTTCAGGGTGTAACGCACCTGCTGAAACGAAAGCGGATGTGTCTGCTACTTTTGATGCGAACGCAGCTACCGTTCTTCATTTGTTTTCTGATTTTGAATCAGAAGATGAGCACTTCTTTACGCACTTTGCAGAGGATGCTTTTTGGGGCGGTACCAGTTTGAATGCACCCGATTCCATTCCTCTGGCAACAGTAGCTCCAAAGTACCGGGAGCTCTGGGGAAAGTATGATTACAAGATGTTGGGAGAGCCTAACTTTTTGCCAGGAGTCAACCCAAATTCGAAAGAAACGGACGGTTCTGTTCGCGGTTATTTCAAGTGGAACATCACGAAAATGGCCACAGACAGCACAGAGGCAAAATCCGTCGATGTCAAGCTGTATGAGTCTTTTGACTTCAATGCCAATGGCAAAATTGACTGGACACAGGTTTATGGCAATCTGCAGTTGGCTTACGCTACATTAGAAGACTGAAACACCGCTTTTTTTCAGGCATAAAGTGCGCGCGTCAAACGTCTGCGTGCTATGGGCAATGCGGCTTCGTGAAGCGGAAAAGTGTAACTCATCCTCGCTAGAAAAACAGCTGGATTGGGCCATTCTGGAAACTCTCGGGTCAGCCGCAACTTCATGTGTTCAAACGTCTCGTTCAGGGACTTTTTGACCCGTTCAACAGGGTCCATTTTGATGCGCACATGGGGCTCTCCATTGATGATGATGTTGGACTTTGAAAACCGATAGTTATTGACGGTTTTGAGGCTTTCGTCGTACATAAATAGATAGCCCTCATCCCGATACAACGGTTGCACACCTACAGGCTCCAATTTGAGGTGTTCCTCTACGATTTCGTAAAGGTTGCGTCCGTTGGCCATGGCCTTTTCGATTTGAGGAATCGCAAAGGATAGCAGTTCGTCCAAGTAACTTTGAAGTTCAGGATGAGCCGTGAAGTGCTCATAAATCATCCTGCGGCTGGCGAAGTTGAGTCCTTTGAGCGATCCACGTAGTTTGTGGTGCCAGTGTTTTTGCTCGGATTGAAACGATTGCAATTCACGGTGCTGTTCGATCAGGTTTCCCAATCCAGGATAAATTTTAACTTCCCGAAAATCGCGCTCTACTTGCTTGATCCAGGCCAGCAAAATATACCTTTTGTACTCGGCATCGAGGATGCCGCCAGTCAACCAATCGGAGGGGAGTTCGCGTTGCGTCATTCTTTAATTTACGAAAAATAGCAATACAATCAGCCGAGATAGGATGGAGCCCAAGGCATACGTGCACTAAATTTGCGGCATGAAACCATTGAATGATTGGGGCCTTTTGATTTTGCGCATTGGCACGGGCGGATTGATGCTTCCTCACGGATGGTCGAAGTTGAATCGACTGATTGAGGGACTTGGTTCGGCAGAAGGTGTGCAGTTTTACGATTGGCTTGGAATCGGATCGACCGCTTCATTGGCGCTCACTGTGATCGGTGAATTGGTTGCACCAGTCATGGTTGTGATTGGTTGGAAATCACGATGGGGAGCAGCGTTAATGGCAATCACCATGGGTGTAGCTGCATTCATGGTGCACTGGGAAGACGCACTTTCGGACAAAGAACACGCGCTTCTTTTTTTCGTTCCGGCACTCGTTTTGGCATTGATGGGACCCGGAAAGTGGAGCTTGGACCGCAAATAACAAGCGCTCAATATTTTTGGCGGTTACCTTTTGATCAGCCTTTTCGAAACCGGCAGTGCCTCCAAGCCTTCAAGGTTTATAGGAACCAATTGAACGGTGTACATGCCGCTGCTCAGGAATGACACATCAAGGGATGTTTGATTGCTTTGTATTGGCATTGAATGACTGAGTTTGCCTGCCGCATCATAAACCTCCAACGCCCAGTTGACGGCACCGACTCGCGTCCCCTGAGGCAGTGCCAAATGCAGATTGTCTCCAACGGGATTTGGAAAAAGATTCCACTCAAGTTTCAGAGTTTCCGCATTCTCTTCCACATTGACCACCACCCATTCGTTGCTCAACACGCCGGGACACGCTTCGAAATCTGTCACCAAAACGGAATAATTCCCTGGGTCACTGAGGTAGAAAATTGAATCTGTAGCGTCGATGATCGGCTGGCCATCAGTAAACCATTGATACGTTGCATAGGCTTCTCCTAGGCTGAGTTCACCCGTCTGGAATTCTGCCATCTCGGGAATTTCCAAGGGCCAACAAACAAGCAAGGAATCACTGTTCCATGCACAGCCATATCCGTCCCATGCAGTGACACCGAACCAACCGCTGCTTGCCGGAAACCACAAGTGACTTTCCATGTCCTCCAAGGTGTCAGAAGGGATTCCGTTTGCAGTCCAGACGTATTCTGGAAAGCCAGCGTCTGTGATGAGCAATTCAGGATCATCGGCATTTGTGGTCAACTCCAATCCGAGTCCGGCAGCGTCCCAGCAATGCAGAAGGCTATCGCTTGCAGCGCTGCATCCTTGGGAAGAGGTGCCAATCACCGTGTAGAATCCGTTTTCTGAGGGAGCGTATTCGAATGCTGGTCCCGAGAGCATCAAGCTGTCGTTCCACATCCAATTGTACTGACTGAGGGAAGGGTTGGTGCAGGCGAGTGTGTCGCCTGGTAGCCAGAACAACCCTACTTCTGGTGAGGGGTTGACCGAGACGGTTGCGGTATCACTCACGTTGACTGCTTCTTGCAAGGCGACGGTAGCGACGGCATAACTCGGGTTGGCGTTGAGGTCAATGGTTCCTTCGCCATTGGGGGAAAAACTCGTGGATCCCAACGCGTCATCACCTGCGAGAAAATCCTCATCATAAAAAGCAATGGAATAAGGCGGATTGCCCAAGACAATGGACAATCCAGACCACGTTGCTGAGTAGCTTTCTTGTGCGGTGCTTGAGGTGTAAACATTGGACCCGTTTCCATCCGACAACACGAAATAAGGGTCGGGATCTGGGGACCAACCATCGTCCCATCCGCCTCCGCCTGTGGAATTCAAGGTTATTTGAGTCAATATTTGATCAGAAATGATTGTTTGCAACACCACGTTGTAGGTGCCGATAGTATCGAATAGAATGCCGTCAACGGCGGGGCTTTCGGAGGTTGAACCGTTTCCGAAGTCCCATCCATAGGTGGTGATTTGATTTGCGCTTCCGGCGAGGCTAGCGGTGAAGTTGGCAACCAAGGAGTCACATCCATTGGTCGGGGCAAATGCGAACGTTCCGGTTCCTCCAGCGCCTTCCTCAACGATCAAGACATACGCAAATGATTCATTCACCACTTGTTCGATTCCGAAAGCAGAGGCCACGGCTGATATGCTGATGACCATGTCGTAAACCCCAGCCAATACGGGTTCTCCGCAGACAATGGCGCATCCGCTGGTTTGCCCGTTGGAAGGTTCGTAAACAGCATCCGATTCATCCAGCACGACATCGAGCCCCAGCGGCACGCCAACGATGGACGTCACGGTCACTGTGTTCAGGGAGGCGCTCACACCTGATCCAGGATCAACCACATCAGCGGGCATGAAAAACGTGATGGTTTCTTCGTAAAATTCGCCGGTGGTGGCCGCAGGTAAGCTCTCGGGGCAGATGGTGGGAAAACCATCATCTGAAGTGCAGTCAATGGCGGCAACGCAATCGCTGCATTGGCCATGAACCAAAAGCGAAAGTGAAATGGCTGCAAACGTGAAGAAAAATCTGGGGCCCATTTGGAGTGCAAGATTGGTCTGAAGCCTGAAATTAAACAAAAAGATTTCACCGCTGCAGATGTGGCTCTCATTGATGAAAATTTGTGGGCTCTTATCGCTCGTAATTCGGGTGATAATTGAGCTCCATTTCGCGCTGTTTGAGCTGACCATTTGGCGGTTTATTTGCCAATAACGATTGTTTTGTCAACAGTGAATTGAACATCAAAATGTTGATAAGTAAGAGGTGTATTTCGCCTCTGAATTACCAGTGAAATCAAGGGTTACAGCGCTTATCAGGAGATGAATCTACAAAGATTTCAACAATTAAAAAATCAATTTCGTCTACAAAAATGGGCGATTCATTTTTAAAATCAAGTGATTTGGCGTAAATTTGA
>Ga0208965_1000438_pt1 | contig 19909 bp, 20 predicted proteins | sample AOAMet1_07_M0_10_2_FD_188230 | JGI IMG/M metagenome (GOLD analysis project Ga0208965, IMG submission 188230) | Ammonia-oxidizing marine microbial communities from Monterey Bay, California, USA - CAN11_07_M0_10 (SPAdes) | ecosystem: Environmental > Aquatic > Marine > Intertidal zone | place...
CTCTACTAGATATTAAATCATTACTAAAAAATTAGTACGTTTTTAATTTAAACTATCTTTTTTTGAGTTAATTTTAATTCAAAGATTGTGTTGATTATTGGGAGTAAATATGTGTGGAATTGTTGGACTTTTTATTAAAAATCCTGCCCTTGAGTCTGAACTAGGGGCATTAGTTGCGCCTATGTTAAGTGAGATGACAGAACGAGGTCCTGATAGCGCTGGTATGGCTGTCTATCGAGATCCAAATGACAAAGGGTGTAAGGTGACTGTGCTTTCTCAAAAATTAGATTTTGACTGGGCTTCATTTGAAAAAGCAGTTAACTCTCATTTTTCTCTCAACAAATTCACTGTGACTCAAAATCATGCAGTTCTCTCTCTGGATAATTCGTTGAGTGAAGTCGAGCATTGGCTTGCTTCAAATTGGACCGACCTAAGTGTCACAAGCGCAGGAACTAATATCGAAATTTTCAAGGGCAAGGGCAACCCTGCAGATTTTATCAAACAGTTTGACATTAAAAATATGACCGGAACGCACGCACTTGGGCATACAAGAATGGCGACTGAAAGTGCTATTACGACTGAGCACTCTCACCCCTTTTCTACGGGGCAAGATTTATGCCTGGTACACAACGGCTCATTGTCAAATCATAACCGTCTTCGTGAAACGTTAAAGCGAGCAGGTGTTCAATTCAAAACCGACAATGACAGTGAGGTTGCTGCAGGATATTTGAGTTGGCGCTTGAGTGAGGGTGATGATCTTGATGAGGCGCTTAATCATGCCATTGAGGACCTCGATGGCTTTTATACTTTTGCCATTGGAACTAAGGATGGATTTGCTGTGATGAGAGATCCAATTGGATGTAAACCAGCCATCATGGCTGAGACAGATGATTGGGCTGCTATGTCTTCAGAATATAGGGCAATTGCAACCCTTCCGGGTGCTGAAAATGCACGCATATGGGAGCCTGAACCAACACAAATTTACAGTTGGAAAAGGAGTTAAATATGACGGCAATTAATTTAAATGAAAGCAGTGTCAGAGAGCTCAATGAAAAATTGCAGAGTGGCTCTTCAGGAGATCAGTTCTCTGTCAATAATACGGTTGGTAAGCACGCACTTTCTGTGGGACTGACCTCAGAGATTAATGTCGAGATTAATGGCCATGTCGGCTATTATTGCGCGGGTATGAACCAACAGGCAAATATTGTAATCAATGGTAATGCTGGACCTGGTCTTGCTGAAAACATGATGTCTGGTGAGGTGCGCGTCACAGGAAATGCATCCCAATATGCAGCTGCAACGGCCCATGGTGGTTTACTTGTTATTGAGGGCGATGCGAGTTCGCGTTGCGGCATTTCAATGAAGGGAGTCAATATTGTAGTGGGCGGTAATATCGGACACATGAGCGCATTCATGGCGCAGTCGGGTTGTCTTGTAGTTTGTGGTGATGCTGGAGATGCTTTAGGGGACTCTGTTTACGAGGCCAAAATTTATGTTCGCGGTGAAGTCAAAAGTTTGGGTACAGATTGTATTGAAAAAGAAATGCGTGATGAGCACAAAAAAGAGCTTAAAGAATTACTAAAACAATCAAATATGAACCATAAGGTCGAAGATTTTAGACGCTACGGTTCTGCACGAAAATTATATAATTTTGACATTGACCAAGTTGATGAATACTAAGGAGACTAGATTATGAGTAAAGATAATCCAACATTAATAGAATCGTCCACTTTTCCAAGGCATGTTATTGCTGAAATTCAGCGAGCAGCTAAAACAGGTATTTATGATATCCGTGGCTTTGGTGCAAAGAGAGATATCCCTACTTTTGATGACTTAGTTTTTCTTGGGGCGTCAACTTCCCGCTACCCTTTAGAGGGCTACAGGGAAAAATGTACCACTGAAGTTGTCTTGGGAAATCGATTTGCAAAAAATCCAATCCATTTGAAAACACCAGTCACTATTGCTGGTATGAGTTTTGGATCTCTTTCAGCCCAGGCAAAAGAGTCCCTGGGAAGGGGTGCTACACTTGCTGGTACAAGCACTACAACAGGTGATGGCGGTATGACGCCTGAAGAGAGAGGGCACTCTAAAACACTCGTATACCAGTACTTGCCATCAAGATATGGTATGAATCCTGATGACTTAAGGCGTGCTGATGCCATTGAAATTGTTCTTGGTCAGGGCGCTAAGCCAGGCGGAGGTGGCATGCTTTTGGGTCAAAAAATTTCACCACGAGTTGCAGAAATGAGAAATCTTCCCGAGGGAATAGATCAACGTTCAGCGTGTCGTCACCCAGATTGGACAGGACCAGATGATCTTGAAATTAAGATTCAAGAGCTTCGTGAAATCACTAATTGGGAGAAGCCTATTTATGTAAAGGTTGGCGCCACCCGTGTTTTTTATGACGTTACTCTAGCAGTTAAAGCTGGGGCAGATGTTGTCGTTGTTGATGGCATGCAAGGCGGAACAGCAGCAACTCAAGATGTCTTTATTGAGCATGTAGGAATCCCAACACTGCCAGCAGTAAGAATGGCTGTTGAAGCTTTGCAGGAGATGGATATGCATCGCAAGGTGCAGTTAATAGTTTCTGGCGGCATCAGGAGTGGTGCTGACGTTGCAAAAGCCTTAGCACTCGGCGCTGATGCAGTCTCTATAGGTACTGCTGCGCTCATCGCTTTGGGTGACCAAAGTCCAGAGTTTGATGATGAGTATAAGGCGATTGGTTCAGCTGCTGGCTTTTGGGATGATTATCAGGCGGGAAATGATCCAGCCGGAATTACGACTCAAGATCCCGAACTTGCAAAAAGATTGGACCCAATATTAGGGGGTCGAAGATTGGCAAACTATATCAATGTTTTGACACTCGAGTTACAAACTTTGGCTCGCGCCTGTGGCAAAAGCCATGTCCATAATTTGGAGCCAGAGGATATGGTAGCATTAACAATGGAAGCTGCAGCTATGGCTGGAGTCCCGTTAGCGGGCACAAGTTGGATTCCTGGAAAAAATGGGATGTAAACTACTTAAATTATTTATAAAACATGACAGATAGGAGAATTTATGGCTATTAAACTTAGTAAGGTCGCTAAAGAGAGAGGGATTGAATACTTTTTGATTAGCTTTGTGGATTTATTTGGCAGTCTTCGCTCTAAATTAGTTCCAGCAAGGGCTATTGATGATATGCAAAAAGATGGCGCTGGTTTCGCAGGATTTGCTGCCTGGCTTGACATGACACCTGCCCATCCTGACATGTTTGCTATCCCTGATCCAGATAGTTTAATTCAATTACCATGGAAGCCAGAAGTGGCATGGCTTGCCTCAGATCTATGGATGGATGGAAAACCAGTAGAGGCATCTCCCCGCGTTGCTTTAAAGCGACAGTTAGCCGAGGCTGAGAAGCAAGGCTTTAGAATGAAAACGGGTGTTGAGTGTGAGTACCATTTAATTAATGATGATGGAACTGATATTGCCGATGAGAAAGATACCCAAAGTAAGCCTTGCTATGATCAGCAAGCACTAATGCGCCAATATCCAGCTATAAAGCAAATTTGTGACAGTATGATTGAGCTTGGATGGGGTCCCTATCAGAATGATCACGAAGATGCCAATGGCCAATTTGAGATGAACTGGGACTTTGATGATGCATTAACTACAGCAGATCGTCAGGTATTTTTTAAGTTTATGGTCAAATCAATTGCTGAAATTCATGGGATGCGGGCAACATTTATGCCTAAGCCCTTTACTCACCTGACTGGAAACGGCTGTCATTCCCACTTGTCTATCTGGAGCCTTGATGGAACTAAAAACCTTTTTAATGGGGACAATGATAAAAGAGGCTTGGGGTTATCTTCTTTAGCCTATCAATTTTTAGGTGGCATTATGCATAGCGCAGATCGTTTAACAGCAATATTCAATCCAACTGTCAATAGCTATAAGCGAATTAATGCTCCAAGGACTTTGTCTGGGGCAACATGGTCTCCAAGTTCAATTACGTATGGAGGCAATAACCGAACTCACATGATTAGAGTACCAGACTCTGGGAGATTTGAATTAAGATTGATGGATGGCGCTGCGAATGCTTATCTGATGCAAGCTGCTATTCTTGCTTGTGGTTTAGATGGTATTGCTGCTAACAGAGATCCGGGTGATCCGCTTGATATAAATATGTATGAACTTGGAAAAGATATTGAGGGATATAAACAGCTTCCTAAAAACTTACTCGATGCCCTAAGACTTCTTGAGGGCAGTGATGTTTTAAGAGAGAGACTTGGCGATAACTTGATTGATGCTTATATCAAGCTAAAGCATAGTCAATGGAATGATTATTCAGCCCACTTAAGCCAGTGGGAGAGAGATAATACTCTAGACTGTTAATTATACAAAAAGCGTTTAAACAAGTAAGATGCTGAAATGGACTACGAAAAATTTGAATTAGGCGATGTTACTCTTCTATCTGGAGAGGCATTAAGATCAGCATTCTTAGCTTATAAAACCTATGGTACATTGGATGCCAACAAAAGTAATGTTGTCGTTTTGCCTACTTTTTATACTGGCTCTCACCAAAGAAATGAGGGATTCTTTGGTCCAGGAAGAGCGATAGATCCAGATAAGCACTTCGTAGTTTCAATTGACATGTTTGGTAACGGATTCTCTTCCTCACCAAGCAACACAGAGTCACCTCAGGATGGTCCAAGGTTCCCTCATGTCTCTCTCTGGGATAATGTTGCATGCCAGTATCGGCTTATCACTGAGGCATTAGGAGTTAAGAGGATTGCACTCGTTACAGGATGGTCAATGGCTGGTTGCCAGGCCTATCAGTGGGCTGCGCAGTACCCTGACTTTGTTGATGCCATCTTACCATTTTGCGCTTCAGCTAAAACTTCACCACACAACTATGTTTTTCTTGAAGGGATTAGGGCTGCACTTTGTGCAGATCAAAATTGGAATAATGGTGAATACACCTCTCCTCCTATTGATGGACTCAAAGCATTTGCGAGAGTCTATGCGGGATGGGCATTCTCACAAACTTTTTATCGAGACTCACTCTATAAAACAATTGGCTACGAATCAATTGAGGATTTATTGGTGGACTGGGAGGAAGATCATGCTGAAAATTGGGATGCTAACAATCTTCTCTGTAAGCTAAGAACTTGGCAGACTAGCGATATAAGTCTTGGCCCAACTTATCAAGGCAATTTTATGATGGCACTGAAATCAATTAAGGCCAAATCTATCTTAATGGCCTGCACACAGGATTTGTACTTTCCTCCTGAGGATAACGCTATTGAGGCAAGTCATATGACTAATGTTGAATTTCGACCCTTTGATTCTCCATTTGGCCATTGCGCTGCTAATCCGGGAAATGATAAAGGCTTTACTTCGGCACTAGAGGATGGGTTAAGACAACTACTTGGAGAGAAATAATGGGTAGTGATATGACAATTACATGGCAAGATTTTGAAAAAGTAGATATCAGAGTTGGGACTATTACTAAGGTTGAAGATTTTCCTGAGGCCAGAAAGCCAGCCTACATTCTGCATGTTGATTTTGGATCTGAAATAGGAATCAAAAAATCTAGCTCGCAAATTACAGATCTTTATAACATTCAGCAACTTCAAGATAAGCAAGTTATGGCAGTTGTTAACTTTGCTCCCAAGCAAGTTGGACCAATTATGAGTGAGTGTTTGGTTTTAGGGTTTTACCGTAAAGACAATTCAGTGGTGTTAGCCACTAATGATTTACCTATAAATAATGGCTCTCGTCTACTATAGATTTTAGTCTTTAGTAATTGCTCATCCAATAACTGAATGATTAAGAGCCTGTATTGTAAAATTAAGATTTGATATTTCAACATAAGTTTTAAAACTTTAAATGATCATTTGTGCGGGCGAATCTTTGATAGATATGGTCTCTTTTCGTGGGGAGGCTGAATATACACCTCATGTTGGAGGAAGTAATTTCAACTCATCGATTGCGCTTGGACGTTTGGGGGCTGATAGCTATTATTTTGGCGCCATATCCAATGATAGTTATGGAGAGCTCATTGAGAATACTTTGCGACATTCTAAAGTTAAAGAGGACTTTGTCATTAAGACAAACCGTCCAACAACACTTGCCTATGCTGATGTCATCGAAGGCATTGCAGAGTACACCTTTGTTGACGAACATTCAGCTGGAAGATTATTAGATCAATCGAGCCTCAAACCTTTTCTAGTTGGATTGAAAAAGGCAAAGGCATTATTGGTTGGAGGGATAAGTCTTCAAGCAGAGCCTTGTGGGTCAAGTTGGCAGTGGCTTATAGGCGAGGTTTCGGGTCATCTGCCAATTTATTTTGATGCTAATATTCGTCCTGATTTTATTGAAGATAAACAAAGTTTTTTTGATCGCTTTATTGAGCTAACTTCTAAAGTTGATATTATTAAAATATCAGATGAAGACTATCGCTATCTTTATGGAGCTCAAGACTTCAGTGAGACCAGTAAAGGTTGGCTTAATAATGGGGTTAAGTTGGTTATCCTGACATTGGGATCAGATGGGGCAAAAGTTTTATATAGTGACCATGAAGTTTCTGTACAGAGTAATAAGGTTGATGTTTTAGATACTATTGCAGCCGGGGATACTTTTAATGCAGGATTTTTATTGAGTCTTGATAAACAGGGTTTGCTCGATAGGGAAAGCCTTAATTCTATAGGTAAGACCCAGCTTAAAACTGCACTTACTTTTGCTAATAAAGTAGCTAGCATTACAGTTACAAAAAAAGGCGCAAATCCGCCATGGCTCGAAGAGCTCTAAATACAAAAAACTATTTTGTTTGAGGGCACTTTAAAAGAAAACTTTTAAACCCTATATAGTCATTCACAGAAGAAGATAGTAAGTAAAATCTACCCTTTCTTCGTATCATACAAATTAGCAAGATAATGGATTCAATTATTTCAATTAAAGACTTATCCAAAACCTATAATTCGGGTTTTGAAGCTCTTAAAGCTGTCAATTTAGAAATTAAAAGAGGTGAGATACTTGCTCTTTTGGGTCCGAATGGAGCAGGTAAAACAACTTTAATTTCAACTATTTGTGGCATTATTTCTCCTTCATCAGGATCAGTCACTGTTGATGGTTTTGATATTATTAGTGATTTTCGGAAAACGAGAGCAATGATAGGCCTTGTTCCACAAGAATTGACTTTGGGTTCATTTGATACGGTTTGGAGTACAGTCAGATTTAGTAGAGGTTTGTTTGGCTCTAAAAGAGATGACGCTTACCTTGAGCAGCTTCTTAAGGATTTGTCACTTTTTGATAAGAAAGACTCTGAAATTAGGGCTTTATCAGGAGGCATGAAAAGAAGGGTGCTCATCGCTAAAGCGCTCTCTCATCAACCTAAGGTGTTATTCTTAGATGAGCCAACTGCTGGCGTTGATGTTGAGCTCAGAAAGGAAATGTGGAAGATTGTTCATAAACTCAGTAAACAAGGCGTCACTATTATCTTAACAACACACTATATTGAGGAAGCTGAAGAAATTGCCGAGAGGGTTGGTGTAATTAGTAATGGTGAACTTTTACTGGTTGAGAAAAAAGATGAGCTAATGGAGAGTCTTGGTAAAAAACAACTCATTATTGATTTAAAAGAGCCCGTTAAAAAGATTCCAAGTTCGCTCAAGAATTACAATATTGAATTGAGTGAGGATGGTATGCAGATTTCATATACCTACGTTGTCAAAGACGAGGAGGTTGATGTATCTGAGGTCCTTCATGAGATTACAAATTCGGGATTGCTTCTTAAAGATCTTAAGGTTGAGCAGAGCTCGTTAGAGGATATTTTTGTTGACTTAGTTAAGGAGGAGTCATGAACTTTACTGCCATTAAGGTCATTTATTTCAATGAAATGATGCGCTTTTGGAACACTCTTTTTCAGAGTGTTGCCTCACCAGTGATTTCTACTGCTCTATATTTTGTAGTCTTTGGCTCAGCAATTGGATCAAGGATGGAGAATATTGAAGGTGTTTCGTATGGCTTATTTATTGTTCCTGGGTTGACTATGTTATCGGTACTTACCCAGAGTATCTCCAATGCATCATTTGGAATATTCTTTCCTAAATTTACGGGAACTATATATGAATTACTTTCAGCTCCAGTATCCTTTTATGAGACCCTCATTGGTTATGTTGGTGCTGCGGCAACAAAGTCACTGATTTTGGCCACAATCATTCTAGTAACCGCTAACCTTTTTGTTGACTTGAATATCGCGCACCCTTTTTGGATGCTCAGCTTCTTAGTGCTAACGTGCGTAGCCTTTAGCCTTTTTGGATTTATTATTGGGCTTTGGGCCGATAACTTTGAGAAGCTTCAAATTATTCCTTTGCTCATTATTACCCCTTTGGTTTTTCTTGGAGGCAGCTTTTATTCGATTAGTATGCTTCCTGAGCTATGGCAAAAGGTAACTCTATTCAATCCAGTTCTTTACCTTGTGAGTGGTTTTAGGTGGAGCTTTTTTGAAGTCTCTGATGTGAGTGTAGGAATCAGTTTGACTATGGTCTTTTTATTTTTAGCTATTTGTATTGCTATAGTTGCCTGGATGTTCAGAACAGGTTACAAGCTTAAGCAGTAATATTGAGGAGGGGTATGGCTCAAATTACTGATCTGTATATATACCCTGTAAAGTCACTTAAAGGGATTGCTCTTAAAGAGGTCCATACTGGTTTGAGGGGCTTTCAATATGATCGAGAGTGGATGATTACGGACAGTAAGTATCACTTCATTTCTCAGCGTGAAATTGAGTCAATGGCTACATTCAAGACAGAGATTGATACTACTTCACTGATACTTTGCTCAAATGCCAATCAGTTTAGCGTCTCTCTTCATTCAGAAAAATTAAATAAAGTTAGGGCAACTGTTTGGGATGATACCTGTGATGCTTATGATGAGGGTGATGAGGTGTCGAACTGGCTGACTCAACAGCTTGGAGAATATAAAGGGAGCTCGCTTCGACTTGTGAGGTTCTCTGCTGATGGCGAGAGGTCTGTTCCAGAAGAGTATTTAAATGGCATGAGAGCGCAAAGTGCTTTCTCTGATCAGTTCCCTTATTTGATTACCTCTTGGGAGTCTCTTGGAAGGCTGAATCAGGGGCTTCATGATAATCATTCTAAAGAGGTGTCAATGAACCGCTTCAGGCCTAATATTGTCGTTCAAGGCCTGGATGATTTGGAGAAAATGACTGATAGTGATTTATCCTGTGATGAGGGTGACTACAGATTCGGTCTAAGAAAGCCATGCAAGCGCTGCAAGATTGTTACTATTAGCCAAGAAAATGGTGAGATTATGGAGCCTAAAGAGCCTTTAGCGACACTTGTAAAATTAAAATTTAGTGATGCTATAAAGGGAGCATTTTTTGGTCAAAATGCAATTTTACTCTCTGAAGATTGTGTAATCAGGGTAGGTGATGAACTCAAACTCATTTCTTAAATATTAGAAAAGACTGGCAATCAATTTTCTAGAGAGATGGCCCCAAGCTTGATCTCATTTTTCCAGGCATGCCCATAAATGACTTCATAGGTTGCAGGAATCTTGCCATTGTCACGATAACTTTCATACATTTCTAGCATCTTTTTAAACTTTGTTTTGCCAGTGAGCGACTTGGATCTATTCTCAACTGTCTGGGCGCCAATTCCCTTAAGGTCATGCATTAAATCTAAAACTTTTTCATAGGTTAAGGTTAATTTTTCCATTTCCATGATAGGGCTCTGAAATCCAGATTGGATCATCTGATCGCCAATATCATGCATATCTATAAAATCGTTAACATGCGCCTCGTTGTCAACTACTGACCAGCTTCTTTTCAGTTCCTGAAGTGTCTCAGGGCCAAAGGTCGTAAACAAGATCAATCCGTGTGGCTTAAGAACCCTAAAGCACTCATTAAAAAGTGTTTTGAGGTCAGGGCACCACTGAATCATTAAATTTGATACAACAAAATCAACACTATTGGAGGCAAATGGGAGTTCATAGGCATCCGCACAAACTTTTAGATTTTGCGAATTATTTTTTAAGGACTGTTGAGCGAAATCGACACAAAATAAACTCGCATTCGGAAATATATCAGCTGTCTTGTCACTCAGGAATCCCGTACCAGAACCTAAATCGATAATATTTTCAGGATTAATTGAAATAACCTTTAACTTTTCAGACAGTCTTTTAGCTATTTCATTTTGAAGAAAGGCATTATCGTTATATTTATCAGAGGCACTATTAAATGTTCTTCTTACTCTAGACATGATCTGATTTGGCTTGAAATTTGATTCATTATATTGAAGTATAGATCTGGACCAGGAGAAAATTCACTTCCCAAAATATCAATTTTTGATGCCTTTAAAGCTAAACCCTCAGACAGAGCTTTGACTTGGCTAGGGTTATTATCAATGCCATAAACTAAACAAGATATCTTCAAATTTTTGATCATTCTTTTTGACTCTAGTGTTCTTTTGACACTTAAACGAGCTCCGTGGTAAGGCGTCACAATGACGGGCCTCTTCAACTTTTGATCTTTCTCAAAATATTGGAGCGTGTCATCAATGACAGCGATTCTTTTTGACTTAATTGACTTGAGTTTAGAAACTAAATCAAGATTAAGCTTATCTATTTTTAAATTAAATTTTTCCAAATTCGTAACGTAAGTCTGTTCATTAGACGGGTCTAATACTTTCAAGCGACTCGCTATAGTATTTGCAATCAACTGAACGTTTTCTGTGCTCAGCCATAAATGATAATCGAGGATGCTATGATCTTGCTCTTCGTGTTCTTCATCTTTTTCGAAAATAGATTCTCTAGTACTATAGATTTTTAAGTTATCAGTATCACTGACAAACATTAAAGAGTCGGAATTTATATTTGTTAGGGCTTTCTTTAAGCCAATTTCAAAATTTTCATCAACAGTAATCACGAGATCCGCATCTGAGATTAAGCGAATCTGTGACGGTTTCAAGTGGAATGTGTGAGCAGAATTATTAGACTTTAGAAGTAACTCTGGCTCAGCTATACCGCTCATCAGAGAGGAGACAATACTATGAATTGGCTTAATACTGGTGACAACAACTGGAGATGTTTGCCCATAGGCACTTCCCAAGCTTATCAAAAGTATTAAACTGATTATAAAACGAAGGTTCATAGCCCATCCAAAAATAAAAAAAGTGACTAGAAAATTATACGCTAATCAAATAATTCACTTAAAGCTTAGTTATTACAAATAACAATGGCGCGAGTTGGAGCAGGATGGCCTTCGACTGTTAGGGAAGGGTCAGAAGGATCAAGAAAATCCTCTAATGACGCAGGATTATCACCAATCCATTGTGTTTTTCTTTGTTCGTTGGGCGTTGTTTGAGATATATCTATCACTCTAATATTTCTATATCCAGAATCAATTAGCCAAGATTTAAGTGTCTCAATCGAAGGCAGGCAATGAACGTTTCGCATATTCGCATATCGTCCCTCTGGAATAAGTGAATAACCTTTATCACCATCAACGATTAGTGTTTCAAGGATCAACTCTGAGTCAGAAGCCATCATTTCTTTAAGATTAGATAAGTGAAGCATATGGTCTCTCTGATGATAAAGTACTCCCATAGAAAATACGCTCTCAAATATTGGCATAGAGGGCATTTCTTCAAGTCTTAATGGAAGCAACATTGATTTTGAATCTTGCTTGTGTAAAGCATTAATTGCAGCATATTGATAATTAAAAAGGAGAAAAGGCTCAATTCCTAGAGCCTTTTTAGCTCCTTCAAGAGCCATCCTAAGAGTGAAATATCCGTTACCAGCTCCAACATCAAGAACTCTTCTATTTTTTAATGGCGTGATATCATTTTTGAGACGTTGCCACTTCATGTCGCCCTGCCATTCACTCTCCAGTATTAAATCATTAAGGATAAAAGGGCCTTTTCTCCATGGCAAGAATTTTCGTAACTTTGATTCAATAATTTCGGATGAAGCATCCATATTATTAATGGATAAATAAGGTTCATTTAGGCCTAAATGACCTTTAGATAAGGCATTAAGTTCATTGAGTGCCTCATTCCATTTTGGAGTATTTCCATTTTTAACTTTGAGAGCTTTAATGCTTTTTGCAAGGCACTCATCGATGTACTTTTGAAGGACTAAATCATTGAAAAACAGATTAAATCTTTCTTCGAATAATTTCATAAATTAAATCAGTTCCAAAAATATATCTAGTATAAAATAAGTTGTAGATACATATATATGTTACTTTTTACTCTTTTTGGAGATTAACGTGATTAACAAATCAATTAAATTTATTGCACTACTTTTTTTGACTCTCAATGTCTATGCAGGTGGTGATGACAGAGATCAAGTTTATTATGAAAACCTTGATGAGGAGCTAGCTGCTTTTGAAGCTCAACTAGCTGAAGACCTTGCTCAGGCAGAAATTGATGCCTTCAAAGCAGAGTTAGAAGCTGCTCTTGCGGAGCAACAAATTGAAGATGAATTGGCTGCCTTCGAAGCGAAATTAGAAGCTGATCTTGCTGCTCAGGAAATGATGGCTGAGATTGAAGCTGAAATGGCAAGAGATGCAGCTCTTAAAGCATTCCAAGACAAACTCGCAGCAGATAAAGCTGCCGCTGCAAAGTCAACCGCCGCTTATCAATCTAAGCTTGCCAGAGATGCTGAGATGGCTGCTCGAATGGAAGAGCTTGCGATAGAACAAGAATTGGCAACATTTGAAGCAAAACTCGCTGCTGAACAGGCCGCTGCTGAAATGATGGCTGAGATTGAAGCTGAAATGGCAAGAGCCGCTGCTCTTAAAGCCTTCCAAGACAAACTTGCAGCTGATAAAGCCGCTGCAGCCGCTGCAACTGCAGCATACAGAGATGCTCTTCTCGAGGCTGAACTTGCTGCATTTGAAGCCCAAGTTGCTGCTGAAGAAGCTGCTGCTGAAATGATGGCAGAAATCGAAGAAGAAATGGCAAGAGCCGCTGCTCTTAAAGCCTTCCAAGACAAACTTGCAGCTGATAAAGCCGCTGCAGCCGCTGCAACTGCTGCCTACAGAGCTTCTCTTGAAGACGAAGTTATTGGAGAGCTAGTCGTTGAAGATGAGGTCATAGTGGTAACTGAAGCAGCTCATGAAGCTTGTAAGCATGCCTTAGGTCTAACAGATGCTAACATAGCTCTTTTCGAGAGTGCACTAGCCGATGGAACTTTATTTAATAAGGGGCCTCAAAGTGCAAATGGAACAGAGTTTGGAGCCTCAAGATGGGATGCATATGCTAACTGCGTAACTAACTATGTGAATCCGTTCTAATTTTGAGTAACCTCTCTACTAGCTTATAATAGAGACTAACTAAGACAGAAAATAAAACCCAGAGCTTGCTCTGGGTTTTTTTATTTATAATCAATGACTATGACTAAAGTTTTTAATTCTTTTTCTATCCTGTTTTTGATATTATTTTTCTCTAGCGTTGGCTTCGCTGGTGGTGATGATACTTCAGTTCTTCAAGAAGAGCTTGATATGGTTTTGATGGAGGAATTTAACCCATGTTTTGATCAGCTTGAGGGTGATATTAATGATGATAGTAATATCACTTCAGTTATAAAGCTTTCTGGATTAGGCGCCTTCAATCAGGGTGATGAAATTATGAGCTCAAGCAATGTAAAGGCGATTGTTGATTCTTATGATCCAAAAACGAATCAATTAACATACTATCAAACAGCTAAAACTGGGTTTAGGTCTTTTTCAATTGGTGAGAAGTTAGTCGGAAAGGGACCAGATGTTTTAACGATTGAAGAATTAGTCTTAGATTTTGTAGTGCCATGTTCAGATCTGATTGTCTCAATCGAAGAAGACCCTGAGCAAATGATTTTTATCTTTGCTGACTCTGAGGCTGCAATAAAGGCTAAATTAGCCGCTGCTGAAATGATGGCAGAAATCGAAGAAGAAATGGCAAGAGCCGCTGCTCTTAAAGCCTTCCAAGACAAACTCGCAGCAGACAAAGCCGCTGCAGCCGCTGCAACTGCAGCATACAGAGATGCTCTTCTCGAGGCTGAACTTGCTGCTTTCGAAGCGAAACTAGAAGCAGAACTTGCTGCTCAAGAGATGATGGCAGAAATCGAAGAAGAACTGGCAAGACAAGCTGCACTAGATGCCTTCCTTAAAAAACTTGAGGAAGAAAAGGCCGCTGCCGCATCCTCTACTGCAGCCTACCAGGCCAAGTTAGCTTACGATAAGAGAGTGACTAAGATTATGGAAGACCTATTAGTTGAATTGGAGGACTTTAATTTATCAGGAGAATATAAGTCATCAATTTCTGATGAATTGATAAAGGAGGCAACCATAAAACTAGAGGAGGAAACATTTGTTGGAGCTATATCAGGAGAAATAGTAACAGAGGCTATTCATGACTTTTGTAAAGTAAACTTAGGATTGTCTGAAAGCAATATTGAGCTTTTCAAAAAAGCTTTAGCGGGTGGGTATTTGGGTAACGTTGGCCCACAGAGTTTCTATGGAACAGAGTTCACAGCCAACAGGTGGCAAAAATATATAGACTGTGTGGGCTCTAAAAGATAGAGCAAACTTGAGATAGGTTTCTTAAATCTCTAGTAATGAGCTTTCTTTATCACCAAGAGCTTTGTCAATTGATCCGATATGTTGATCAGTAATTTTTTGGACATTATCTTCTGCTCTATGGGCTTCATCTTCAGAGATTTCCTTTTCTTTTAGTAGCTCTCTAAAGTCAGAGATTGCATCTCTTCTTATATTTCTTATTGCTACTCTTGCATTTTCAGCTTCATCTCTTACAACTCTTACGAGCTCTTTTCTTCTTTCTTCGGTTAGGGGAGGGAGTGGAATCCTCAATACTTGTCCTTGTGTATTAGGGTTCAGGCCTAGATCAGAGGTCATAATTGCTTTTTCAATAGGGCCAACCATATCTTTCTCCCAAGGTGAAACTTTAAGCGTTCTTGAATCTTCAGTACTTATGTTTGACACTTGCGATAGAGGCACCATTGCACCATAATATTCGACTGTGATTTGCTCCAATAAAGATGGATGAGCTCTTCCAGCACGTATTTTACTAAAGTCATTTTCGAGAGAAGATAAAGATTTATCCATTCGATTATTAGCATCACTATGAATTTCATTAACCATCTTTATTCTCCATTTTGACTGACCATCGTCCCAATTGACTGACCATTAATTATATTAGCAAGAGCATAATTATCCTCTAGCATACTAAAAACACAAATTCTGATATTGTTATCTCTGCAGAGCGCAAAAGCGGCGGTATCCATAACTTGAATATTTTGTTCAATAGCTGAGTCAAAGCTGAGTGAGTCAAATTTAATAGCTGATGAATCTTTTAGGGGGTCGCTTGAATATATGCCATCTACTTTTGTAGCCTTAAAGACAATATCAGCACCAATTTCAACTGCTCTTAACGCAGCGGCAGTATCTGTTGTGAAACATGGACTTCCAGTTCCAGCTGAGAATATAATTACCTTACCATTGGACAGCTCCTCTTTAGCTTGATTATGATTAAACGGCTCACATACTCCGCCGCCAATTGGAAAGCCTGACATGACCATTGAAGGTATTTTGTTTCTATCAAAGGCATCTGAAAGGGCAAGAGCGTTCATAACTGTAGCAAGCATCCCTATATGATCACCAGTGATTTTATTCATTCCTTCTTCTGCTAGAGTAGCACCTCTATATAAATTTCCACCACCAACAACAATAGCCACTTCAACGCCAAGATCAAGGGCAGATTGTACAATCGTGACAACCCTCTTAAGCATCTCAGTGTCTATATTTTGACTATTACCTGATAGCGCTTCACCACTCAGTTTTAGTAAGATTCGACGATAGGAAACCATGTGCTAAGAATTCAATACAAAATTGTGATTTTACACAAGGCATGAGTATAATGAACCCTTTGTCCATCATAAAATTATTGAGAATATGGATTCAATTAGTATCCGTGGAGCCAAGGTCCATAACTTAAAAAATATAGATGTAAGCCTACCCAGAAACAAGCTAGTTGTGATAACTGGACTCTCTGGATCTGGTAAATCTTCATTGGCCTTTGATACTATTTATGCTGAGGGTCAGAGGAGATATGTTGAGTCACTATCTGCATACGCAAGACAGTTTTTATCACTCATGGAAAAGCCTGATGTGGATCACATTGAAGGTCTCTCGCCAGCTATATCTATCGAACAAAAGGCGACATCACACAATCCTCGATCGACTGTTGGAACCATCACAGAAATTTATGACTACCTTAGACTTTTGTTTGCCAGAGTGGGCTCTCCAAGATGTCCAGACCATGGCGATGAGCTTCAAGCACAAACTATTTCACAGATGGTCGACTCTATTTTAGAGCTCCCAGAAGATTCAAAAATTATGATTCTAGCCCCTATTGTGAGAAATAGAAAAGGCAGTCATCTCAAGCTCCTCCAAGAGCTTTCTCACGAAGGTTTCCTGAGGGCTCGCATCGATGGAGAGGTTGAATTTCTTGAGGAGGCTTCTGAGCTCGATGGAAACAAAAACCACACCATTGAGATTGTAGTTGATCGATTAAAAGTAAGGCAGGATATATCATCAAGGTTATCAGAGTCTTTAGAAACAGCCCTCAATATGAGCTCTGGCATTGCAATTGTGAGCCCTATGGAATCGGTTAGTGATTGGAAGGAGTTAACCTTTTCAGCAAAATTTTCATGTGTTCATTGCGGCTACTCCTTAAATGAATTGGAGCCTAGACTCTTTTCATTCAATAACCCAGTTGGAGCTTGTGAGACTTGTGATGGTTTGGGTGTAAAAGATGTTTTTGATGAGGAGAGAGTGGTAGCTAATCCAGAATTAAGCCTAGAAGATGGTGCAGTTTATGGATGGAGTAAAAGTAATGCCTACTTCTATCAAATGCTCACACTGGTTGGTAATTTTTATAATTTTAGCGTGGCCACCCCCTTCAATGAATTGTCTGACGAGCATAAGCAAATTATTCTTTATGGGAGTGGAAGTCAATCAATTGACTTTTCAAAGATAAAAGGAAGGCGAGGTTGGTCTAGTAGAAAGAAGCCCTTTGAAGGAATTATCCCAAGGATGATGCGCCGATATGCTGATAGCGAGATTCGTTCAGTTAGAGAGGATCTTTCAAGGTACGTAATCAGCAAGCCTTGTGCAAGTTGCCATGGTGATCGATTAAATGCATCAGCAAGGAATGTGTTTATTGATGAAAAAAATATTTCTGATTTGACTAAATTAACAATCGATCAGGTATTTGAATTTTTTGAAACGTTAGAACTCGATGGTCAACGCGGTGAAATTGCAAGCAAAATTCTTAACGAAATTTCTCAGCGATTACACTTCTTAATTAATGTCGGTTTAGACTATCTAAATCTTGAGCGAAAAGCTAACTCCCTTTCAGGAGGTGAAGCCCAGAGGATTAGACTGGCCTCTCAAATAGGGGCGGGTTTAATAGGCGTTCTATATGTTCTCGATGAGCCATCGATTGGTCTTCATCAAAGAGATAACCAAAAATTATTAGACACTTTAACTTATCTCAGAGATCTAGGTAATACTGTTATTGTTGTAGAGCATGATGAAGATGCTATCAGACAGGCTGACTATGTTGTGGATATTGGGCCAGGTGCCGGCATCCATGGTGGCGAAATTGTTGCAAGTGGCTCTCCTGATGAAGTGATTGCAAATACAAAGTCATTAACTGGTGATTATTTGAGTGGACGGTTAGAAATTAACATCCCTAAGAATCGAAAAAAATCAAATGGCTGGCTTGAGATTACTGGAGCAAGTGGTAATAATTTGAAAAATGTTGATTTAAGGATTCCAGTGGGTGTGCTTACTTGCATTACTGGCGTTTCTGGTTCGGGAAAATCAACACTAATCAATAACACACTATATGAACTGGCAGCTCATACTTTAAATGGTGCTCAAACTGATATCGCACCATTCAAAGAGGTAAAGGGAATTGAGCTTTTTGACAAGGTGGTAAACATTAATCAGAGTCCTATCGGAAGAACACCAAGATCTAACCCTGCGACTTATACAGGTGTATTTACTTTAATACGGGATTTATTCGCGCTTACACTGGAGTCAAGATCTAGAGGATACAAGTCTGGTCGATTTAGTTTTAATGTTAAGGGTGGAAGATGCGAAGCCTGCAAGGGCGATGGACTGATTAAAGTCGAAATGCACTTTCTCCCTGATGTTTATGTGTCATGTGATATATGCAGTGGACACAGATACAATAGAGAAACCTTAGAGATTAAATACAAAGGCAAGTCAATCGCTGAAGTTTTAGAGATGACAGTTGAAGATGCTCTAGAATTTTTTCAGGCAATACCCAAGATTAATCAAAAAATTCAGACACTAATGGATGTTGGCCTTTCATACATCACGCTTGGCCAAAATGCGACTACACTCTCTGGTGGTGAAGCTCAGCGTATAAAGTTAGCCAAAGAGCTATCTAAATCAGATACAGGTCAAACACTCTACATCCTTGATGAGCCAACCAGTGGGCTTCATTTTCATGATATTAAGCAGTTACTCTCGGTTATTTTTAGACTTAGAGATCGAAACAATACTATCGTGATTATTGAGCACAACCTTGATGTCATTAAAACGGCCGATTGGATTGTCGATTTGGGTCCTGAAGGCGGAAACAAAGGCGGCGAAATAATCGCTTATGGAACTCCTGAAGAGGTCGCGATTAATAAAAGTTCATTTACGGGCCAATTTTTAAAAGAGCACCTATAGTAATTAGCTCATGAACTCGATTAAAAGCATTGTAAACTCAGTCTTACCATTGATCTTGTGAATTCGAACGGGCTGAAAGTTATCTTCAACTGATAAGTTGAGAGTGAGCTCTAATTCCTCACAAGTGACTCGAACTGTTTCAATGTCACGATCATTGATAGAGACATTTTCTTGCCCATCAACAATAAATTTTAGATACTTTACGCCATCTTGATCAACCACTTGGTAGGTAAATTCTGATTGGCTTGGGTTTTTAAGCATGTCATTTGATAGAGCAAGATAAACACTAAGTGGGTCAACAAGAAGGCCCGGTTTGATTTCAAACTCCTCACCTGTGCTCGATAATGCGTAATTTTTATCAGTAACAATTGTTATTTCGTAATCCTTTCTGACTTCATCCTTTATTTTTTCAATAACACTAAAATACTTATTGATGACCTGGCCATCAGTCTCATTACCAGTACTTTTTTCAGATCTTGAGTAGTCATATAGAGCTTTCCAAAGAGACTCCGTTTTAGCTTCGGTTGTAAATGTAAACTCACTGTCATTCATTTCTAGATTTAGAACAGCTGATCCAATTTGTAGGTTTCCCATTTTAGTATCTGCATAGAGCTGATAGCTTCCAATATAGGGAGAAAGCGCTAGAGCATTCGTAAATATAAGGCTTAAAAATAGGAGGGTAATTTTTTTCATAAGGTTTTTCCGTCAAGCTCTACACAATTATTATTGATTAGTTTAAGTCTATTTTGAGTATACCAATGAATCACTCTTGGATAAAGAATATGCTCCTTTTCTAAAACTTTTTGAGCGAGAGAGTACTCTGTATCTATAGGGTCAATTTCAACAATTTCTTGGTTAATTATTGGGCCACCATCTAGCTCTTCTGTTACAAAATGAACAGTTGCACCATGGTATTTCTCTTTAGCATCAATTGCCTTTCGATGTGTATTAAGTCCTGGAAATTTTGGTAGTAACGAGGGATGTATGTTAAGAATTTTTCCAGCAAAATGATTAATAAAGTCAGATGAAAGAATCCTCATATAGCCAGCTAGAATTATGAGGCCAATATCAAGCTCATCAATAATTGCGATGAGCTGTTTATCAAAGTCTTCTCTAGATTCAAATCGATTAGGGTCAACAAAA
>Ga0208965_1000449_pt1 | contig 19586 bp, 7 predicted proteins | sample AOAMet1_07_M0_10_2_FD_188230 | JGI IMG/M metagenome (GOLD analysis project Ga0208965, IMG submission 188230) | Ammonia-oxidizing marine microbial communities from Monterey Bay, California, USA - CAN11_07_M0_10 (SPAdes) | ecosystem: Environmental > Aquatic > Marine > Intertidal zone | place...
GCATCTACAAGTACAACTCTTCCTAAATTATCACTAATTCGGTATTGTGAGCCAATGATGTCAGCAGAGGTGTAAACGTTTAAAATGTTAGATGCAGGGTTTGGAAAAATTTGGATGTTGTTTGTGTTAATAATTTCAGATGTGTTAGACAGGTCATGCTCTGAGGAGGTGTACCCTAAACTCTGCAAGCCTTGTTGTATCTCTGGAGCATTCATAAATAAATTCCAAAATAATTGTGTTTTATAATTCTCTAGCATTGGACCTATCGTTCCTTGATCTATAGCGAGATACCTTTCTGTTTTCCATGAGTAATGAGGAGAGATGGCATCAAAAGGCCCCAAAAGGCCAATATACTCTCCTTGGGTGTCTTCATACAAATACCGTAAAAAATCCAAGGATTTTTGCGGAGTATACACCATAGAAGACAGTGCAGCCGTTGGCGAGATAATTCCTAAATCATTATTTGGTTGATGTGCGCCGTATCCTGTGCTTCCGTCTGTGTTTCTTGAATAACTTGCAGTTAAGCCCCAACAATTCGCGCTATAACCACCAAACTGATTTGGATTTTGCACCGCATGCTGGTGGATAATCTCTGTATGGTTTTTAACAACATCCCAGTAGTTTGCATACGTATCTTCTAAGCCTCTTGGGTCAAGACCCAAGTAGGAGTAATGAGCCCAAAACAAGGGCCCTACGGTGCCTTGTGCTCCGTTGTGATTAAATACCACGGGTATATCATATTGGCTTGCAGATGATACAATATCTCCATCCCTTGCCCATCCTTGATGGTATACTTGGATATCAATAGGAAACTCTGGAGAAGATACGGCTAGTAAATAGGTAATAAGGGCCTCGTTGTAGCCTCTTATCTGTAAGTTCATTTCCCAATTGTGATTTGGTGACCAGTGCCAATACAAAACGTTCTCACCTTTGGTGTACCAGTTCCATTCAACGCCTCTCCAAAGATCGTCGGCTTTTTGTGCTAAGATTTGCTCTTGGGTATTCCCATTTTTAAAATATTCTCTAATACAAATTAGTGATTGGCTCAACAGTGCAGTTTCTACAAGATCACCACCATCATCAAACTCACTAAAGGGTATAACACCTGCAGTATTACCGTCTATCCAATGCGGCCAGGCTCCATGAAATCTATCTGCAGATGCAAGAAAGTCTAAAGCGGTGTGTAGGTGAGTAACTCCATCTGTTTGAGATATATACCCATTCTCAATGGCTAAAATTATATTTAAAAACCCAAAACCTGAGCCACCAGTGGCTATGGTATTTTGATCATAGGTCAAATCTTCTTGGTGTATTCTCTCTCTTGAGAGTTTTGATATAGGATGGGTATAATCCCAGAAGTATTTTAGGGCATCCATTTGTAGGTTGTCAATTAATTGTGCATCTGTTTGTTGGGCAAAAGTTAAGTTTGAGCCCAAAATAAAAAAAAGTAGTACAAGCCTTTTAATCATGTGATGTACTTAAGTATACAAATCAAAAATAGGAGAAGTTTACAAGCCAGTAAAACTTTAAACAATAATAATTTTTCGACTTTAGATAAGCTAGCTCATATTTTTTCATTTAATATATTTTGATTTCTTAACTTTAGATTTTAAAACAAACACCATGAAAAAAATACCATTAATTTTCGCTTTTTTACTTTTTGGCTTTTTAGGCCATGCCCAATGGAATACTGATACAGCTATAAACACACTTGTGGCCACTTCCAACTCTGGAGATATTAAATCTATAGGAACCACCAATGGACAGACCTACGTGGTGTTTTGGAAAGTGGTAGGCGCCCCAACAAATTATGAGCTTAGGGTTCAACTCTTGGACGCCCAAGGGAATCAACAATTTGGTGAAGATGGAGCGCTCATTAGTGATGCATTACCCATGAGTACATTTACCTACCAGTGGAATATAAACATTGATGCCAGTGATGCTCTTTATGTTGGTGTTACGGGAACAGGAAATGATACTGGGTTTGTATTTAAAGTTGGTCTAGACGGTTTGGTAGACTGGAGCGTTTCCAATCCAAATGCACTTGCGGTTAAGGTATTGCCTTTGGCCTCAGGAAACACTGTAGTGGCCTGGCTAAACACATCTAGCTCTGTGGTTAGTATGCAAAAGTATGATGCAAATGGTGCTGCTATTTGGTCTTCTAATACCTCATTATCTGTAGCTTCATCACCTGCAGATTTATATGAAATCTCCTCAGAGAATATCGTTTTAGTATACCATTTACTAGGCTCAGGAATAAGTTCCACACTTTATGCACAACGATTTGATAGCGATGGGAATTCTCTGTGGAGTTCTCCAACGCAGCTATCAAATAAAACTACGGCTTTTATCAGAAATTATGATGGGGCCAGTGATGGTGATGTTGTTTACTACGGCTATTATGCCAGCTCAGGCACTAGGTTTGATTCTTACTTGCAACGTATCAACCCAGACGGAACATTACCTTGGGGTATTAACGGGGCAGATTTTGACACAAGCCAAGCCAGAAATGAGATGGAGACTGCTATTTCTTTTAATGCAGGGTCTGATTTTCTTTGGTCTGTTTGTACCTATAGAGATTCCTCTCAAGGCAACTCTGGTGAGTATATACAAAAATTTGACATACAAACAGGTGAAAGACAATTTACTGATAGCGGCAAGCAAGTGTTTGACGTGGGAAGTGATAATGTTCATGCCGGTGACTTACAATTATTTGAGGACCAACCCTTATTTCTTATCAAAAGCGGCATGGATAACGGCGCTTCTCCAACCACTTTAAACGCCTGTTTTTTGGATGCAAATGGTGATTTTGTTTGGACAGAGCAAACAAAACCAGTGGCAACATTTAGTGCAAATAAGGCAAGGGTCCATTTTAATACACCAGTAAATGGCCAGGCCACCACAGTATTTGTTGAAAATAAAGGTGAAGGACAAAAAATATATGCCCAAAATTTTACAGATCCTTTGCTTTTATCTGTAACATCTGTTCCAGGTGTGTCTTTACAATTTGTAAACCCTATAGGCGCTAAGTTGGTTTTATCTAGTGCTACTGAAATTCAAACCATAACTATTAGCAATATCCTAGGGCAGCAGGTATTAAAACAAAATGTTCATGCAAAGGTATTTATCGCTAGTGCCGCCTCCTGGAAGCCAGGAGTGTACTATGTTAGTCTAACATTTAATAATGGACTCTCTAAGGCGATTAAAATTTTAAAGCAGTAAAATTAAAGTTACTAACTGTTTGTGTTTGTTTAACATCTTAATTTTCATATTTATTACCTAATTTTAGGTTTTCATATTAATCACTTTTATCACTACCCCAATGGAGTTTATCATTTTGGCATTCATATTATTCGGTTTTATAGGCCTGGCTATTTATTTAAAAAAACCAGAGAGCGGCCCAGAGGCTCAACTTGAAGATAAAGAAGCTAAAATACTTGTATTAGAAAAAGAGCTAAGTGAGAGAAACACGACCATTACAAACCTTAATAAGCAACTAGAAATTGCAGCTGCAAGGGCTGAAGATTTTGATCAAATAAAGCTTGAGAAGGCAGCAATTAACGAGCGTCTTTCGCTCATTGATATAGAGCGTAATACGCTTAAAAACGAAAACATAGCCTATCAAAAAGCAGAAGAAGGAAGACAAAAAGAAGTTAGCAAAAGTATTGCAAGTGCCCTTACCCTTCAAGAATCATTAGAAGCCGAAAAATCACGCCTTAATGATGAGCGCGTTCAAGAAAAAGAGGATGCATTAAAAAAAATGAAACTCAAATGGTCTGACCATGAAAAAGATGTTCAAAACCACCTGCAGCTCATATGCAGGAATAACGTGATTACTTACGTTAGTCAAGAAGATTTCCCACATCCAAGAAACAAGCCAGACAGCTCTATAGAGATAATGGATCAACTCATTGTCTTTGATGCCAAAAGCCCAGCCAATGATGATTTGTCTAATTTCCCTAAATACATTAAAAATCAAACAGAAAATCTTAAAAAATATGCAAAGCATGATAATGTAAAGAATGATTTGTTCTTGGTTATCCCTTCCAATACACTAGAAGTTATTGATCAATTTCATTACAACATTGGAGATTACAACGTATACATTATCTCTAAGGACGCCCTGGAGCCTGTAGTGCTTAGTTTAAAAAAGATTGAGGAATATGAGTTTGCAGACAAGCTAAGTCCAGAAGAGCGTGATAATGTTTGTAGAATTATTGGAAAGTTTGCCCACACCACAAAAAGACGTATCCAGGTAGATGAGTTTTTTGCGCGTGAGTTTTTAGACACCCTGAGCAAAGCGGGTACTCAGTTGCCTAGAGATATTCTAGAAAACGTAATTAAATTTGAGAATGCCGAGAAGTTAAACCCTCCCATGGAAAAACGAAACAAAAAAATTCTTACCAAAGATTTAAAACAGCAGGTAGATAAACTTGAAAAAGAAATGGAGATGCGGGAAATTCCTAAAATATCTCCTCAAACAGATTTTGATTTGTAGGGGGTAGGCTTGTTTAATTTTTATACTATAACAGTGTTCTTATTTAGAAATCATCTTCAAAAATAAAATTTATCTTCAAGAATAATTTTGGAGCTAAGGGGTGCTAAGTCATACCATTTTGAGGAGAATTTTAAATTATTTTTACACCCAAGTGTTCGCTAATATTCCTACTAAATTTTTCAAACTACCAATGTATTTTTTTTTTTAAATTAGCCATTGAAATTAACCCATAATAATTAAAACTCATGACTACAAGATTGTTTTTCCTATTTTTTTTGCTGACTACAGGATTTCTTTCAGCACAAAACTCACTGCTTCGTACGCCAAGAATTAGTCCAAATGCCCAGGAAATGGCATTTTCTTATCAAGGAGATATTTGGGTTTACAACTTCAATACCAAGCAAACAAAACGTATAACAATTCACGAAGGTTATGAGACTAACCCTGTTTGGAACACTTCTGGGGATAAAATTGCCTTTTCTTCCAATAGAAAAGGAGCCAATAATATTTTTACGATTAAAAAAAACGGAGGAACACCCAAGCAATTAACATATTATCCAACAACAGACACACCCTACAATTGGACATCTTCTAACCATATTGTATTCGCTACAACTAGGGTTTTAAAAGGGCCTGAGTGGGATGAGCAAATCTATAGTATCAATGCAAGTGGTGGTACCCCGCAAAGATTTATAACAGCTTTAGGTAGTATGGCAAGTGTTTCTCCCGACGGTAATTTGGTGGCTTTTGTCAAAGGAGCTTGTAGAATTTCTAGAGAAGATTATTCTGGTTCAGCTCAAAGAGATGTTTGGATTTATAACATTAAAACAGGGAAGTATTTTCAAGTAACTTTTTCACAGAAGAATGATCATTCGCCATTATGGGATGCTGCGGGTAATTTGTATTATGTAGGAGCTGAAAGTGGTCGTTATAATATTTTTCAGCAATCTATAAATTTGGATGGTTCAGTAAAAGGCGCTTCCAAAAAAATAACAAACCAAAATAAAAATGGTGTTGTTTCTTTTTCTGTTAGTAATCAAGGAACTATTATCTACTCAACACTTTTTGACTTGTATCAAATAAGTGAGGGACAATCCAAGAAGATCAACCTAAAAATAGAATCAGATTACAAATTTGAAACTGAAAAAGAAGTTTCTACAAGTTCAGATATCTCGGAATTCGATGTTTCACCAAACGGAAAATTAGTTGCCCTTGAAATTAATGGAGAAATTTTTGTGAAGCAAAATGATAAGGATAGAAAGAACTCGAACAATGTAAGTAATCATTTCTTCAGAGATAGAAACCCTCAATGGATGAGTGATACAGAGTTATTATTTGTTTCAGATAGAGACGGCCATAATGAAATATATAAAGCTGTTTCTAAAGACACCTTGGTAGGATTAGAAAGGAGTTTAAAGATTTCAATCACCAAACTCACAAACAGTAAAGAAGATGTATATGATATGTTGGTCTCGCCAGATCATAAAAAAATAGTTTATAGAGTAGGTAGAGCAAACTTAATGTTGGCCGATATAAAAGATGGAGTTATATCCAATAGCAAAGCATGTACCTCTGGATGGGCAGAGCCAGAAGATGTAAGTTGGAGCCCAGATAGCAAGTATATTGCTTATTCTCAGGAAGACTTGGACTTTGATAGTGAAATTTTCATTCAATCCGTAGAGAATTTAAACGATAAGTTTAACGTCTCTATGCACCCAAGAAGTGATAGAGCTCCAGTTTGGAGTCCCGATGGTAAAAAATTAGCTTTTTCTTCTAACAGAAGTGGAAATCGTGGTGGAATAGATTATGATGTTTGGATGGTTTGGCTACAAAAGGAAGATTGGGAACGATCTAAGACAGATAGAGAAAATGGAGACTATTACGCAGAAAAACAAGGGGATACAGATAGCAAAGATAAAGAGGAAGAAAAAGAGATAAAGGTTACTATTGACAGAGAAAGAATTTTTGATAGACTTTCTAGAATTACAAGATTACCAGATGATGAGTTTGGAGGTATGTTTGGTCCAGAAAGCAAATATGTGTATTATTCGGCTACAGATCCATCAACAAATAAACGAAGTTTTTTTAAAGTTAAATTAGACGGCTCTGGCCCTAAAGCCATAAAAGGAACTTCTAGAGTTGGAAGGGTTGCAGATATTGATGGTACATTTTATTTTACCTCAGGAGGTAAATTAAAGCAATTGAATCCTAAGGGAGATAAAATTACCTCTTTGGCTCATGTAGCAAAATATAAAGAAGATTTTACTGCCATGAATCAACAAATTTATCAAGAAGGTACTCGTGTGCTAACAATGGGTTTTTATGACCCTAATTTTCATGGCTACAATTGGGAGTCTTTGATTAAAAAATACAAACCATTAGCGTTAAAAGCGAGCACAGAGCAAGATTATAGTTTTGTGTATAATTTGTTATTAGGTCAATTAAATGCGAGTCATATGGGATATAGAGCTGAATCCTCTGAACGTAAAAATAGCGACAATATTGGCTTGTTAGGACTTGAGGTGAAGCATATTCCAAATGGAGTTCAAGTTGAATATGTACTTGAAAACTCAGTAGCAAATACATCAAAAGTAAATTTAAAAGTCGGCGACATTATCACTTCGGTTAATCGAAAACCTATAGATAGAAACACTAATTTTTATAGTTTATTAAAAAATTCTAAGGGTGATGAGGTGTTATTAACTAAAAGTGACGGAAAAGATGTTGTTGTTAGAACTTCGAGCTCCTTAAGAACCCTGCAGTATGATGCATGGGTAGCATCTAGAAGTGAATTGGTTAAAAAATATTCAAAAGGACAGCTAGGGTATATTCATATTAGAGGAATGAATGCTCCAAGTTTTGAGAGTTTTGAACGTGAGCTAAAGGCCAGTGGATACGGTAAAAAAGGTATTGTGATTGATGTTCGATACAATGGTGGAGGATGGACAACAGATCGTTTAATGGCTGTTTTGAATGTAGACCAACATGCCTACACTATACCAAGGGGAGCTGCTGAGAACTTACAGAAAGAGAATAAAAAGTTTCAAGGTAATTACCCTTTCAACGAGCGAGCAATTTTATCAGTTAATACAAAACCCACTGTGGCTTTGTGTAACGAGAATAGTTACTCTAATGCAGAAATATTTTCACATGCTTATAAAAATTTAGGAATAGGTAAATTAGTAGGTCAGCCCACTTTTGGGGCAGTTATCTCTACTGGAGGCTATAGTTTATCAAAAGGGTATGTACGCATGCCCTTTCGTGCTTGGTATGTAAAAAAGTCTGGACTCAATATGGAAAATGATGCTCCAGCAGTCCCAGACTATTTGGTAAAAAACACGCCAGGTTGGAGCGCAACAGGTGAGGATGCTCAACTTAAAAAAGCAGTTGATGTTTTATTGCAGGAAATAAAATAAGCTTCTTTTTTACATGCCAACCTCTTGCAAGCTAGGAGTTAGATAAAATTTGAAAGATGTAAATTACTAACTCTCATTAAGAATAAAAAGTGGAGCAGAGGGGTCTTGCCTCACACTATTTTGGGGAGGGTTTTATATTATTGAATGGTTTTAATTAATGTTTCTCTTTTTTTAATTTCAACCCGTGCATTATTTTTTCACGTTTAGGAAGTACTTTTTTATCTAGTTCCAAAACTCTGTTGTATGGCTTAAGTAAATTAAGTGCGTAAGTTCATGAGCAATAATTTATTGTAAGCCATTCATCGACACCCTGGCATTTATACAATGTAAGTTGATATTTCCTCTTTGGTTGTATGTAGCCCATCTGTTTTTCGATTCCATAATTTCGATATCGTTTGGAGATTCACCTAACAACTCTCTACATCTTTTTGTAGAGGGCTACATTTTTTTAAAGCTTGTTTTTATTGAGGTTTATGAAGTGCTTTTCTGCACTTGATAATTCATTCTTAGATAATAAAAAATAGCCTTTTGAATATTTTAGTTCACAAAGTTTATTATAAATACGGTTTAGTCTGTAATTACGACTCAAATAAAAAAACTAACCAATTATATATTAATTAGTTACGTTTTTTTTATATAAAAAAGCATTTACTATAAACATAAGTACTATTGGAATTGCAACTACTCATCAAGCTTAGAGATGTTAAATCCATCACAACTAGGCATATTTTTTTAAAGATGTACAATATGTGTACAGCAGTAAAATATTTTTTTCTCCATTTTTGTTTTCAAATTATTGATGAGAAACGGCATGTAGTTTTCAAACTTAATTACGCTACAAAACTCATTTTTTTTAGTTTACTGGGGTTCATAAAAATGGAGCCACTAAAATGACTCATATAAACCACTGATTATTAAATAAAAATTCAAATATGAAAAATTTACTAGCATTTCTTTTGTTTTCAACTTTTGTGTTTGCTCAAACACCTTCTGTGGTGCAGCAAGACTTAAATAATTATGAGCCTGGTGAGCTTATTGTCAAGCTTAAAGACAACGTAGAGACAGCTATTAGCTACTCACAAAACGGGAAGGCTACCTCTAGTTTTAACGTGGGAGCATTACTTGGTATTGAGGATAAAGTTGCCTCGTCTAAGGTGATGTTTCATCAAAAATCGATTGAGGCCAGTATTGCCAATAGTCAAAAGATGAAAGCGGTATATGCAGCCAAAGCAGCACAGAACCCTAATAATGGATACACTCCAAAAGAGCCCCTGACCATGAAAAATGTGTTTGTGTTAAAAACAAATAACGATCAGGAAAATATACAGCTGTTAATCCAGCAAATCCAAGACAATCCTAATGTAGAATACGCAGAGCCTAATTACATTTATGGGATTGATGATTTTGAAGTGGGCGATGTAATCACTGCAGAAGAGGCTGCTAAAATGGAGACTTCACTACTAATAGATGTAGACGATCCTTTATATTCTTCACAAACAAATATAACCTCAACCAATATTGACGATGTTTGGGATCAATACACCACAGGTGACGGCTCACAAGTAATAGCAATTTTAGATTCTGGGGGAGATTATACCCATCCAGACTTAGCGGCTAATACCTGGTTAAATGCAGCAGAGCTTAATGGAGTAGAGGGATTTGATGACGACGGTAATGGGTATGTAGATGATATTAGAGGTTGGGATTTTATAAATCTTGACAATGCCCCTCTAGATGATAACATGCACGGTACACATGTTGCTGGTATTATAGGAGCCGTTGGTAATAATGGTATTGGTATAGCAGGTGCTGCATGGGATGTAAAACTAATGCACATCAAGGTTTTTCAATCATCAGGAGTTGGAAACTCCACAACTATAGCTGCAGGAGTAGAATATGCATCTAGTAATGGGGCAACTTTACTAAACATGAGTTTTGGATCGTTTGCACCATCAGCAACATTAGCATTAGCACTAGAAAATGCCTACACTACAGCCGTTCTTGTAGCTGCTGCTGGGAATGCTGGGATTTGCATTGGACCTGGAAAGTGTCCGGATAACCAAGATTCAGCTCCTTATTATCCGGGTTCTTACAGTTATGTATTAGGAGTAGAAGATGGAGCTGGTGATTATGATAATTATGATAATTCTGGTCCAATCGCTACCATATATGAAAATTTACTCAATTATGAATTGAAAGCTCCAGGATCTTCGATTATGAGCACAATTCCAGGTGGTGGTTATGCTCCCTTAACAGGAACTTCAATGGCAAGCCCACTGGTTGCTGGTGGTCTGGCATTGTATTTACAACAAAGACCCAATGATAGTAAAGAGTTACTATTTGGAAGTTTAATTAATACATCAAATCCAAATGTTGATTTTTTAGCAGCCATAGCAGTAGAGCCTACCCCTCAACTTACCGTATTATCTGCTGACACAAGAGATACAATTAATGGTCAAAATGGAAATACAATATTAGAGCCAGGTGAAACAATTGAGCTTTTACCCCTCGTAAAAAACTACTGGGGTCCAGCAGACGATGTAAGAGTAGGGATTGCCTTTGCAGAGTTTGAAGATCAAACCAAGGCTACCATTGTTCAAGATGAAATTGAGATTGGGAGTATATCTGCTTATGCCACTCTTCAAGATCTTGAAGAAAGTCTAAAAATTACCATTGCTGGTGATGTTGGCAATAATGTTGATATTAGATTTAATCTTACAGTTTGGTCTGGGCCTAATCAAGAATATATGTCTGATCCAACAGAAATAGTTATTAACGTTAAGAACTCTATTCTATTATCTGGAGTAATATCTGATGACTATACCTTCCTAGGGAACAAAGAATACTTAATTGTAGATAATGTAGCTTTTAGTGGTGATGCAATAGTAACTATGGAACCTGGTACAATTATAAAATTCTCGGATGATAAAGGGATAAATTTTTTAGACAACGCTTCATTAATTTGTGATGGAACTCCAGAAAATAGAGTTACCCTTATTAATGAAAATGCACAATGGGCGGGTCTTAGTCTTGGAGGTGATGGTAATAAATCTATCAGTTTTGCTAACATTAGCGGAATATATGCTCAAAAGATTTTTAAAACAGGTACAAAAAATCTTCAAGTAGCTGATGTTTTAATTTCAGATTCTCGAGTGTATTATGTGTTTGGGAGCTCAACAAATACAACTTTCACAAAAATTAATTATGATGAAAATGTCTATGGAATTAACTTAGGTTCTTCACAATACATGACAAATGTTACACATTCAAATGTTACAAATACAAAATATGGTAATGGTAACCCACAAAGAGGGGTTGAAATAACAAGTTCTTCGCATTCAACGCAGTTGGCAGGACTTAATATTTTCAATAATGATTGGCTTCTCTATGTATCATCTTCGAATTATGGAACATCATTTCCTATTTTATCTTATTTAGGTTCTTCTGATACAGACATAGTAAGAACTAAGGTTAGAGATCTTTTGTCTGATGGAACTCTCTTAAACTTACTTGATCTTGAGCAGATAGCTACAGTTCCAGACGAATTAGCACATGGTATTGTATGGAAAGTTGTAGTTAATGGTTATGATGCTCAAGATGAGTATGCTTCACTTGAAGCGCTTGGAGTAGGCACTCATGAGTTTAAGGTTTACTTTAACAGAGAGATGGATACTACTGTTGACCCGCTAATTACATATGGGGTCTCTATTCCATACACTCAAAACGTTATTCCTGAAGAGGGTACTTGGTCTGCAGATGGTAAAATTTACACAGTTAACCACGAGATTAACATTGGCGCTGCAGATGGTATTAATAGAATTAGAGTACAAGAAGCACAAGATTTAGATTATTTTAAAATTCCTGTTGAGGATACTCGCTTTAATTTTGTATTGCAATCTGCAGGTTCTGCCTCTAGTGGCTTCTCCGCAGCTGGTGGTTTAGGAAAAATTGATTTAGAATGGGTTGCTCCAAGTGCAGATGAGCTAGATGATGTGTTGGGCTATAATATGTACCGCTACCAGATAGACGCAGATGGCGTAGAGAGTGAGCCAGAAAAACTGAATGAGGCGCTAATTATAGAAGATACAGACGAATCTACCACTGGGGTTTACTTCTCAGACTATGATGTTGTAGAGGGAGAGACTTATTTTTATAAATATAAAATTCTAAGAACCAGTTTTGAAGAGACAGATTACTCCAACACGGTATCTTCTTCTCCACTTACCTCCACCCTTGGAGATAGCAACGGAGACTTTGATGTGGATGTATTAGATCTTGTACATGATGTGGATTATATACTGGGTAACAATCCAGAGCCCTTCATATTTGTAGCTGGTGATGTGAATGCAGACGATACCATAAATGTGTTGGATATAGTTGGTACGGTAGATATTATTTTTAATGGTGATGGTGGTGATACAGGATCTGGTAGTTTAGACCCTAACTTCTATCCTTCACAGGCCATTGGTTTTGCAGATTTTAGCTGGGAGGGTAATGATTTGTATGTGGAGTCTATGCACAACATAGGCGGTATACAACTAGCCTTTGATGCGGATTTTGATTACATACTAAATGATTTGCCTGGTATTGAAAGGTTAGACTATAACCAAGATCAATTAAAGGTGCTTATGCTTTATAGTTTTAACAATACCACCATAGCATCAACTAGAACAAAACTACTAACCCGAGTAGACGCCACCCAAGATATCAATATCAATCTAGCCGTTACAGGAACCACAACAGGAGCCAAACTAACACCAAGATTTAAAGACAGTGAATTGGGAGGTATAGTATCTCCTTTCCAGAGCAATGAGCTTGAGTTTTTAAAACTATTTCCTAATCCAACCAGTGGAGAAGTAACAATCATGTATTACTTGCCAGAGCAAATGGATGGAGCAGTAGTAAAGGTGTATGACATGCTAGGAAGACTAGTTTGGGCAAAAGCTATTGACAAAAAGCAAGGCATGCAACAAGCCAATTTTAATTTAAACACACTACAAAAAGGAAACTATTTAGTTCTTATTAGTGCCCATAAAAACGGTGGTGTTAAAAATATTGCTAACAAAACACTGATTGTCAAATAAAAATACAAGCATGAAAAATGTAATTGCATTTCTTTTAATTTTTGTCTCTAATTTTGTTTTTGGTCAAAACAGCTTTAATGTAACCTCGCAATCTGTAGGAGTTAATAGTTCATTTTCTGTAGAAATTGTCTTAGATAACACCTCTGAGGTAACCGCTTTTCAGTTTGATTTATCTCACAATGAGTCTGCCTATGAATTACTTTCTGGAAGCACATTAACCTCAAGAGCTGAAAATCACATTTTGTCTGTTAGTACCGTTGATGAAACTACGATTCGAGTTATTGTTTTTTCGACTTCCAATGAAGTAATTAGTATTGGCACAGGAGCAGTTCTAAACCTAAATTTTAGTAGTAATAATGAGCCAGGGACCTATGCTTTGTCCATGTCTGATATAGTGCTTTCAGACCAAAATGGTGCTGCTTTGGGTGTAAGTTCTACAGGTGGAAATGTAACAATTCTTGGGCCCCAATATGACCTTGTTACTACTGCTATAAATTTTGGAGAAATCCCATTAAATTCAACTCAACAGCAAAGTGTTAATGTGTCCAATACTGGAAATCAAGATCTTATTATCTCCTCCTATTCTATTGATGCCCCGTTTTCAGTCATCGACGCCTTGCCTGTAACTATACCTGCTGGAAATAGCAGGTCATTTTCTGTGAGTGTTGATACGTCTACCAAACAAGTTATTTCTAAAGAACTAAGCTTCACAACAAACGATCAAGACCCACTTCGAGCACAACAGACTACTATTATTACTGCAGATATTTTTGCAGTAAATGAAATTTATATCGGATCTGGACAAGGAGAATCAAATACTGAAATAACAATTCCTGTTAGTATCTCTAACATGGAGTCTTTCAATGGGTTTCAATTTGATGTAACACTGCCTAATAATGTTAGTTATGTTGAAAATTCTGCTGTTTTTACATCAAGAGCAGAAGATCATACCATAGCTGGGAGTATGATTAACAGTAATACTCTTAGGTTTGTGTCCTATTCTGGTTCAAACACGAATTTTTCAGGCAATCAAGGTGATGTGTTTAATTTTAATATCATTCCAAATGTTGCATCAGGAACTTATCCGCTTCCTATCTCAAATTCAATAATTTCAAATGTATTTGTTGGAGATATCATCTCAGATGCTTACGATGGAAGTTTTACCATAAATTCGCCATACTTATCTACTAGCATTCAAACAATTAATTATGGAAATGTTCCCATAACAGATGTACAAACCACCATTGTAACCCTAACAAATACAGGCACAGCAAGTTTGCTCATTGACGAATTGGTCTACAACACTGATGAGTTATCCTTCCCCCTTGAGATACCAACAACCTTGGAGGTTTCTCAGAGTATAGATGTTGAACTCACATTTACACCCAACCAAATTGGAAATTTTAACCAAGATATTTCTATCAGAAATAACTCACCAGAGGAACAACAAATCATAACTGTCTTGGCTAATGTGTTTTCTCAAAACTATTTAACTTTACTAGATACTGATGTTTTAAGAGGAAATTCTTATGATATTCCCATAAATCTCGTTAATAATGACCCAATTAGGGCTATCCAGTATGATATTAATATCCCTGAGGGATTCACCTTCGATATAGATAATGTTACAGAAACTTCAGTACTAAATAATTTCACCATATCAATTTCTTCACAAGGAAATAATAATTACAGATTTTTAATATATTCATTTAGTAATGATGTTATTAGTTCTGGAAATCAAACGATTTTAACGTTGCCTATTTTTGTCGAGAATTCTATCGATCCGGGTCAATACACATTTGAATTTTCTAATGTTGTTCTCTCTAGCCAAGCAAATCAAAATATTTCAAGTGATGCACTATCTGTTGGGTATGTATATGTTATTGAGGATACCGTAGCACCAGTAATTACCCTACTGGGAGATAATCCAGTTACCATTGAAGTAGGTACTACCTACACCGATGCTGGCGCTACCGCTATTGATGATATTGATGGAGATTTAACCTCAAGTATTGTAACTGTATCTACAGTAAACACAGCAGTTGTAGGAGTTTATACAGTAAGTTATAATGTGTCAGACACATCGGGCAATGCAGCCATAGAGGTAATACGTACGGTTAATGTAGTGGACACGACTATTCCAGTAATTACTTTACTGGGGGAAGATCCAGTCACCATTGAGTTAGGAGATACCTACACCGATGCAGGTGCTACTGCCACAGATACCTATGATGGTGATATTACCTCAAGTATTGTGACTGTATCTACAGTAAACACTGCAATTGCAGGAATTTACACCGTAAGTTATAATGTATCAGATACTAATGGTAATGCAGCAGCAGAAGTAACACGAACAGTAAACATCATAGATTCTAATTATTCTTGGACTGGAGTAGCAGACTCCTCTTGGGTCAACACATCAAATTGGAGTACAGGAGCCGTTCCTACAATTAGTGATGATGTTGTTGTTAATGGTTCTTTTGCCAATGAGCCTGCTATAGCTAACAACACAGATGCTACAGCTAAATCAGTAACTATAGCTGAAGGAAATACTTTAACTATTGATGAGACCTCTTCTTTAACAGTTTCTGAAGACTTCACCAACAGTGGCACAGTTACTCTAAACTCAACAGCAGATGATTTCTCTTCTTTAATTGTAACAGGTTCAGCTTCTGGAAATGTTGTATATAATAGGTATGTAAACGCATTTAGTGCTTCTGCCGGCGGCGGTTGGGACGGGACAGGCCCTCCAGTTGCCATGTCTATTGCAGATTTTATAACAGATAATACAGGTGTTATTTATCAAGTTGGTGACACCTTCGCCCTGGGACCTTTTAATAACCTTACCAACCTATATGAGTATTATACCACTACCACTGCGCCATCTGCAGGTGCTTTTACTACTGGTAAAGGTTATACTATGGCAACTGACGATACAAATGGATCTACAGTACAATATACCGGAACCATTGCCACAACATCCCAAAGCATAGATGTAATAAACAATAACGACGCAAACGGCGGTGTTGGTAGACGATGGAATTTTGTTTCTAACCCATATCCATCATACATTAACGGAAACACTACTGCCGAGGCGGTCAATAACTTTATGGATGTAAATAGCAGTGTTATTGACGGTAGTTTCCTGGGTGTCTATGGCTGGAATGGCTCTAGTTATACAACGTATAATAATACCTCTGATGCTTTTTCTATCGCTCCTGGACAAGGGTTTTTTGTTGCAGCCGCTAGCACTACTAATACAGCGCTAGATTTTACAGCTGCTATGCGAACCACAACAGGCACTGGAGATTTTGTTTTAGGTCCACAACCTTTGATTTATAGGCTAGAATTAAAACTATTTAATGGTGATACGCAAAGAGCAAAGACTGATTTCTACTTTAGAGATGGACTCTCTTTAGATCTTGATCCTGGATATGACGCAGGAGCTTATAATCAAACAACAAAACTTAGCACAAGACTCCCTCAGGGTAGTCAAGAGTTTGCTTTTGCTATAAATGCTATGGGTATAGATGCCTTGCAAAACACTAGAGTGCCTCTAGAGATTAGACAAAATGCCGGACAGACCTTTAGAGTAAGTATGTCAGATATGAACCTTCCAGAAGATATCAACGTATATCTAGAAGATACCCTTAACGATACCATTACTTCATTAAAAGATCAGGACTTTGAGCTAGTAGCCCAAAGTGATCTTAGCGGGGCAGAAAGGTTCTTTATTGTTTTTAAAGACAATAGTGTACTCTCTAGTGGGGATACTTTAGGGGTAAGCGCACTCAATGTCTACAAAGTAAACAAAGACAACTTTGTAACTATAGCTGGGATTACTCCAGATTTAGGGCAAATAGATGTTAGCCTATACAACATACTTGGTATGGCCGTACGAGAAAAAGCATTAAACCCAACAACTACAACCCAGAGGGTATCTACAGATGGCCTAGCTAGCGGTTTATATGTTGTGCAGCTAAGGTCAGCAAATCAAGTATTTAACAAAAAAATAATTATAGAGTAATACTATCTCCATCTTAAAAAAAATATAATTATGTCACAAAATAAAGAACAACATTCTAAGAATATTTCTAGAAAAGATGCATTAAAAAAGATGGGGAGTTATGCAGCTTTTACGGCCCTTGGAACTATGATTATGCTAAATCCTCAAAAGGCGCAGGCAGTATCTGGACCTCCTGATCAGGGCGGTAATTTCCCTAATGGCTTTAGCAGAACAAGAAGAAATAGAAATAAAAAATAGCTTTATGGAAATCAATCTATTAACAAAAAAACCTAAGTTTTTATCGGTTTTTTATGCACATATTTTTATACAATAAAAATTTTTAGGTATTAGTTTTGTTATGATTAAGAGTTTACTCAGTAAGTTATACTATATAATATGCTAATGGGAATACAGCATAGAAAAGTTTCTAAATAAAAACATTTTAATACTTAAATAGGCTTTGCGACTAGTTAACATTTTTATATTTTTTATTTCAAGTTTTGTTTTTAGTCAAAACTATTTAACATTATTGGATACCGATGTTTTTAGAGGTAATTCTTATGACATTGCAATAGACCTTGTTAATAATGATCCCATTCGGGCTATACAATATGATATTAACATCCCGGAGGGGTTTATCTTCGATATAGATAACGTCACAGGGACTTCAATCCTAAATAATTTCACGTTATTAACAACCTCCTTAGGAGATAATAATTACAGATTTATTATATATACAATTGGCAATGATATTATTGATTCTGGAAATCAAACTATTTTAACGTTGCCTATTTTTGTAGAGAATTCTATTGATTTGGGCCAATACACATTTGAATTTTCCAATATTGTTCTTTCAAGTGCAACAAATCAAAATATTTCAAGTGATGCGCTTTCGGTCGGTTACATAAACGTGATTGAAGATTCTGTAGCTCCAGTCATCACATTGTTGGGAGATACAACTGTTAGCATTGAAGTGGGAGACACCTATATTGATGCAGGTGCTACCGCCAAAGACAACTATGATGGAGACATTACATCAAACATTGTTACGGTGTCCAATGTTGATACAACTATTGTAGGTATTTACTCAATAACTTATGATGTGACAGATGCTAATGGGAATGTAGCTGTTACTATTACAAGAACAGTTAATGTTGTTGATGAACTTTTTTTAGAAAGTTTTGATCCAATCAAATTTGACATATTTCCAAATCCAACATCAAACTTTTGGCAGATAAATTCTTCAAAAATGATTGAATCATTAGATTTATTTGATGTAATTGGGAAAAGACTAATTTATAAAAAAACACTCTCTAATGATTTTCAAATAGATGCAAGCTCCCTTCCAAACGGAGTCTATTTAATATTAATAAATAACAATAAAATGGTGCGCTTAATTAAGCACTAAAACTCTAGGTCACTTATACACCAACAGAAGTTGAATAAAAGGAAGCTTAAAATAAAAGAGCTTCCCCATAAAAGGAGCCCATAGATCTTAAATTACACTATTTTGATGAAGATTTGATTGTAACAAAAAAAAAATATCTTCAAGAATAAGAAATTATTTCCAAGAATAATTTTGGAGCCCATAGGAGTGAAGTCACACTATTTCGGGGAAGATTTGGATGTTATAACAAAGAATCATATTCAATAATAACTTTGTAGGCCTCAAGAGTTAGGTCAAGACAATTTGGGACGTTTTAAGAGACTATTAAGCTTCATCAATGAAATACTAAACGGTTTTTTATTTTAGGCATTCAGGTGCCGCAAAATAACTGAACTAAAAGAAGAAGATTTGGCTTCTATTTAACTTTTACCAGCACCACATATTTAGATATTTCTTTAATCTGTTCTGTAAGTGGTCGTGTTTGTAGCTTTGTGTTTGAGGGAAGATCTATGCTTTTGGGTAATACATCAATCAAGTTCATAACATAGCTAGATTTAATGGTATAACCTACATTGTCAGCAACATCTGCCCTAAGTCCGGAGGAGTTAATACCAATAAAATTTCCTTTATCGTCAAATAAAGGCCCTCCACTATTACCCCCTTGAATTGGGGCTGTTATTTGATAGGTTGTTATATCTCCATCAAATCCTGATTTTGAACTAATAATACCATCTGTTATTTTAATTTCTTTACCCATTAGTGACAGTGCCATTGGGTAACCATATGCATATATTTTTGTTCCTACATCTGAAGAGCGAGTTTTGAAGTTGTATGGCAAATCATCTAATCCATCAAAATTCATGTCAAATATTTTGATTACCGCTAAATCATTTGTCTTATCAACTTGAATTATTTCTGCATTAAACTTCTTTACTTCTCCATCAATAATAAATTCAACTTCTATGTCATCTGCATCTTCTATTACGTGATGATTTGTAACTATATATCCAGATTTTGATATGATTAATCCTGAACCATTTCCTGCCCATTCTCCTGTTTTGTTTTTTGAATTTGAAGAGGATGAGTCAAGCATAGGATAAAGTTTTATCATATTGTATGATCCAAACGTTGTAAGAGCACCATTTTTAAATTCTATTATATCACTAACCTCCTGTATTTTATAATCATTATTCCA
>Ga0208965_1000452_pt1 | contig 19508 bp, 13 predicted proteins | sample AOAMet1_07_M0_10_2_FD_188230 | JGI IMG/M metagenome (GOLD analysis project Ga0208965, IMG submission 188230) | Ammonia-oxidizing marine microbial communities from Monterey Bay, California, USA - CAN11_07_M0_10 (SPAdes) | ecosystem: Environmental > Aquatic > Marine > Intertidal zone | place...
GCACCACCTTGACGTAGGCTTCCCTCAGCGCTTTCTGGTGGGTTCCTCCTTGGGTGGTGTACTGGCCATTGACAAAGCTGTAGTGGTCTTCACCGTAGGCTTGGGTGTGCGTCAAGGCCACTTCAATCTCATCCCCCTTGAGGTGCATGATGGGGTAACCCGGTTCTGCAGAGAGGTTCTGTTTGATGAGGTCCTTGAGCCCGTCTTCACTGTGGATTTTCTCTCCGTTGAAGACCAGGGTTAAGCCGCTGTTCAGGTAAGCGTAGTTCCACAGCAGGCGTTCTACATACTCACGGCGATACTGGTACGACTTGAAGACCGTGGGATCGGGGCGAAACCAGGTTCTGGTGCCATTGCGCAGGGAGGAGGAAGTGACCTTTTCGTCGTCTTGTAGAACCCCCAATTCGAAGCGCGCAGCCTTGACTTTTCCTTCGCGGAAGCTCTCGATGCGAAATTCAGTTGACAGGGCGTTGACCGCTTTGGTACCCACACCATTGAGTCCCACCGTCTTGCTGAAGGCACCTTCGCTGTACTTGGCACCGGTGTTGATCTTGGATACACAGTCGACCACAGCGCCGTGCGGAATGCCCCTGCCGTAATCTCGGACCTGAACCGCACCTTCTTTGATGCTGATTTCTATGGTCTTTCCGTGGCCCATCAAGTGCTCGTCAATGCTGTTGTCGATCACTTCTTTGAGCAACACATAAATGCCATCATCGGCACTGGCGCCATCGCCCAATTTGCCAATGTACATGCCGGGCCTGAGCCGGATGTGCTCCTTCCAATCGAGCGACCTGATGTCGCTCTCTGTATAATCCTGTTTTCCTTGGTTTGCCACGCTTGTGTGCCTGATGAGCCAACCTGAAAAGTACTGGATTATGTGCCCCTGACAGCATACTCAAGGTCGCCGTTTTCCACATGTCCACTGGTTCTTTCCCATTGACAATGACAAATCTCATCGCAAATCCTTTGTCCTTGAAGGCTGGTTGTGAATCAAAAACGCAGTTAACTTGTTGTATGCGCATGACCCGAATCCAAAACCTCTCCTCGTATTTGATCCTTGTGTTGATGGTGACTCCTTCACTGGGCGCGTTGGGCCAGTGGTACGCCACAGCTCCCGAGAGCAAGGATGCCAGCTGGCAGAACGGAGAGTTGGCGCGGGTCCAGACGCGGGAAACGGTTTCAGCTGCCCGCGCCGTTTCCTACGATCATGCCTTCCTGTCGGCGGTGCTCGACGCCGCTCCAGCCGAATGGGACGGCAACCAACGCTCTGGAACAAGGCTCGAAGACAGCGGTTGTCGGTTGACCCTGCCCATGGTCTCCACAAATGAACAGCGCTGGGAGCCCCACCCCTTCCGGGCGGTCCGCTCCGATGTCATGGCACCCGCACTCACCGCGAAATACCCCGAAATCCGCAGCTATTTGGTGCAATCTGAACGCAACAGCTTGATTTTTGGACGCATTGATATGAGCCCTCGGGGTTTTCATGGCATCCTGCACACGCCCGACGGAACCGTCTACATCGACCCTTGGAATGTGGGGGAGTTTGATCAATTGATGGTCTATACCCGGTCGGAGTTCATGAGCGCTACGGACAAGCGCAGAGACGGTTGTGACGCCCGCCAAATGGGCATGGGAAAGAACACCGATGTCGACGGACCAGGACGTCTGGACGATGGTAAAATCACCCAGCGCGTTGGGCCTCCCTACGGACCTACGCGACGGAATTACTCACTGGCCTTGGCCTGCACCGGTGAATACGGACAATTCCACGGAGGAAACGTGTCCAGTGTATTGTCCGCAATGAACACGTCGATCAACCGCGTCAACAGCATTGTCGAGCCAGAAATGGCCATCCGGTTGACCCTTATCCCCGACAACGACGATCTGATCTTCTTGAACGCGTCGACCGACCCCTACACGAACTCCAACGGAGGCGCCATGCTTTCGCAAAACCAATCGACCATTGACAACATCATCGGTTTCAATGCTTACGACATCGGCCACGTGTTCTCTACAGGCGGTGGTGGTGTCGCCTATTTAGGCTCAGTATGCACCAGCTTCAAGGCAGGAGGCGTGACCGGTTTGCCCTCTCCCATTGGAGACCCTTTCGACGTGGACTATGTCGGTCACGAAATGGGTCACCAGTTCGGGTGCAACCACACCTTCAACAACTCCTGCAGTGGCAACAGGTCTTCTTCGGCCGCCTACGAACCCGGCAGCGGCTCTACGATCATGAGCTACAGCGGCATCTGTGCCCCCAACCTGCAGAACAACTCAGACGATGTCTACCACGTGCACAGCCTGATTGAAGGGACCAACTTCCTGCACAGCGGATTTGGAAACTCCTGTGCTACACAGGTCTCCAGCGGAAACTCTGCCCCTACGGTATCTGTCGGCAGCAGTGCCTTTAGCATCCCCAAAGAGACCCCGTTCGAGCTCACCGCCACGGCCAGCGACCCCAACCCCGGCAACACCTTGACCTACAGTTGGGAACAATACAACCTCGGAGCGGCCACAACGAGTGGAGACAACAACCTCAACAACCCCTCTGGCACCGCACCGTGTATCCGTTCGTTCGCCCCGGTCAGCTCCCCCACCCGGGTCATCCCCAAAACCGATAAACTGGTCAACAACCAAGTGTCCTTTGGAGAACACCTTCCTGACTACAGCCGCAACATGACGTTCAAGTGCACGGTCCGCGACAACAATCCAGGTTGTGGTGGTGTCGCCGTGGGCACAAAGTCCTTTTTGATTGACGCCAGCACCGGGCCTTTCTTGGTCACCTACCCCAACACCAACATCAGCCGCGCGGGCAATTCAGACTTGAACATCCTCTGGGATGTTGCAGGAACCGACGGAGGCAACGTCAATTGTTCTGAGGTGGACATCTACTGCAGCTTGGACGGCGGCTATACTTGGCCGCACCTGCTCGCAGAAGCCGTCCCCAATTCCGGCTCAGCCACAGTGCTGCTGCCGGCAGTGACCTCGTCTTCTGCCAGGATCAAGGTCAAAGGCCACGGTTCCATCTTCTTTGACATCAGCAATGTGAACTTCTCACTCACGGCCATTCAAGGGTGCACCGACCCCTCCGCTTGCAATTACTTGGACTTTGCCTCCATCGACGACGGATCCTGTGAAGCACCCAGCACGTTGTATGCCGATTCAGACGGCGATGGCTTTGGCAATGCCTCTGTCACGACCTCTGGATGCGACGGCAACCTCATTGGATTCGTCACAAACGCAACCGATTGCGATGATTCTCGTAATGACGTCTATCCTGGCGCGCCGGGGACGCAAGATGGCGTCGACAATGACTGTAGCGGTGGACCGTTGGCTCCCGATGAGGAAAGCCAATGTCCCGAAGACCTCGACAACGATGGTTTCGTGAACGTCAATGACGTACTCCTGCTCCTCAGCGAGTTTGGTTGCGTTGAAGGATGTACGTTAGATGTGAACGGCATTCCAGGCGTGGATGTGGCAGACTTCTTGATCGTTCTAGGAGCGTTCGGTCTGCCTTGTTCGAATTGACCCAGTGCCTCGTTTGGGGCCAGAAATGTTCATTGCGCAATGCCCCTTGCACCGACACCGTCAGCCCCATTGCTGAGCCGCCTCCCTAGCGCGAGGTGCGTCCTGTTTTGGGGCTTGTTCTGCGGCATGTTGTCGGGACTCCAAGGCCAGGTGCAACCCGATGAGCATTGGAGCCGAGCCCTGCAGCAAGGAACGCTCCCGCTGGACTCCATAGTCGCACGCTACGAAGCAGACGCCCCTTCTCCTGCTGAACGGGGCAAGGGGGCCAAACCTTTTCAAAGGTGGCTGGCATTTATGGCGCCCAGGGTAGGCGGCGATGGCATGCGGCCATCCAATGCCATGGTGGCGCGTTCCATAGACCGCGCCGAAGAAGACCGCCTCCAAGAGCTCTCTCAGCGCAGCACCACCGATCCGAGCTGGTCGCACGCGGGGCCCCATGGACCCACAGGACTGGGCGGTAGCGGGCGACTCAACCGCTTGGTCAACCGACCAGGTTCCACAGAAGAATGGTGGGCTTGCGCTCCAGCTGGTGGGTTGTGGAGGACGCTCAACGGAGGTGAGGTCTGGACGGCCATGGGTGGACAACAACTGAATTCCATCGGCGTCTCTGACATCGCATTCCACCCCACCGACTCCGACCGCATGTGGATTGCTACCGGCGATGGCGATTACGGCGACACCCGCTCCATTGGCATTTGGACCACCGGCGATGGCGGCATGACTTGGGAAGCCACCGGACTGGATTGGGGAACCAATATGGGACGCACGCTGACCCGGATTTTGGTCCATCCCGAGCACCCAGACACCCTGTGGACCTCATCGAGTCTGGGCGTTTACCGCAGCATCAATGGCGGCGACAACTGGATCCGCACCATTTCGGGCAACTTCGCTTCCTTGGAAATCGACCCCTCCGACCCCGGGCACCTCTTGGCCGGAGAGTTTGGCAACGACATCGCCGAAAGTCACGACGCGGGAGCAACATGGGAGGTCAACAGCCTCGATGGCGCATCGTTTGGAATCAGCCGCATCACATTGGCTTTTGCACCATCTGCGCCAGACACGGTGTATGCTGTAGCAGGCAAGACCAGCGACCAAAGCTTTGCCGGATTTTGGCGCAGCACAGACGGGGGGTCCAGCTGGACGGCCCGAATGCTCGAAGGAGCGGGACCCAACCTCTTGGGATGGACCGTAGAAGGCGAAGATTCTGGCGGACAGGCCTGGTATGACTTGGCCTTGGCCGTTCACCCCGAAAACCCCAACCGCGTTCACGTGGGGGGCGTCAACTTGTGGGGCACAGAAGACGGCGGCGCCCAGTGGCAATGTGAAGCGCACTGGTATGCTGGAGGAGACCTCCCCTACCTGCACGCCGACCAGCACGGACTGAAGTACCTGGATGATGGTCGCATGATGGTCGCCAACGATGGCGGCGCCTTTTTGTTTGACCCATCGGTGCCATCGGCCACCGACAAGAGCGCAGGCCTGGCCATCACCCAAGCCTACCGTTTGGACCTCGACCCTCTCGCCATAGACCGCCTGTTGGTGGGGACGCAAGACAACGGCACCTTCATGAAACACGAAGGCACTTGGGAGCATGTACTGGGCGGCGACGGATTCCAATGCTCCTTTCACGGAGCCTTGTCAGAGGTGGTCTATGCCTCGCTGTATTACGGCCAGGTCTTCCGTTCGGACGATGGAGGAAATGCCTTTCAGCAAATTGCAGGAAATGCCGGCAGCGATGAAAACCAGCAAGGCGCCTGGTTGACCCCATGGGAGGTGAGCCCGTTCAACCCCGACTGGGTGTACATCGCCAAAGACCGGGTCTACCGGTCTACCAACCGCGGCAACAACTGGGTCCCGTTGGAGAATTTGCCCGGTGGAAAATGCACAGACTTGGCCCTGGCACCCAACGACGTTAGCAGGCTATATGTGGCCAAAGAATTCCGGCTGTTCCGCTCCACCGACGGGCAAACTTTTTCAGAATTGGACCCGCCCAACGGCTTCGACTGGATCACCGACGTCCACGTGGCGCAGAACGATGCGGACCTCATCTGGGCTTCCATTTCCAACTACAACGACACCGTCAAAGTGATGGCCAGCACAAACGGCGGACTCGACTGGAGCAACGTCAGTGAAGGGCTGCCACCAGCCCCCGTCAATTGCTTGGAGCGCGATGCCGAATCCGGCACCCTCTATGCGGGAACCGACGTGGGGGTCTATACCCTCCCTTCTGTGCCTGGCGCGACGTGGTCGAGGCTATCGGACGGCCTCCCCAACGTGGTGGTTTTTGACCTGCTTGTCCACGGACCATCGGGCCGTTTGGCAGCCGCCACATACGGCAGAGGCGTCTACACGCTTGAACTTCCCGAGCCCCCTGCCAAGGACGCTGCCCTGGGCAGAATACGCTCACCTCGGGGCGCCAGCTGCGCCGAAAACCCAGCCATAGAAGTTCCGGTACTCAACCTCGGAACCGAGGACATCCACCAACTGAACCTGCAGTACGGCTACTTTGGCGGCGCTTCTGCAGACACGGTTTGGAATGGCCACATTGCACCAGGTGACAGCATGCACCTGCTCCTGGCCCCTGTTGCTGCCCCATCTGGTTTGGCTGACCTGTCCATCATCATAGCAGCCGTGGATGGCGCTCCTGATGACCGCAGCTCCAACAACACCCGTGCCACGCAGTCCTATCAAATCCAAAACGGCTTGGAGGTGCTGCTGTCGTTTACTTCGGATTGCTTCGGCTCTCAAAACGGATGGCTGTTCAAGGATGCCCAAGGACGCGTTTTGCACAGGAGTGGCTGGCTCGACCCATTGTCCACCCGTCACGACACGCTGTGTCTGCCGGCCGAATGCGTCACTTTTGAAGTTCACCGGGACCAGTTGAGCGGATACGAAAGCCTGATGGCCGATTGCGGCACCGATTTGGCATTTAGCCTGACGCTGCTGGGTCAAGACGCTCCATTTATGTCCTCTCCCGCCAGCGGGGTCGAAGGCGAGTACCAGCTCTGTTTGCCCGATGCAAACCAAGGGGGATGCAAGAACGCCTATTCCTCGAACTACGATCCTACGGCGGTGTTTGATGACGGCACATGCGAGCCCACATGTTACCCCTTGGTCATCGACATCCAGCCCGATTGCAACCCCGAGCAAATCAGCTGGAACCTGTCCCCAGGAGGCTTGTCGATTGGGGTTGGAAGCGTCCCATCCAGTGGCCAACAATGGAACCTCTGTTTGGACGCCGGTTGTCGCATGTTCCAATTGCAAGACGCCGAGGCCAATGGCTGGACGCCCTGCCCGGGGTCTTCTGCCTCCATCACATTGACCTGTCTGGACGACACCTTGTATTCGGTGACCAATCCGGATTTCGGCAGCATTATGCAAACCGAAGTCTGCCTTCCACCGGTCCACGTGGAAGGCTGTATGATTCCCAGTGCGTGCAATTTTGACCCCCTTGCAGACGGTGCTGGAACGTGCGACTACTCCTGCTATGGATGCACCGATTCAACGGCGTGCAATTTCGATCTACTGGCCACCAAGAGCGACGGATCGTGCATCTCAGCCACGGGCTGCACCCACCCGGCTGCATGCAACTTCGATCTGTTCTCGCTGTGCGACGACGGGAGCTGTGTGTTTCCAGAAACCGGGCTCGATTGCGACGGCGCATGCCTTGGAGGCGATTCAGATGGCGATGGGGTTTGTGACGGAGACGAGTTTTCGGGCTGCACCCATCCCGACGCCTGCAACTTCCTTTTGGGGGCTACAGAAGACGACGGCACCTGTTTCTTCCCCACAGTGGCATGGCCCGATGCCGACGGCGACGGCTTTGGAGACCAGACCATCGGCTTGGAACAGGATTTCTGTGGGGTTCCCCCTCCGGGTTGGGTGCTCAACGATTTGGACTGCAATGACGCCAGCGCGAACTTCTATCCTGATGCACCACTGCTTCCCTTGGGAGGGGACGTGAACTGCGACGGCTTCGTATCCGGCGCAGAATTGGCGCCCTGCTCAAGCGACATCAATCAAGATGGCATCACCGCCATCGACGACCTTCTGGGGCTGCTGAGTGAGTTTGGCTGTCTTTCCGAATGCACCCAAGATGTAGATGGCAATGGGATGGTCTCTAGCGCTGACTTGCTCATCCTTTTGGCGGCTTTTGGGATGGAATGCGCCAATTGACATGGTGCCCCCCAATTTTTGCCCGAATTTCGGGGCATGTCTGACGCAGTACGCCAATTGGAACCCAAAGCCCTGTGGGGCCGGTTCGCCGATTTAAACGCCATCCCTCGCCCCTCGGGCAAAGAACAGGCCGTGTGCCAATGGATCACGGGCTTGGCCCAATCCCACGGTCTCGACGTCTCCTCTGACGAAGTAGGCAATGTGCTGGTGCGCAAGCCTGCAACCGCCGGTATGGAAAACCGGAAAACCGTCATCCTCCAGAGCCATGTCGACATGGTGTGTCAGAAAAACAACGACACGGATTTTGACTTCGATACCGAGGGCATCCGCATGACCGTAGACGGAGACTGGGTCCGGGCCGAGGGCACCACGCTCGGAGCAGACAACGGACTCGGGGTGGCGACCATGCTCGCCATCATGGAGAGCACCAACGCCCCGCACCCCCCGCTTGAATTGCTCTTTACCATCGATGAGGAAACCGGCATGACCGGAGCACTCGAGCTCAAGCAAGGCTGGATGAAGGGCGAAATCCTGCTCAACCTGGATACCGAAGACGACCGGGAGATTGGAATCGGCTGTGCCGGCGGAATCGACCTGGGATTTTCAGGCCATCTGCCCACCACCGCTCCCCAAGCTGCACACGGCATTGTCGTAGAAGTCAAAGGTGGCAGCGGAGGACACAGTGGAATGGACATTCACAAAGGCATCGCCAACGCCAACAAGCTGCTGGTGCGCGTGCTGCGCGAAATGATGCTTTCGGAGGCAGAGGGTTCAACCGCCCTTTCGTCCATGGATGGCGGCGGGTTGCGCAATGCCATTCCACGTGAAGCCAGGGCCACGGTCGCCAGCGGTCACCCCGCAGCCGATTGGTCCCAAAAGCTCCAAGGGCTGGTCACCGACATCCAAGCGGAATACCGCACCACCGACCCTTCCCTTTCGGTCTCTTTTCACGCCGTGGAAACGCCTGGTCAAGTTTTGGAGGGCATTGCCGGGAGCACGTTGCTCGCCGCTTTGGACTTCTGCCCCAATGGCATCGATCGGATGAGCCCCGACATTGAAGGATTGGTACAAACCTCCAATAACGTCGCACGCATCGCGCTCAAGGATGGATCTGCAGAGGTCCACTGCCTTACCCGCAGCTCAGTGGACACCGAGAAAATGGACCTTGCCCGCAGGATTGAAGCAGGCTTCGCCTTGGCGGGCTTGGACTCCTCCCGCGGAGGAGCTTATCCTGGCTGGACCCCCGACCCGGACAGCGAAGTCGTGCGCATGATGGCAGACCTCTACCGCGAGTTGCACGGACACGACCCCTTGGTTCTGGCATGCCATGCCGGACTGGAGTGTGGCATCCTCGGCAGCCGATACCCCAACCTCGACATGGTCAGCTTTGGTCCTACCATTTTGGGCGCACACAGCCCCGACGAGCGGGCTTCTGTTTCTTCTGTCCACAAATACTGGGCGTGGTTCCTTGAATCGCTGGCCCGCACCCCACACAGCGCATGACATCAGAACGCAGGCCGCGCATCGCGGTCATCAACGACGACGGCATCACTGCCAAGGGCATTCAATCTTTGGCAGAAGCCATGACCGGTATCGGTGACGTCTACGTCATCGCGCCGGACAGCCCGCAAAGCGGGATGGGCCATGCCGTCACCTTTAGCAGCATCTTAAAACTGCACCCCTTTGAATTCGGGCGCGGGGTGGTCGAAGCCCGGTCTTGCTCCGGAACCCCTGTGGATTGCGTGAAATTGGCTGTCGCCGAGGTCTTCGGAGAGGACAACTTGCCCGACCTGCTGGTCTCGGGGATCAACCACGGCAGCAACGCCTCCATCAATGTGATCTACTCGGGCACCATGTCTGCCGCAGTGGAAGGCGCCATGTGCGGGATTCCCTCCATTGGGTTTTCGCTGCTAGACGAACGCTGGGATGCGGACTTTTCTGCCTCAGTCGAAGTCGCCAAGACCATGGTCAAGGGTGTTCTGAAGCACGGTTTGCCTCCGGGGACTTGCCTGAACGTCAACATCCCCAAGGTCGCCAAAGAGGACCTCAAGGGCATCCGCATTTGCCGTCAAGCCATGGGCCATTGGCGCGACACCTTTGACCAACGCGCCACCCCTGGAGGCAGCCCGTACTACTGGATGCGCGGCGAATTCCACAACCCCGATAAGGGCAAGGATACCGACATCCACGCGCTGGAAGAGGGGTATGCGAGTGTGGTCCCTGTGCAGTTCGACCTCACAGCGCACCACACCATTGGCACCCTCAACAGCTGGAATTTGGACCATGAGGCGTGACCTCCTCGACACACTGCCTGCGGGCATGCTGGGCGGGGTGATTTCGGCGGTTTTGGGATACCTGTTGCTCGGGACGGCTTGGGGATGGATCCAAGATGAATCTCTGGGCTACTTCCACCGGGAGGTCTTCCTCGGAAGCCCCCTCTACAAGGACAGGATTGTGAGCCTGTGTGTGCTGTCCATCGTACCGGCCTTTCATTGGGCCTACAAGCGCAAATGGGACCAATTCGCCCGGGGCAGCATGCTGGTCATGGTGCTGATGGTGATCGGCATTGTCTATCTCCAATACGGCGAATGACCCCAACCTCATCCCGCGACACAGCAGGCGTGCAGAGGCTGTACGTGCTCACAGGAGAGCCATCGGGCGATGCCCATGCAGCTGCGGTGGTCCGTGCGCTCAAGGCGAGCGCTCCAGAAATTGAAGTGCGCGGTATGGGAGGCGACGCCTTGGCCGCAGAGGGCGTGACATTGGTGGAGCACATCCGCAACACCTCCGTTATGGGGTTTGCAGAGGTGGTCCGCAAACTCGGTTTTTTCCGCCGGCTCATGGCGCGCGTCAAGGCCGACATCGCCGCGTTTGACCCCGACCGCATTGTGTTGGTCGACTACCCCGGGTTCAACCTGCGGCTCGCGCGCTGGGCGCACGAACAAGGTTGGTCCGTAGACATGTACATCGCGCCACAGGTATGGGCTTGGAAACGGGGGCGCATCCACGCCATGGCCCGCGACCTGGACCGCCTTTACGTGATCCTGCCCTTTGAGGCGCAACACTATGGTGAAGTGGATCTCCGTGTGGACTATGTGGGCCACCCATTGGCCGACGCCATCCCCGCCCGTATCGATCAAGGTACCGACAAGAGCGATGCCGCTGCGTGGAGGTCGCGCTGCGGCTTGCCTGCCACAGGAAACCTACTGGCGCTGCTTCCAGGGTCGCGTCTGCAGGAAATCGAGCGCATGCTGCCCAGTCTGACCGAGGCCGCTCGGCAACTCCCCCACCTGACCCCTGTGGTCGCAGGAGCACCCGGAAGGCAACCCTCGGACTACACCACGGAATTTCCGGTCCTCTTTGGTGAAACTTCTGAGCTCTACCGCCATGCTGCTGCGGGCATCATCACCAGCGGAACAGCCACGCTCGAGGCGGCATTGTACGGCCTGCCGCAAGTGGTGGCGTACCGCACAAGCGGCGTGACCTACCGGCTGGCCAAGTGGTTTACACAAGTGCGCTTCATCTCTTTGGTCAACCTCATTCTCGACCGAGAGGCGGTGCCCGAACGCATCCAACAAGATTGCACCCCAACGGCATTGGCTGAAACCCTCAAAGGGGTCATGTCTGAAGCCGGTCAACAGGCCCAAATGCAGGCCCACAGCGATCTGCGCACGGCCCTTTCTACAAAAGGAGCCGCACAAGCTGTGGCACAAGGGCTGCTGCGCGAGCCTTAATCCAAGTCTGGCACGCGCTGGTCGCGGCCATGGCTCAAATCATAGGAGAATTGAATGGTGCGGCTTTCGCCGGCCTCGAGGTCCAAGGTCCAGCGCACAATCCCGCTGGCCTGATCCAGCGTTCCCCCGCCCAAGGTCTCGGGCGCCACTTCAATCTCGGCGCTCTTGGATACAGGAAGTGGCTCATCGATCACCACTGCTCCCGCATGGGAACTCCGGTTGGCCACTGTGATGCTGAAGGCGCGGTGGTGTTTGATGCGGTTGCCCAAGGTTGACTTGGCGCACAAAGCGGACTCTCGCTTGCGCTCTACCGTCCAATCCCTGGAAACCCCTGCATCGATCAGCAGGCTGTCTCCGCTTTCGGTCAGCCACACTTTGCCCGCAGGCCGCCCATCGATCATGAGCAAGGCCTGATCGGCCTGCGCCACCGGCATGGCAGGCCGGGGCACCGCAATGCGCATGTTGACCACCGGAGACTGCTTGGGCACAGAGAAGTGCCGCACCACTGCAGTAAGCGTCTCTTGGCCCAGGGGGACGTTGCGGTCCCATTGGGGGCCAACCTCCATGTCGGCGAGGGTCCAATGCGTGCCTGGCCACTTAGAATTCGTTGACGGGTTGCTCCGGTCTGCATCCCCGCCTTTGGAGAGCATCTCCCTGCTGTAGGCCATCACAGGAACAGACTCCGCATCAGGGCGCTGCCGCAGGCCCGCGTAGGGTGCGTCGTGAAACATGACGGGCACGCCTTTTCCGGCGTAGGGCACATCCAAACTGACCATGGCGCGCTGGTACCATGTGAGCAGGGGTGCTTCTTCGGCCGATGACAAAGACAACATGTCTTGGGGACTCCACTGTTGGCCACCGCCCCATTCCACCACCTGGGTGCGCACCAGGCCATCGGACAGCGCCAAACCGTCCGCCTCCCAGTAGAATGCAGTCCTGACCTTGCCGGATTGCACTTTCTTTTCGAGCGCCTGCACAGCCTTTTCTTGCTCTGCAATTTCCAGGTTCAACTCAACCCTGCGAAACAACAGGTCTTTCATCTCGTCGTGCATCCAATCGGCCACTTCGGCCAGGTCCTCGACCAGCAAAGCCTCCGAGGTTCCCGTCACCTGACGGTTCGCGCGCAACAGGGCGATGTCTTCCTCGGCCAATGCCAACTGCGCATTTTTGAGGGCCAGTTCCAGCCGGGCATTTTCCAGATTGGCAGTCAACGCGCTGAAGCCCGGGTCTGCGTTTTCTGCCGGCCATGTGGCACGGCGCGCTCCCAGCGCCCCCCATTGGCCATCGGCTGCAGTAGGAAACACCATCGCATCCGCAGGCGAATTGCTGTGAAAACTGCGCGCCAAAGTCCCGGAGCCGTCGGCACCGTTGGCCCTCCAAGTGACCACAGCGGCGTCGCGAAACACATCCACCTGCTCCAACTCTTGGGCCAATGACGGTACGCTGCATGTGGCCACAAAAGCGCTGCATGCCCAGAAGGGAAGTCGGAAACTCATGGTGGCAATTTCCACCTTCAGCTCAGGGGATGCAAATCACCGTATCCACAAAAGGTGAATAGGCCACCCACAATCCGATGCCCCCTTCAATGTTGCTCCGCACATCCGCAGGATTCGCAAAGGGAGAACCTTGGGCTTGAAGTTGCTCTTCCATGCTGGAAATCGCCTCATAAACGCCGCGGTCGATGTGGTCCCAGCGCACGATGACGGTGTCTCCGGTTTTGTAAAATCCGATTTCGTCGGGGTTGGCGTCCTCTTCAAAATCCGCTGCTGTCACAGGGCGGAATTGAGAGAACTCAAAAGTCAGGCCATTGAACAGGCCGTCGTTGACCGTAGAGATGGTGGGATACAGCAAGCCTGGATCTTTACCGATCCGCATGGCACTCCAGCGGTAAGCGTTGCCGAGGGAGTCTGGGTCGGTGAAATTGGTGTAAATGAACCCCAAACTGTCGGTGTTTCCTGGCACTTCAAACCACAGGCTGTCCAAGGCCACCGGAGAATTCAGCTTGGATACAGCGCGGGCCGTATCGCCATCGAGCACCGCCTGCAATTCGTACGTGCTGCCCTCCTGGCCTGTGACAGACAGACTGACATACGCGCAGAGGTTGCTCAGCATGAGCACCTCTACGGGCAAGCCCAGCAAGCCCGATGCCAGCGTCAACTCTTCAGGGCCCAAGTCCCCTGCACACAGCTCCTCGAGCATGTGCGGCTCTCCATCGACGGTCAACATCACCTCTCCTCCTCCTTCGTACAAATTGCCCAACAGCGCGGCATCGACTGGGGCGAAGTAATCCTGAGATCGGCTCAGCAAAACAATGGGTGGGAGGCCCGTCTCAATGCGTCCTTCCACAACCAAAAGTGGCTGGGCGTTGGGAATGCTCACCTCTATGGGGGTTTCGCACCCCCACAAAACGATTGCAGACAAAAGCAAAACAGGGTGAACGAGGGAGAAAAGGCGCTGGGATGTGGACATAACGGAGGACACTGAATGCTTAGAACGGTTGACGCGGGGCCATGTTCAAAATTAGTCTGCGGTTAAATTGTAAAAGTGTGGAACAATGCGGGCTTTAACCGAAATTTCGGCACTTCCCACAGCTCATGTTCAACCGACGCCAGCTTCGCATCAAAGTGCTCCATATCCTCTACGCATTCCACGTGGACGAAGGAGGTTCTGTTACCGATGCACACAAGTTGCTGCACGACTCACTGGAGAAGACTTACGACCTGTACCTGTTGCTCTTGATGTTGATCGGCGAATTTCAAGATGCCGCGATCGAGCGCATCGAAGCCGGTCGCATGAAGAAGCAGCCGACCCCCGAAGACCTCCATCCGAACACCAAGTTCGTGAACAACAAGCCCTTGAGGGTCATCATCAAGAGCAAGTCCATCGCCAAGGAATCGGCCAACCGGAAACTCGGATGGGGACAGGAGCGGGACTTGGTCAAGAAGCTTTTCAAGTCACTGGTGGCCAGCGAAGAGTACAGCGCCTACATGGAGAACAAGGAGCGCAACTTCCAGCACGACCGGGAGTCGCTCAACCGCATGTTCCGCAAGCACATTGTGAACGACGAAGACCTGCAGGACTGGATCGAGGAAAAGAGCATCTTGTGGAGCGACGACCTGGATTTGGTGTGCTCCATCATCCTCAAGACCGTCAAGACGATCGATGAGGATTCCGACGACCTGTTGCTTTCTGGCATGTGGAAGGAGGAGGGCGACGACCGCCAGTTCTTGGAGGACCTGTTCAGCAAGACGTTGGATTTGTCCAAAGAGCACGACAGCCGAATTGAGACGGCGGCTTCCAATTGGGACATCGACCGCATCGCCACCATGGACCTCATTTTGTTGAGAATGGCCTTGGCAGAAGCCCGCACCTTTGAGACCATCCCACTCAAGGTCACGATGAACGAATACATCGACTTGGCCAAGTTCTACAGCACAGAAAAGTCAGGCGCCTTTGTCAACGGGGTCTTGGACAAGCTGTTTACCGCCATGCGCGAAGACGGCACCATTGTCAAAACAGGAAGGGGGCTGATCGAATGAATACCACAAGACAAGACAACACCTGGGCCTTTGCGGCATGTTTGGTGTTGTCCGTTTTGGCAAGCTGTGGCACCTCAGCACCAGAGGGGGTGGACGCCTCTTTCATTCACATCCCCGGAGAAAACGACAAAAACCAGGGCCCGGTGGTCACCTGGAACACCGACTCTGTGGACTTGGGCATTCTCGCTGCTGGCGAAGTGGCCAGTGCAACTTACACCTTCCAAAACACGGGAGCATCGCCGTTGGTGATCGCACAAGTGTTGCCCAGTTGTGGATGCACGGTGGCCCGCGATTGGCCCACCTCCCCCATTGCGCCGGGCAAAGAAGGCACCATCACCTTGGAATTCGATGCAGGAGACCGCTCTGGCACCGTCTCAGAAAGCGCTACTGTGGTATCCAATGCGGTGCCCTCCTCCTTTGTTTTGCAGTTTTCGGCCCGTGTAATGGGCCCCATTTCACCCTCTGCTCCATAGATTACGCAACACATGTTTGATTTGAACCTCATCCTTACCCAAGCCTCCCCCGCGGGAGGTGGCAGCACCCTCGTGTTCATCGTCGGCACCATGCTGGTGTTTTACTTCTTCATCATGCGCCCGCAGCTGAAGAAACAGAAAGAGGCCCGCAAATTCCGGGAGAACATCGCCAAAGGTGACAAGGTGGTCACTGTGGGCGGAATTCACGGCAAGGTGCTGGACGTCAACGACAAAACCGCCGTACTACAGGTGGCCAAAGGTGAAATTCGCGTCGACTTGGCCGGGATTTCTGCCGATGGTGCTGCCGATGGAGAGGCCGTGAAAAACGCCAGCTGATGGCCGAACGCAAGCCCTTTTCTGGCCTGCGCTCAATAGAGGGTCGCACCTTTGCAGTGTGCCTCAGTTTGGCTGCTTTTTTGTGGCTATTGAGGACCATGGAGGACGACCGCCAAGTGACCTATTTGTTTCGCATTGAATTGGTCGGAGCAGAGGCCAATACCGGCCTCCAAGCCGTGCTGCTGGATTCCATGGCTCAGGCCCAGGTGACGCTCTCGCCGTGGGACCACCTGCTGGGCCGTTGGATGTCCAACCGTGAACCTGTGCGGCTCCGGGTCGAAGGACTGCGGACCCCCAGGACGGAAGTGCCGTCCACCCAATTGTCAGCGGAAATCGCTTCTCGTTTGGGGGCGTCGGCCCGTGTGGAAGGCATCACACCCGCCACATTGGCCATCGATGTCCAGCGCCGCAAAACCCGCCCTTGACCATGAATGCTCCCCGCCCTTCCCTCGGACTCTCCCTGCTGCCCATTGTCGTTTTGGTGTTGCTCCTGGCCGCCGATGTGCTCGCCTTTGGCGAAGACAGCAGCTATGGCAGCAATCAAATCGCTTTGCTGTTGGCTTCAGGATTGGCCGTGGCCATTGGCATGGGACGCGGACAAGATTGGGGGTTGTTTGAACAGAAAATCAAAGACACCCTCGGCGATGCCATCGGCGCGATTTTGATCTTGTTGCTCATCGGTGCCTTGGCGGGGACCTGGCTGGTTTCGGGCATCATCCCTACGTTGATCGATGTGGGATTGGATGTGCTCTCCAAAGAGGTGTTTTTGCCGGCGGCCTGCATCCTGTGCGCTGCCGTGAGCCTCGCCACTGGATCAAGCTGGGGTACGGTGGGCACGGTGGGGGTCGCCCTCATTGGCATCGGGCAGGCCCTGGGCCTCAGCGAAGGATGGATTGCAGGCGCCATCATTTCGGGGGCCTATTTCGGGGACAAGCTGTCTCCCCTTTCGGACACCACCAACCTGGCGCCCACCGTGGCGGGCACCGACTTGTTTACCCACATCCGGTTTATGCTGTGGACCACCGTGCCGAGCATTCTCATCGCCCTGGTGGTCTTTACCATAGCGGGGCTGGGCTCCGATGGTGGTGCTGCCGACTTGGGGGGCGCGGCCATGATGCAGGCCGAGCTCGCCCAGCATTTCAACCTGCACTGGGCTTTGTTTCTCGTTCCTGTAGGGGTCATCGTGCTCATAGCGCGCCGAGTAGCGCCGGTGCCGGCCCTGTTCCTGGGCGTCCTGGGGGGTGCTGTGGCTGCCGCCATTGCGCAGCCTGAATTGCTGGCCACCCTCGCAGAAGACGCACTCGGACCAGCATTGGGCCTCGGACCTACGCGCCTCGGAACGGCGTTTACCGCATTGATGTCCGCCGCTGCCATGGATACGGCGATCGAGACAGGCAATCCTGTGGTCACCGACCTCCTCTCCGCAGGAGGCATGAAGGGCATGCTCAACACGGTCTGGCTCATCATCTGCGCCCTCACCTTTGGTGCCGTCATGGGGGCGGCAGGATTCCTGGAGCGGATTACCCAAGCGATCCTCACGGCCGTACACGGAACGTTCTCGCTGGTCTTCGGCACCGCGTTCTCGAGCGTTGTCTTCAACATCATTGCGGCCGACCAGTACATCGCCATTGTGGTTCCAGGCCGCATGTTTAGGGAGGCTTATCAGCAGCGGGGCGTGGCCCCACAGTTGCTCAGCCGCACGCTGGAAGATGCGGGCACGGTCACAAGTGTGCTCATTCCATGGAACACCTGCGGCGTCGCCCAAAGTGGGGTGCTCGGGGTTGGCGTACTCGCCTTTGCCCCCTACTGTGTGTTCAACTACGTTTCGCCCCTGATGACCCTGCTGGTAGCGGCAATCGGGTTCAAGATTCCACCCCCAGAGTTGGACCCTGTGACCGAAGTTGCCTGACGGGGAAACCCGGAGGCTTTGTACTTGTTGAACCACTCATGGCACAGGACGTCTACCCTTCCCTTCAGGACGAACGCATCATCCGGGTTGAACGCGCGGGGGAGAACAACCTGCAGGACATCGACGTCACCATTCCGCGCAACCGCCTGGTGGTCATCACCGGCGTGAGCGGATCGGGCAAGTCCAGCCTGGCATTTGACACCCTGCATGCCGAAGGCCAAAGGCGCTATTTGGAGACCTTTAGCGCCTATGCCCGGCAGTTCATGGGCGGGTTGGAACGGCCCAAGGTGGAACGCATCACAGGCCTGAGTCCGGTCATCGCCATAGAACAGAAAACCATCAGCAGGAACCCGCGCTCGACAGTGGGAACGGTCACAGAGCTGCTGGACTTCCTGCGGGTGCTCTACGCCCGGGCATCCACAGCCTACTCCAGTGCCACAGGCGAGCCCATGGTGAGGTTTACCGACGAAGGCATTCTGTCACGGATCGCGCAGGACCACGCCGGAGAGCGGCTCTTGCTGCTGGCTCCACTGGTGCGCGGCCGGAAAGGACACTACAGGGAGTTGTTTGAATCCATCCAAAAACAAGGCTACCTGAGGGCGAGGGTCGATGGAGTGGTGGTGGAACTGGAACCGGGATATCGGGTGGACCGCTACAAGGTGCACGACATAGAAGCTGTGGTGGACCGCATCGTGATGCCCGACGAGCCAGCATTGGATGAAGACGGCAAGCCCGCCGACGAGGAAACCGAGCGCGTGATGCGCTCCCTCAGAACGGCACTGGCGATGGGAAAGGGCAGCATGATGGTGCTCCCGGTCGACGACGCCATACCGCGCCATTTTTCGCGTGCCCTGATGTGCCCGACCACAGGCATCAGCTACCCCGAACCCGAGCCCAACCTGTTCTCGTTCAATTCGCCCTACGGGGCTTGTCCCTCCTGCAACGGATTGGGGCAGGTGGCCGAAGCGGACCGCGACTTGATGATTCCAGATGGAACCAAGAACCTGCGCCAAGGGGGGTTGGCGCCCTTGGGGGCGCTCAAAGCGGGTTGGACCCGAGATGTGGTTCAGGCCTTGCTCATCGCAGGAGGACACTCCGTCCGCACCCCCATGGGCGATGTGGATGAGGCCACATTGTCCAAAATCCTCTACGGAGCCGACCAACCGGTGGTCCTGCCGGGAAAGGCGGGAACCAAGGAACGCAAAGTGCGCTTCGACGGGGTCATCGCCACCATAGAACGCGCAGCCAAAGACGGCTCCGGAGCACCCCTGCGCCGCTGGGCCCAGCGCTTCCTGCACAAGCGCCCCTGCCACGCCTGCAAAGGATCGCGGCTGCAACCCACAGCACACCAATTTCGGATCGCCGGGTCCACCCTGCCCGACGTCGTGGGCATGGACCTCGTAGACCTCGCCAAGTGGGCCAAAGAAGCCTCTGCGGCCATGGACGAGCGGCAAGCAGCCATCGGCGCCGAACCGCTCAAAGAGATCGCTGCCCGCCTGGGATTCCTGCTGGACATGGGACTCGACTACCTCACGCTGGACCGCCCCGCGCGGACCTTGAGTGGCGGCGAAGCCCAGCGCATCCGTTTGGCCACCCAGATTGGCTCCAAGCTGACTGGGGTGTTGTACATCCTCGACGAGCCGAGCATCGGCCTGCACCAACGCGACAACCAACGCCTGATTGACAGCCTCAAGACGCTGCGGGACGTGGGCAATACGGTCATCGTCGTAGAACACGACGAGGACATGATGCGCCAAGCCGATCACCTCATCGACATCGGTCCTGGCGCAGGAAAACACGGTGGCAAGGT
>Ga0208965_1000456_pt1 | contig 19410 bp, 26 predicted proteins | sample AOAMet1_07_M0_10_2_FD_188230 | JGI IMG/M metagenome (GOLD analysis project Ga0208965, IMG submission 188230) | Ammonia-oxidizing marine microbial communities from Monterey Bay, California, USA - CAN11_07_M0_10 (SPAdes) | ecosystem: Environmental > Aquatic > Marine > Intertidal zone | place...
TCGAATGAGCCCCTGAATAGGCCAGGCGGCCGCATCCCCAAGGGCGCAAATTGTATGGCCCTCGACTTGTTTGGTCACATCCAGCAACATATCAATTTCTTCTGGCTCCGCATCACCGCTCACCAGCCGCTCCATCACACGCATCAACCAGCCTGTACCCTCGCGGCACGGGGTACACTGGCCGCAGCTTTCATGCTTGTAAAACTTTGCCAAACGCCAAACAGCTTTGACCACATCTGTCGATTGATCCATCACAATGACCGCCGCAGTGCCCAGACCTGAACGCTGTGCCCGTAGCCAGTCAAAATCCATAATCGCATCCTGCCGCATCACAGAGCCGGGCAACATCGGCACGGAAGATCCGCCCGGGATCACCGCTTTGAGATTGTCCCACCCCCCACGGATCCCGCCACAATGCTTGTCAATCAGCTCGTCAAACGGGATCGACATAGACTCCTCGACCACACAGGGATTATTCACATGGCCGGAAATTGCAAATAGCTTGGTGCCCGTGTTGTTGGGACGGCCAAACCCTGAGAACCAGGCTCCACCCCGGCGCAAAATTGTGGGCACTACTGCGATAGACTCCACATTGTTCACCGTGGTCGGACAGCCATATAGCCCCGCCCCCGCAGGAAACGGTGGTTTCATCCGCGGCATGCCTTTCTTGCCCTCAAGGCTCTCCAAAAGCGCTGTTTCCTCACCACATATATAGGCGCCCGCCCCGTGATGCAGATAAATGTCGAAGTCCCAACCCGATTTGGCCGCATTCTTACCGACCAAGCCGGCGTCATAGGCCTCATCAATCGCCGCCTGTAGCGCTTCTCGTTCGCGAATATATTCGCCGCGAATATAGATATAGCAGGCATTGGCATTCATCGCGAAAGAGGCAATTAAGCAGCCTTCGATCAGGGTATGCGGATCATGACGCATGATTTCACGATCTTTGCAGGTGCCCGGCTCTGATTCATCGGCATTTACGACCAAATAGGACGGACGGCCATCGCTTTCTTTCGGCATAAAGGACCATTTCAACCCCGTTGGGAAGCCCGCCCCGCCACGACCGCGCAGGCCCGAGGCCTTCATCTCATCAATGATCCAATCACGGCCCTTTTTGATCAAAGCGGCCGTGCCATCCCAATGGCCCCGCGCCTTGGCACCTTTCAAAGTGCGCTCATGCATCCCGTAGAGATTGGTGAAAATACGATCTTGATCTTTCAGCATTTCATTCAGCCTTTATCTGCATCGCGGCGCGCACGCCAAATTTGAAAAGTGACAATAAGCGACCAAACCATCGCAGCCATAACGGCTAAATCCAGCAACAGCATGTAACGGCTTGAAATATCGAGCTGCACAGCGGCCCACTGCATGCCAAGCCAAATCAGCATCGCGCCGGCAATGACCAGACTGGCTGTCCGGCCCTTCTTGGCTTGGATATGATCTTTTTGGCTGTGCATTCTGTGTTTGGTCTTTCAACTAATTGTCTTTGCCAGGAGGCGCTTTGTTACTTCGCAGCTTTCGCCTTGGCGGTTTTGGTCTTCGCTGCGGCCTTCACTTTGGCCTTGGGCGCGGCCTTTGATTTTGCAACCTTACCCAACCAAGGGGTCAAAAGCGGCAATTCGCTTCCATCAATCCGTTTGACCGTATCGCCCAAGTCCACAGCCAATTGCACAGATGCGTTGAAAGCCACTTTGCCCACCTCATGGTCTTGCAATGAGGTCAACCCCGTGGCCGGCTCCGCAGCATAGCGGCCCGTTTGCGAACCGGGTGTCGGCACCTCGCCTGCGGCCAATTGATCAATCAGATCAGCGAATTTTTCAGCTGTGAGATCTTCATAGTAATCTTTACCAATCTGAACCATCGGCGCATTGGCGCAAGCGCCCAAACACTCCACTTCTTCCCAGCTGAACTTTCCATCCTCGGAAATAACATGTGGTTTGCTGGCAATTTTCTCTTTGCAAACAGATACCAAATCCTCTGCGCCGCAAATCATACATGTGGTGGTCCCGCATATTTGAAAATGCGCGATCTGGCCGACGGGCTGAAGCTGGAACATGAAATAAAAGGTCGCAACCTCGAGAACCCGAATATAGGCCATGCCCAAAAGATCAGCCACCGCCTCAATTGCCGGGCGCGTCAGCCAGCCTTCTTGCTCCTGGGCGCGCCACAACAAAGGGATCACGGCGCTGGCCTGCCGACCCTCGGGAAATTTGGTCATCTGCGCCTCTGCCCAAGCCTGATTGGCAGGTGTGAAAGCAAAGGCGCTGGGTTGATCTGCGTGTAGGCGACGAAGCATATTAGGCCCCTGTAATTTAAGCGTTCAAAGACGTGGCATAGATTTCGTAAGCAACGGCGCGGTATGTCATCGGTCTATCTCTCCAAAGACCACATCCATTGTGCCAATGATGGCCGCCACATCTGCCAGCTGGTGCCCTTTGCAGAGGTAATCCATGGCTTGAAGGTGCAAAAAGCCCGGCGCCCGTATTTTGCTGCGGTAGGGTTTATTCGTACCATCTGCCACCAGATACACCCCGAATTCACCCTTTGGCGCTTCAACAGCCGCATAGACTTCGCCCTCGGGCACATGGAAACCTTCGGTGTAAAGTTTGAAGTGATGAATCAAAGCTTCCATCGACTGCTTCATCTCGCCGCGTTTTGGCGGGGTCATTTTTCCGCGTGCCATTACATCGCCCGGCTCCTCGCGCAATTTGAAAATCGCCTGTTTGATAATCGAAACGGATTGGCGCATTTCTTCCATGCGGCACAGATAGCGGTCATAACAGTCGCCATTTTTACCAACAGGAATTTCAAACTCAAACTCGTCATAGCATTCATAGGGCTGCGCGCGACGCAGATCCCAAGCCAAGCCAGAGCCACGTACCATAACACCGCTAAAGCCATATTTCTGAATGTCGTCTTCAGTCACAACGCCAATATCTGCGTTGCGCTGTTTGAAAATCCGATTTTCAGTTAACATCGTGTCGATGTCCTGCAAAACCTCTGGGAAGATCTGGGCCCATTCTTCGATATCATCAAGCAGAGCATCTGGCAGGTCTTGATGCACCCCGCCGGGGCGGAAATAGGCCGCATGCAAACGCGCACCACAGGCCCGCTCATAAAAGATCATCAACTTTTCGCGCTCTTCAAACCCCCAGGTTAAAGGCGTCATAGCCCCCACATCCATCGCTTGCGTCGTGACATTGAGCAAATGGTTGAGCACGCGGCCAATTTCAGAATAAAGCACCCGGATAAGGCTGGCCCGCCGCGGCACGACAGTACCGGTGAGCTTTTCAATCGCCAAACACCAAGCGTGCTCCTGGTTCATCGGTGCCACATAGTCTAGGCGGTCAAAATAGGGCAAGTTTTGCAGATAGGTCCGGCTTTCCATCAGCTTTTCCGTGCCGCGGTGCAACAGGCCAATGTGCGGATCGCAGCGCTCTACAATTTCACCATCCAATTCCAACACCAGCCGCAACACACCGTGCGCCGCCGGGTGCTGTGGACCAAAGTTGATATTGAAATTGCGAATTTTTTGCTCGCCCGTCAAAGCGTCGTCAAATTTGGAGCCGTCCATTATGCACCTCCCTCTTGGCCAAATTTTTGGCCGATGATGATCTGAGTTGTCACGCCAGTAACTCCCGGTTTTTCCGCCAATTCGCCGGCAGCTCCGCAAAATTATCAGCAACAAAGTCGTATTGCGTCTTTAAGAATTTAAAACTGTCCCGACGTAGAGCTTCGGGAAACGGGGCCGCGAGACCCACATGCGCAGGTTTGATTTGCCGCGCGCTGGTCGCCTTGATCCCCCAATGGGCACACATGGCGTCAAACTTGGGACCGTTTTGTAAATTTTCCGAAAAGCCAATCTGGAATTGCGAGCTATCGAAAACCGAGGTAAATCGCGTGATATTCGACTTACAATCGCCCCGCGTCACGATATGCGCCTCTTCGTGATTGTACACAACGCGCTTCAAAATATCTTGGCACGCGGCCAGGAAATCCTGCCCCTCTTTCATGCTGCGTTTGGCCACCATCCGCACATGCGACCAGAGACGCTCCAACGGGTCACGCATCAAATACCGCAACTTTACACGAATTGGCAGCTTGGAAATGCGAAGAATTTCCGCTGGCTCAAGCAAAGCATCGGCCGGAGTGACGTCAAGCACGACGGTCTCATGAGTGCGCCCAGCCTGCAGATACCCCAAATAAGCAGCATCGTCGCTGCGCTCCGCCGAAAGCGCCATGAACAGCGCCTTGGTATCATCAATCCGGCGGCTCAAATTGAGTATGCGGATGATATCATCCGCAGCTTCAGCCTCAAGAAACCGCGCCTCATATTGGACAATCAGAAAGTTCAAGACCTTCAGATTTCGCATTAACTTCTTATTTTTAATAATTGTAAAATAAAGGTATTCTTTAACCGATCGCACATAAAACGCCTCATGATCATGCAAATAGCGATACATCCAAGACGTTCCCGCCTTAGTCGCTCCCACACAGATCAAAAGAGTTGGATCGGCCATATTTTACCCCTTGGCCCCACTCGTCTTCTCGTCAACGGGCAGCACATATTTCGCGCCTTCCCAAGGAGACATAAAGTCGAATTGACGGTATTCCTGTACCAGAGACACCGGCTCATAGACCACGCGCTTTTCAGCCTCATCGTAACGCAGTTCCGTATAGCCGCTGGTTGGAAAATCCTTCCGCAGCGGATGGCCGCGAAAACCATAATCGGTCAGCAATCGCCGCAGATCCGGGTGGCCAGAAAAGAGTATGCCAAACATATCGAATACTTCGCGCTCAAACCAATTTGCCGAAGGGTGCACTTCGACAATCGACGCCACCATATCTTCGGCTCGCACAGCCGCCCGAAGGCGCACGCGGTGGTTCTGATACATGCTGAGCAAATGATAGACGACATCAAAGCGTTTTTCACGACCTGGGTAATCGACCGCTGTGATATCAACCAAGGTCGAAAAACGGCAGCTGCGGTTTGACTTGAGAAAATCTACCAATCCAACGATGTTGGACGGCGCAACGAAAATGGTCAATTCGTCAAAGCTCACGTCATAAGACAGCACGCAATCGGGCCGTTTTGATGCAATCAACGCACCTAATTCTTGTAATGCCTGTGTCATTTCTCAACTTTCTTAACGCCAGCTTTTGGCGGAACCTGAGGCTGCAACGCGACCCACGCGAACCATTCGCGTTGAACTGCCTGATCGACAAACCATGCAAAGCGCGCATCCGCATGTTCACCCAACTCTTCAAGGTTCATCAACGGCCCACCACTCTTAAAAGATACAACCGAACCAAACATAACTTGCATGGCCTTACCTCACGATCGTTCCTGTTCGTCGAATTTTTCTTTGCAGCTGCAAAATACCATAAAGCAGCGCCTCGGCTGTTGGCGGGCAGCCTGGCACATAGATGTCGACAGGCACGATTCGGTCACAGCCGCGAACGACTGAATATGAATAGTGATAATAGCCGCCACCATTCGCGCACGATCCCATCGAAACGACATAACGCGGTTCTGGCATCTGGTCGTAGACCTTGCGAAGTGCTGGCGCCATCTTGTTGGTAAGCGTACCGGCGACGATCATCACGTCGGACTGACGCGGAGAGCCGCGCGGCGCCATGCCGAAGCGCTCAAGGTCGTAGCGCGGATTGCCTGCCTGCATCATTTCAACAGCGCAGCATGCCAGACCGAACGTCATCCACATGAGCGAACCGGTCCGCGCCCAGGCTATCAGGTCGTCTGCACGTGCGGTGAAATAGCCCTTGTCGGCAAGGTGATCGGAAAGACCGGCAAAGAACGGGTCGTCAGCGCGCACATCGTGCCCGCCTTCGACACCGGCGCGGCCGGCTCCAAGTGCATATGGCTTATAGTCGTCGGCCATCTATTCCCACTCCAGCGCCCCACGGCGCCATTCGTATATGAAACCTACCGTCAGCACGCCGAGGAAGACGACCATGGACCAGAAGCCGAACACGCCAATGGTGCCGAGGCTGACCGCCCACGGGAAGAGGAAGGCCACTTCCAGGTCGAAGATGATGAAGAGGATAGCCACCAGATAGAAGCGGACATCGAATTTCATGCGTGCATCGTCGAAGGCATTGAAGCCGCACTCATAGGCCGAATTCTTTTCAGGGTCCGGGTTGGACGGGGCCAGAATGGCAGCGCCAATAATAAAGAGCAGCGACAGGATCACACCAAGTCCCAGAAACAGGATCACTGGCAGATAGTCGAGGGCAAAGCGTTCAATCTCGGTCATATGAGGTGAGCTCCTCGAAGGACGGGCGTCGAAAGCGTCGGGTTAGGACGCTTTCAGCGCGATGGCAACATGCCATCCCCATCATAACTAACGTGGCTGACAGAAAATTCTGCCCCCTCCTCTGCGGCGAGGCGACGCGCTGGCTGCATTCGATTGCCACCTGAAAATGCGAGGGATTTGCAGATATCGAACGGGCGTTGTTTGAACGTCCGCAACACGAACGTTACTCGAGTCTATTTTCACGATAACGATCTGGGGCACAATTGCCTGGCGCCAGGATTACACCCCCTTCGGTGAAAAGCGACAGTCGCCCACGGCGCTCGACGACCAGCCCGGTTTCACAGGGCACCTTACAGACACCAAGTCCGGTCTTACCTACATTCAAGCGCCCCATTACGATCCGGTGATCGGCCGATTTCTGTCAATGGACCCGGTGACGTTTGCCGAAGGCGGTACGGGGTATTTCAACCGCTATGCGTATGTGATGAACGACCCCATGAGTAATATCGACCCAACCGGCAAGATGTGTACTGGTAGCAGGCTGGAAAACGACGATCGAACCTGTGCGAGTACCGACGACTGGAACACTGCAAGCAGCGGACTACTACAAGGCTCCGTCAGACAGCGACCGCCATTGAGAACTATACAACCGCGCAAAACGTTTATCACGGACGGTCGCTTGGGTACGAAGAGCACTCGAAACCTAGATATGGACGCGGAACTTAGATCCATCACTATCGAGGCGCGATCATCATATCTTGCCATACAGCCTAAGTGGGGTGCTATTTTGTATTGGCTGCGCGGCAGACGTGCCAAAGGTTCAGCCGCGCGAATTTCTGGCTCTCTATTGAGGGCCGTGGTACTTTCTCGCCATCTGTATAGCATGCGTGGCGAAGGGCTCGACAGCCACTCCTTCCGTTCCCAAGACATTTGGGCTGCCTCGGTATCGGTGCGGGGCATTTCAAGTCGTGCGGTTACAATCGGAAATCGAGGGAATTATGGGTTGATTTTTTTGCAGTTGAACGCGTTTGGATTGAGTTACTCTAACGTATACGGACACAATATAATTGCACCAGGGGTGTAAGAATGAGGCTCGCTCTAGTTCCAATTTTCTTCGTTTCATTGTGTACGTCCTGCAGCGCGGAGACCGCTATTGACGAGTCGTGTTATTTTATTCTGAGCTCAGACGTTGATGAGTTGCGTCAGTCTGGGTTGGGTCTTGGTCCAATAGCGGAAGTCGCTCGTGATTTGACTGACCAGTATTTCGCCGACGACCGGTCAGTGCCGCTGTTAGCGCGGAGCGGCATTCTTCTTTTTGCAGAGCGTTGCGATTTAATTGAAACTAAAAACTTCGTTGAAGAAGCATTCGAGGGATCTGTTTTCCGCTATAGATTGAGAAGAATAACTCAGTCCGAGTATATCCATACTGCCGACGAATTGGGGCTCCTAGGCTGATATTCTAGACGCTTAATGACCAATGAGGATGGTATTATCAGGTGAAGTGACCGACTCAGCCGTTCCGCAACACCGACAGCTACGCTTGCTTAGATTACCCTGGTGAATGGTGAAGGTGACTGCCAGAATGAGAGTTCTTTTCTTCAAGTTTTTGTTGTTATTGAATTTATCAGGCTGCTTGTCGTCGGACGGGGGGAGTCAAAGCGGTACGCCTAGAGTATTGCTTGCCGAGGATGTAAACGCGTTTCGTGTTGAGGGCGACCTAGGGATCTGGTTTTCAATATCAACCCACATAGAGAAGAGTGTTTGTTTCAATATATCTGAATTAAATTTTGGCGGGCCTTATCCATTATTCCTTTCAGCATCCGTGACCGATGCGGAGTGGAGAGACGGGCCGGTTATATTGGGATCTTACTTGGTGATATCGGGCGCTGGGCGTTACTACGTGGACGTGAATGACGTTGCAGAACTACCTGAGTACAGATTTGAGCTTTTAGGCTTTGAGTGCGCCTTGTATGCGACGTCAAACGAACCTGGACTGTCAATTATCGAGCAGGGGCCACAGGAAGATTTTATTAGGCTACAACTCAACGTCACGCATGGTGATCTGCACGAAAACTCGGATGTCTTGAGTTCATTTGAATAAGGCAAGATAGAGCGAACTTCGCACTTCGCGCCTCGCGCGACTCGCAGCTAGCGCCCTGTAAACGCGATATTTTTGTTGGCACCATCTGGACGACTTGGCGGTAGTTGTCTTACAGACATCAAGTCCGGCTTTGGCTCCGGTTTGCGCATCTCGCCACGGCGGCTCCAATCTTCTCTCGGACTGCCTCGAACTCTTGTGCTTTCTCATCGATGCGCTCCTGGCGCAGCGAGACCCTCCGGCGCTGTCCCAGATGTCGGACGATGAGGATGTCACGCTTTGCATGGTTGAACGTGCGCGTGTCCGAGGCGACCAGATTGCACCCTCCTTGCACCATCTCTGCACCGTTTCTGCACCATAGTTTCCGCCCCCTGCGGACCCGGTCTAGTCTTGGGGCATGATCAAGAGAGACTGGGTCCTTGAAACACTTGCCAGGCTTGAGCTCTGGTACTGGCCCATCTTCCTGTGGGAGCTGTACTGGCTGGACCGCTATCTGACGGCCAGGCGTGCTGAACACCGCTCCGGCCTCATCGGCTACAGCGTCGCCCCGAATGGGCGCATCTTTATCACGCTGCAGGCCTTTGGGGACAAACCAGACCCGAATGACTGGACCAAGTTCGCGCCGCGCGCACCGTGGAAGCGACTGTCGCTGGATATCTCTGACCCGTGGCCGGGCCTCGATGGTGCTGAATCTCAGAGGCCCGGCCAACAGTTAGCGCGTCGGATATCTGAAACGTTGAGGGTCACCGCCCCCGCACAGCTGATCCTCATCCCACCCTAATCACAACACCCAACTCCTACGCCGCATGGTGAGCGAAGCCGATCCACGCGGCCACCACCCACTTCCTTAAACCCGACCACCTACCTCCCGAAGATACCTGCGAAGGCAGGTATCCAAGACGCAAAGTCAGAACCGTCGCGCCGACGTTCAATATACCATCCATTACCGCAGCCCTGCTCGGGCCTGCGGCCGCACGTTCTTCCTCATCCTGAGCCTGTTAAAGGATGAAGCGGAAAAACATTGAAGGAAGCCCCATAACCTCCCGCGACCCCGTCCTGCGCCGGGGTGACTGGATCAAGCGCAAAACAGCCCTGAGCCCGATCCAACGCAAAGCGGGGATCAAAACCAGAAACCACGCCTCGTTAGAGGCACGCAGCGACGATACGGAAGCTAGGAAAAAATGGTGCCCGGGGGCGGATTTGAACCACCGACACGCGGATTTTCAATCCGCTGCTCTACCCCTGAGCTACCCGGGCGGGTCACTGGGGAAACGGCGTCATAACGCCGGGACTCGCCATTGTCCAATCCCCTGTTTGATCTTTTTGCAGCAAGCTGCAGCCAACCTCAATTATAGCGCGGCTGAACGGTCTCTGCCGGGGCAGATTCGCCAGCCCGGACAGTCTCACACGCCGCGTCGAGATCGCGCAGATAGTCATCGATCATATCGGCATGTTTCGGCGACAGCATGAGGTGGAGACTGCGTGGCTCCTTGGTGACCGAGGTGAACCAGCCCCGTTTGTACAGTTCTCCATAGAGCGCGAAGGAATGAAGGTCCGGATGGCGAAATGCGATTAGGCCCAAAAGCGGGTTGCCAAGAATCTCGAACCCCCGCGCCCGCAGCCCCTGCTCTACTTTCTCCCGTGCGGCGCAAACCTTGCCCTGAAGGCGACAATATCCCTCGACACCCAGATGGTTCATCACTGCCCAGGCCGCAGAAATTGCCCCGCCTGGCCGCGTCCCGGCCAGGGTCGGCGTTTTCATCGGCGCGCCAGACCAGCCCGCAAAGTCGAACGGCATATGCTGATAGAGTTCAGCCGAGCGGAAAAGCACCGTAGATGCGCCCTTGGCAGCGTATCCATACTTATGAAGGTCAGCGCTCATCGACTTGACGCCTTCCAGCTCGAAATCGAACGCCGGCACCGGGACGCCATTCATTCGCGCAAACGGCGCCAGAAACCCGCCGACGCAGGCATCGACGTGAAGCCAGACATCCTTTTCAACCGCAACATCCGACAGAGCCTTGATCGGGTCTATAATGCCGTGTGGAAAATTCGGAGCTGAGCCGACCATCATGATCGTATTCTCATCCAGCGCAGCCACCATGGCAGACGCATCAGCCTCAAAGCTACCATCGGTTTTCAGCGGTACGCGCCGGATCTCCACATCCATGAGATGCGCTGCCTTGTCGAAGGCAAGGTGCGCGGACTGCGGCAGCACGATATTTGCAGGCACCGACTGGCCTTTGGAGCGAGCAAAGTCGCGCGCTGTCTTGAGGGCCATGGTGATCGAATCGGTCCCGCCAGACGTCATTGCGCCGGTCGAACCTTCTGGCCCATGCAAAAGGTCCAGCGCCATGGAGACAACATCCTTCTCCATCTGCGCAAGCGATGGAAAGGCAAGCGGCCCAAGGCCGTTTTCGGACATGAAAGCGGTGTAGGCTTCCTTCTGGACCTGCTCGACCTCCGGGCCGGCATTGAAGACATAGACAGCCGTCTTGCCATCTCGCCACTTGGCATCACCCGCGCCGCGCGCCGACATCTCGGACTTCAGCTCGGCCCAGCTTGTTCCAGTTTTTGGTAATTTCATCGCTGCCTCCCAGCCGGGCAGCATAATCGAACCACCAGCAATGGCGACCCCTACAGGACTTGAACCTGTAACCGTCGGATTAGAAGTCCGGTGCTCTATCCAGTTGAGCTAAGGGGCCGGAAAAGGCGCCAGACTAATGCGTCCAGGGCTGTTTGCGATCGGCAGCGAAGTTCTGGGAATAGGATTTCACCAGACGCTTTGGCTCACGCGGCTCATCGACGGTGAAGGCCAGTTTCTCGCGCTTGGCAAACTCGATCGCCTGCTCGCGCGTTTCGAAGTGCATACGCACCTGGCCTGTTGTGTCGTTGATGCTGGTCCAGCCCATCAGTGGGTCGGCGAAGCGAGCATCGTGATCAGCACGAAACTCGAGAACCCATTCACGCGTCTTGCCCCGGCCAGACTGCATGGCAGTCTTTCTGGGTTTGTAGATACGCGCGTCCATGTTCGCCTCCACAGTATCGATGGTCGGAGCGAGAGGATTCGAACCTCCGACCCCCTGATCCCAAATCAGGTGCGCTACCAGGCTGCGCCACGCTCCGACATCGGATTGCCCTTCTATTCAGACGCGCCGGAGGCTGCAAGCCCTATTTAGCGGTTCGACGCAGCACGCGGAAAACAGCATCAGCTCTAGCAGCCAAAACCGTGCCCACGAGCATGTCAGCCGTCACATGCACAACGCTGTTATCGCTAGCTATGACGCGGGGATTCGCCTCGAGCCAGTCGCCCGGCCGGATGGTGCCGTAGAAGCTGGTCGTGAGCTTCAGCGTGACTGACATTTTACGGGTTTCATACCAGACGGCCCAGGCAAGCGCGCCATCGGCGAAAGAACTCACCATGCCACCATGCATGAAGCCCATACTGTTGCAGTGGCGGTCCAGCACCCAGATACCGCTGCGCATGTCGCCTTTTGCGGTCGCCCGGCAGACCGGGCCATTGCGCATCGTGAATGGCCCGCGAGAGGAAGATACTTCGAAGCCCGCAGGCGGGTCGCGGTGGACTTCGTTATTCTGCGGCATCATTACCGAAGATTGCATGGCGCACGGTGTCACCCGGCTCAATGCCAAGCTCGGCTGCCCTGCCGCCATTGATCTCAAGTACGCCCTTCACAGGTGTGCCGGGTGAAATCGTTCGCAGCGAACCTGGGACAGCATTCCGGGCGATCATCACGACAGTCCCGGTTGAGGAGATGAACAGCATGTCGAGCGGGATCAGCGTATTCTTCATATACATCGCTGGCTCACGCGGATTGCCGAAATCAAATAGCATCCCCGCCTCCGGTGGGAGTGATTCGCGGTTCATCAGACCGTAGGAGATTTCGTCACTTTCATCAGCGATCTCGATGTCGAACTGGTGACTGCCATTTGCGGACTCGATGGTCACAGTCGATTCCTCCAGCGGAACGGACGGCGCCTCGATCTGCGCAAAAGCGGTGGAGGATGGCAGCACAAGCGTGCTGAAGCTCAGGGCCGCGACGGCAAGAAGTATTTTCATGACAGCGGGTTTAGCCCGCACCTTTCGCCCGCACAACACGTCTTGGAGGCATGCGATGTATCTATTCTGTAAGGACGGCGCTGACATAGGCGCCGCGCGTGCCGTCAGCGATCGTGACAGTGAACTGTTCGCCAGGTTCGGCGGATGAAATGCCGCTGCGACGCAGGACGGAAATGTGGATGAAGACATCGCCTTCTTCCTCAACCCGGTTCACAAAGCCAAAGCCCCGATCTGTGCTGAACCATTTGACGATGACGTCTTCGGGATCAGGCGCGTTGCCCTTTTCCTTGGCGATAACTTCGCGCGGGCGGTCCATTTCAATGATGTTATCGACCTGCCAACCGCGCTCTCCTGCCACCGCATCACACACTATCCGTGCGCCTTCATCCGCGTCAGACTCGCCGTAAGCGCGCAATGCCGAAATGTGGATCATCACATCACCTGCGAGCTCGGACGAGGTCACAGAATCCGGAATGACGAAACCATAGCCCTTGGCGGGGTCAAACCATTTGATAGCGCCGATCACCCTCACTGAGGTTGAGGGCTCTAAATTCTGGATTTCTGGTTTCAACGCGCTCATCAACCCACCATTCCCAACAGGAATAGTAGAAAAGCCGAATCAGATTGTCATCCCCGAAGAAGAAAACAAATCGTGTTTTACGCGAAATTGTCCAAAAATTGGCACTCCCTAGGGGAATCGAACCCCTCTTTCCAGGTTGAAAACCTGGCGTCCTAACCGATAGACGAAGGGAGCGCTCTGTTTGGAACGCGCGATATAGCTGCCAGTCGCACAGCTTGCAAGCGGCTCTATGCGGACAAATCAGTTTTTTGCAGTTGGTCGCTTTTCACCGGGCATTGCTACATCGCTGGAGCCCCGGCCATACAAGCAATTTTACGGATTTAGCTGTGCGACGGCGCGGCGTCCACGAGTTCCAGTTGCGCGCGGCGGCGGCCATTCCACTCGTCACATTTCAGCCGGCCTACCAGGTGAAAACGCCCCCGGGCCTGCAAGGCGTCGCCAAGTGGCGTACCTGCGCTGCGCCAGCTCAGCACCTCGACACGGCCGCTCGTGCTTTCGGCCGTCAGGCGAAGGTGGTTCACGCCGATCGGCCGCGCGTGCGTAATCTCCATGTCCGTCAGCGCGAAGTATGGCTCAGGTGCGCCCTGACCGAATGGGCCGAGCTGCGCGATCAGATCAAACGTGTCTGGTGATATCGCGCCTGCGTCGAGCAGTGCGTCGACTTTCAGTTCACGTGCCGCATGCCGCTCATCGGAAAAGGCGCTGAGATGTATGTTGAGCCACTCGGAGAAGTGTTCGATCTGATCCGGCTCAAGGCTGAGGCCTCCGGCCATCGCGTGCCCACCACCTGAAAGGATATGCCCCTCGCGCGCCGCTTGCGCAATCGCATCGCCAATGTTCACGCCGCGCACGGACCGGGCCGATCCTTTTGCGACTGGCCCTAGGTCCCTGCCCCAGCCAATCACGATGGTGGGACGGTGGAAGCGATCCTTGATCCGCCCGGCCACGATTCCGATGACACCGGGATGCCAGTCTTCACCTGAGACAACGAGGGCATGGCGATCCGGGTCCTGCTCGATCTGGCGCTCGGCCTGTGCGGTCGCGATTTCAAGAATGTGAGCCTCTACCGCCTTACGCTCATCGTTCAGGCCATGAAGACGCTCTGCAAGCTCGACGGCTTCCTGCCGGTCATCCGTCGCGAGCAGTTTCGCTGCAAGCCACGGATCGCCCACGCGGCCGCCAGCGTTCAGACGGGGACCGAGGACGAACGTCGCATGGTAGACGCTTTCGATTCGGCCTATCCCTGCGACATCAGCCAAAGCACGGAGCCCCGGATTTCCGTCGCGCGCCATAATCTTCAGCCCCTGATGTACGAAGGCCCGGTTGGCATCGCGCAAGGGGGACATGTCGCAGAGCGTGCCGAGGGCGCATAGGTCCAGCCAGTCGAGCATGTTGGGCAGGCCGCCAGCGGGGGCGATATTCCGCCTGCGCGCTTCGGCGTTCAGGGCTGCGAGCATGACGTAAACAACGCCCGCCGCTGCGAGGTGGCCATGGCCGGATATATCGTCCGGGCGATTCGGATTGACCAGCGCCGCCACCTCCGGCCACTCATGCCCCATCAGGTGGTGGTCAATGACAATGACGGGAAGACCGATGCGATTCGCTTCTTCGAGCGCCTCAGTCGCTGCGGCGCCGCAGTCCACCGTTATGACGAGATCGGCCCCCTGCTCTTTCAGATAGCGGAAGGCCGCAGGCGATGGGCCATAGCCTTCTGTCAGACGATCTGGAACGTAGAGCCCGAGTTCGCGGCCCCATGCGCGGAAATAGCGGGCGAGCAAGGCTGAAGAAGTGCCACCGTCGACGTCATAGTCAGCGAAAACCGTGACGTTCCGGCCATCGGCTATTGCGTCGAGAATCAGGCTCGCCGCCTTCTCCATATCCTTGAATGTCGACGGATCTGGAAAAGTGTCGCGAAGCTTTGGCGCCAGAAAACCCTGCGCTGCACTTGTTTCCACACCGCGCAGGAAGAGCAGTCTTGAAATGAAGTCCGGCGTGCCGAGCGAGAGACTCAACTGCCGCACCTTGTTGTCATCCACCTCTGCGAGCGACCAGTAACGGTCGCCGAGGGACTGACCAACATTGAAGAGGAAGCCGCTATCCGGCATCGCCTAGACGGTTCGGTAGCGGGACTGGATCTTGCGCACCATGCCGTCGGTCGAACTCATCACGAGCGTATCGGTTGTTGTGACATCGGGGTGCACGACGACACCATCGACGAGGCCGCCCTTGGTGACACCCGTTGCGCAGAAGACGGTTTCGCCACTGGCCAGCTCATCAAGATCATACTTGCGATCAAGGTCGGTCACGCCAACACGTTTGGCGCGTGCACGCTCGGCGTCGTTGCGAAAGAAAAGACGTCCCTGCATCTGCCCCCCGACGCATTTAAGCGCCGCGGCTGCCAGTACGCCTTCCGGCGCACCGCCCTGCCCGATGTACAGATCAATGCCCGTGTCTGGATTGGTCGTATTGATGACGCCAGCGATGTCTCCGTCAGAAATCAGACTGATACGTGCACCGACGCTGCGAATGCTCTCAATGATCTCTGCGTGCCGAGGACGATCAAGAACGCAGACGGTTATTGATTCGATTGAACGTCCGGACGCTTTCGCGATGGATTTAATGTTATCGGCTGGCGTCGCGTCGAGATCGATCACACCTTTTTCATAGCCAGGCCCAACGGCGATCTTGTCCATATAGGTATCCGGCGCATGGAGCAGGCCGCCGCGCGGCGCAATCGCCACGACAGCGAGCGCGTTCGCCATAGCCTTGGCGGTGAGTGTCGTGCCTTCAAGCGGATCTAGCGCGATATCAATCTCTGGGCCGTTTCCCGTACCGACTTCTTCGCCGATATAGAGCATCGGCGCCTCATCACGCTCCCCTTCACCAATGACGATACGGCCCTTGAACTCAACAGAGTTGAAGGCTGTGCGCATCGCATCAACAGCGGCCTGGTCGGCGGCTTTTTCGTCGCCAAGGCCAGCCAATTTTTGTGCTGCAATCGCCGCGACTTCTGTCACGCGTACCATCGCATCAGCAAGATGCGGGACGAGAATGCTCTTCGTCATATCACTCCTCGCAGCCTGACCGGCTGCTCCCCCTACTCTGATGACGCCTCGATCGCCATTATTTGCGGCGTTCCTACATTCGAGGCCAGTGACTGCAAGCGCTCGCGCGCATTGGATATCGCTGTACGCGAACAAAGATGCGTCACGATCGCAATCGGCGCGGCACCGTCCTCATCTGAAGAATCCTGCAGCAATTTGTCGATCGACACGCCTGCTTCGGCAAGCGCCTCAGTAAGCTCTGCCAGAGAACCCGCCTTGTCCATCAGTTTCACGCGCACAAAGTAGGCTGATGTTTCGTCTGCTTCCGCAACGACGAACTTTCGCCGCGCATGATGCTCGGCATGACCGAAGGCCGGACGCGCAATTGGATTGAAGAGCTTTGCCACATCACCCATCACCGCGCTCGCCGTTGGACCAGGACCTGCACCGGGTCCGGTCAGCGTCACAGCACCGAGAGGTTCGCCTTCTACGCGCACGGTGTTGAGGCTGCCATTGATCCGGGCAAGCGGATGGTTCTTTGGCAAGGCAAACGGCTCGACCCGGCAGACAACGCCCTCGCCCGCAATCTTGCCTTCTGCGATGAGCTTGATCCGGAGACCAAGCCGGTCTGCGAGGTCGAGGTCCAGCAGTTCAACACCATCGACGCCGGATACCGAAACCTTGGAGAAGTCCAGGTCAGCCGAGAATGCGATTGCCGCGAGAATAGCCGCCTTGTGAGCGGCATCCATGCCAGACACGTCCAGTGTCGGGTCGGCCTCGGCGAAACCAAGTCTCTGCGCTTCCGCCAGAACCGTGTCATAAGACTTGCCGGTATCGAGCATCTCGCTCAGCAGGAAGTTACAGGTACCGTTCAGGATGCCAGTGACGCGATTGATCTCGACGCCAGCAAGCGAGTCGCGAAGCACGCGCACAATCGGCACACCGCCAGCCACAGCCGCTTCGAACAAAAGGTCTACGCCATGTTCGCGCGCCAATTCGGCGAGTGCCTGACCATGCATGGCGATCAGTGCTTTGTTAGCCGTCACAACGGACTTGCCCGACTTGATCGCGGTTTCGACGGCAACCTTGGCGGGCCCGTCCGAGCCGCCAATCAGTTCCACGAAGACATCGACCGACTCGTCAGCCGCCAGTTTCGCTGCATCATCGAACCATCGATAGGAGTCTGTCTCGACAGGTCGGTTCCGGCTGCGGTTACGCGCCGTGACACCCGTAATCTCGACCTGACCCGGAAGGCGCAGATTCTCCTGACGCTGCACGAGGTCAACGAGACCACAGCCAACATGGCCGAGCCCTGCGATGCCGAGCTTCAATGTCTTCACGACAGCTCCTTTCCTTCTAATACCGGTCCCTCACCCGTCGCAGCGGTCTGGCTGCGGGTCTGAAGGAATTTCTTGATGTTACGTGCGGCCTGCCGGATGCGCTGCTCGTTTTCAACCAGCGCAATGCGAACATAGCCTTCGCCGCGCTCACCGAACCCGGAACCGGGCGCCACAGCAACACCTGCCTCATTTATGAGCGCGAGCGAGAATTCGAGGCTGCTCATGGACTTGCACTGCTCAGGCACCGGGGCCCAGCAGAACATGGAGGCAGAAGGTTTCGGCACATCCCACCCTGCGCGGCGGAAACTGTCGACAAGTGTATCGCGTCTTGCGCGGTAAATTTCGCGTGCTTCGGTCACGCAATCCTGAGGGCCGTCGAGCGCTGCGCAGGCGGCGACCTGGATTGGCGTGTAGGCACCGTAATCAAGATAGGACTTCACCCGCCCCAGCGCACCTATCAGGCGCTCATTCCCGGCGGCAAAGCCAATGCGCCAGCCCGCCATGGAATAGGTTTTCGACAGCGTCGTTGTCTCAACAGCAATGTCCCGCGCGCCTTCGACCTGAAGAATGGATGGCGGTGGATCTTCGAAATAGATCTCGTTGTAGGCGAGGTCAGACAGGATCCAAAGATCGTGCTGGCGTGCGATCTTCACCGCTTCGCGGTAAAAATCGAGATCGGCTACAGCCCCTGTCGGGTTGGACGGATAACAAAGCACCATCGCGGTTGGCGGCGGAACACTGTAGCGGATCGCATGATCGAGATTGGAGAGGTATTGCTCAGGCGTCTGCGCAGGCACGCCGCGAATGGAGGCGCCGGCGATGATGAAACCAAACGAATGCAGCGGATAGGATGGGTCAGGTGCCAGGATCACGTCGCCCGGCGCCGAAATCGCCTGCGCAAGGTTAGCGAAGCCTTCCTTGGAGCCGAGCGTCACAATGACTTCGCGGTCTTTGTCGAGTTCCACGTCGAAGCGGCGCTTGTAGTAATTGACGAGCGAGCGACGCAGACCGTTGATACCGCGTGACGCGGAATAGCCATTCACGTCAGGCTTCTGGGCGGTCTCGCAGAGCTTGTCGACGATGTGCTTTGGCGTCGGCAGGTCCGGATTGCCCATGCCAAGATCAATAATATCCGCGCCGTTTGCCCGAAGCGCCGCCTTTCGACGGTTCACCTGTTCGAACACATAAGGCGGCAGACGCCTGATCTTGTAAAATTCTCCGGCCATGACCGAACTCCGCAGGGCAAATAGGCTTTAGTAATGGAAGCGAAGTGTCAGCGCCGGGCGCGGCGTCTGTCAAACCTTGCCTGCAGGGAAGCGACTTCCTCGTCAGTCAGGAAGTCGGCTGGCCCTGGCTGGCCCTCCAACTTGCTCAACTGTTCATCACCCCAGGCCGCAATTTCCTGCGGCGTGAGATAAGTCGGAGCAGAGCGCGGATCCTTTATGATAGCCTGCCACAATGCGGTGCGCCGACGGACAGCGAGATCCTTGGCGCGCTTGGAGTCCGGATCAATTCGATCTTCCGCGTCTGCAGCTCGCTGAGGGACGGTTGGTACATCAGCGATCCTCGGAAAGCCTCGCTCTGTCAGCTCCGCCTGGCGCTGTTCGTACCATTCTGGAGGCTGGACAGCGCTGCCAGTCGGCTCGGTGGTCGTGCATCCAACGGCGATCATTGCAAAAACGGGGACTAACCAGACTTTCGTCATAAACTTCGGCACTCTTCATTCATCCTGAAACATTTATTCCCTACCCCTGTTTGTGTAGAATGGCGATAGAGGGTGATGAAAAGCACGAGCGATATGAGCGAACCCGAAAACCGCACACTGAATGCAATTCTTGCAGATCAATCACCTGAACAGTTGCAGGCGATCGGACAGGCGCTCGCTGAAGCCGCGATTGAATCGCAAGCGCTTCTGAATGAAGTGCTGGCAACCGCAAATCCGGGGGCCGGGCTTTCGGCCAATCCGGACCCGTTCGGCGTTGGCGGCACCTATGG
>Ga0208965_1000463_pt1 | contig 19329 bp, 19 predicted proteins | sample AOAMet1_07_M0_10_2_FD_188230 | JGI IMG/M metagenome (GOLD analysis project Ga0208965, IMG submission 188230) | Ammonia-oxidizing marine microbial communities from Monterey Bay, California, USA - CAN11_07_M0_10 (SPAdes) | ecosystem: Environmental > Aquatic > Marine > Intertidal zone | place...
TGGCGATTGAAGGCGCGGATCATCAGCACGATCAGGACGAGTAGTACCGTAATTATGACGAACGCGATCAGCGGTGCCTGAAAGCCGAAGAATATCCAGCTCCATGAGAGGTTTACGGCGAGCTGGGTGAAGAACATGCCAAAAGCGGCGCTGGCGGCTGCAAATGATTTTGCTTTCAGCCGCACGATGATCGCGCCTAGGGCCATGAGCGAATAAAGGATCGGCCAGACAATCGCGAAGGCCCGGTCAGGCGGATTGTAGGGCGCCTTTTCGAGGGCTGCATACCACGGGTCCTGGCTGCCGCTCGACACCAGACCACCGAGCGCGGCGACGGCTGCGGTCAGCGCGATGATGGTGATGATGATCCGCCAGGGACTGTTCTTGCTCGTCTCGCTCATTCCGCCGTCATATCAGGGGACTGGCGGCTGGTCACGGCCATTTTACGACGGGAGGCATGGACGACAGGATCGAGTTGACGTTGCCGCCGGTCTTGAGCCCGAACGTTGTGCCGCGGTCATAGAGCAGGTTGAACTCCACATACCGCCCGCGCCGGACGAGTTGCTCCTCCCTCTCATCGCTTGTCCAGCTTTCATTCATGCGGCGGCGCACAAGGGTCGGATAGATGTCGCGGAAGGCGCGGCCTACATCCTGTGTGAAGGCGAAATCCGCGTCCCAGTCGCCGGAATTGTGGCGGTCATAGAAGATACCGCCCGTGCCGCGTGGTTCGTCGCGGTGAGCAAGGTGGAAGTACTCATCGCACTGCTGTTTCATGCGTGGATGGAAGCTGGCGTCGTGACGGTCGCAGGCCTCTTTCATGGCGGCGTGGAAGTCGACCGTGTCGGGATAGTCTGGCTCGCGCTGATAGGTCAGCAGCGGGGTGAGGTCTGCGCCGCCGCCAAACCAGCTCTCGCTGGTCACGAGCATGCGCGTATTCATATGAACCGCAGGCACGCGCGGATTGCGAAGATGGGCGATCAGCGAGATGCCGGAAGCCCAGAAGCGGCCGCCTGACTTGTCAGCGCCCGGGATCTGCGCGCGGAAGGCTTCTGAAAAGTCGCCATAGACACAGGACACATGCACGCCGACCTTTTCGAAGACCTTGCCTTTCATGATGGCCATGGTGCCACCGCCAAGGTCTTCAGTGCCGTCGCCGCGTGTCCAGGGCGTGCGCACAAAAGTGCCGGCGGGGCCGGTATAATGCGGCGGCTTGGCTTCGGCCTCGATGGCCTCGAAGCTGTCGATGATTTCGCCCTGGAGGGTCTCAAACCAGGTCCGAGCCAGGGTCTTTTGTGATTCGAGGTCTTTTTCCGTCATGCTCACCTTCTTTGCCAGCAGGCCATAGTACAGCTGCGCCAGTCAGCAAACCGCCATTAGCCCGACTTCATTGACGCACTACAGTTTTAGATCGCTTACCCGCGCCGCTGCGTCGCACGCGATGACGCACATGCGCGCCTTGCAAACCCTGCGCGCTCGCGCTAACCGCAGCGCAGATATATGCGGGGAGGTGCATTTCGCGGCGTTGCGCCGCAATGATTTTCCCCACTTATGATGTATTTCTCTCGGAGAAATCCTTGGTCAGAGGACTGGAAGAGTGAGCGACGCGCAAACCAAACCACACGAGACGGTCGATGAAGATCGTCGCGATTTTATCCACATTGCTACGGCAGCGACCGCGGTCGCAGGCGCAGGTGCGCTGGCATATGTGTTCGTCGACCAGATGAATGCGGCCAGTGACACGAAAGCGGCATCGAGCCTCGATGTCGACGTTTCGAAAGTGCCAGTCGGCGGTGAGATCCGGGTTCTGATCGGCGGTCAGCCTTTCTTTATCCGTCACCGCACTTCAGCAGAGATTCGCGCGGCACAGAATGTCGAGCTTTCGTCCCTGCCGGATCCGCAGAGCGACGAAGAGCGCCTCGTTCCGATGCAGAGCGGCGAATATAACCGGGCGATCCTGGTGACTTCGGGCAGCTGTACGCATCTCGGCTGCGTTCCTGTTGGTCCAGCCCAGGGCAATACGGGTGACTTTGGTGGCTGGTACTGCCCTTGCCACGGCTCTCACTATGACACCTCCGGCCGTATCCGCCGCGGGCCCGCTCCGTCGAACCTTCCGGTTCCGGACTATAACTGGGTCAGCCCGGCCGTGATTAACATTTCGCTTTAAGGAAGAGGACGTAACACAGCCATGAGCGGACATGCCTCTACATACGAGCCGAAGACCGGCTTCACGAAATGGCTCGATTCGCGCCTGCCGGTTGTCCGGTTGGCCTATGACAGCTTTGTCGACTTCCCGACGCCAAAGAACCTGAACTACTGGTACACATTCGGTGGCATTCTGGCCGTCTGCCTCATGACGCAGATCCTCACCGGTGTGGTTCTGGCCATGCACTATACCGCAACCGTCGATGGCGCGTTCGCGTCCGTCGAGCGTATTATGCGCGACGTGCCTTATGGCTGGCTGATCCGCTACATTCACTCGAATGGCGCCTCGATGTTCTTCCTCGCGGTCTACATCCACATGTTCCGCGGCCTCTATTACGGGTCCTACAAGGCGCCGCGTGAGATCCTGTGGATTCTCGGCGTTGTGATCTTCCTGCTCATGATGGGCACGGCCTTCCTCGGCTATGTGCTGCCATGGGGCCAGATGTCTTATCACGGTGCGAACGTGATCACCGGTCTGATCGGCGCCGTCCCGGTCGTCGGCGACGGCATCAAGGCCTGGCTGATGGGCGGGCCGTCGATCGGTAACCAGACGCTGCAGCGCTTCTTCTCGCTGCACTATCTGCTGCCATTCATGATCGCCGGCGTCGTGATCCTTCACATCTGGGCTCTGCACGTGCCGGGCAATAACAACCCGACCGGTGTTGAAGCCCGCAAGGACAAGGAAGGCCTGAAACAGGACACTGTCCCGTTCCACCCTTACTACACGGTGAAAGACGGCTTCGCGATCGTGGTCTTCCTGATCATCTTCGCCGCCTTCGTCTTCTACATGCCGAACGTTCTCGGCCACGCCGACAACTATATTGAAGCCGATCCGCTGGTGACGCCGGCACACATCGTGCCTGAATGGTATCTGCTGCCATTCTACGCGATCCTGCGCGCCATCACCTTCAATATCGGTCCGATCGATGCCAAACTTCTCGGTGTCATCGCGATGTTCGGCGCGATTGCAGTGCTGTTCTTCCTGCCTTGGCTCGACACGTCGAAAGTGAAGTCGATGCGCTACCGTCCGGTTGCCCGTCAGTTCTTCTTCGGTTTCGTTGTCGCAAGCCTTCTGCTTGGCTGGTGCGGCGCCGCAAACCCGGATGATCCGATTATTCCGATGGGGTCTGACAAGCTGGTCGTCAGCTATACAGACGCGAACGGTAACGAAGCGACGCAGACCTATGAAGAGTATGCGGCAGCTTCGACCTTCCGCGACCAGAAGATGAGCGAAGGCGTCGAGGCGACTATCGCCGTGGAGAAAGCTGCAGCATTCCGCTTCGTGCACCTCGCACAGCTGCTGACGCTCTACTACTTCGCCTACTTCCTGGTGATCCTGCCGCTTCTCGGCCTGCGCGAGAATCCGAAGGATGAGCCCGCTTCAATCCACAAGGCAGTTCTCGGTCATGACCGCGCTGCCCCGGCCCCTGCCGAATAAGAGGTCAAAGCACATGAAATTCCTGCGTTTTATCTCTGCTGGTATCGGTGCGGCTGCGATCGCTGCGACGGCCCATGCCGCTGGTGGTTCGCTGCACGCACACGAGCCTGAAGGTGGCTGGGCATTTGAAGGCCCTGTCGGCGAACTCGACATGGCCAGCGTCCAGCGCGGCTATCAGGTTTACCGTGAAGTCTGCGCTTCGTGTCACTCGATGCGCCTGCTCAGCTACCGCAACCTTGGTGAGCCAGGCGGCCCGTTCTACGATCCGGAATATCCGAACGCGAACAACAACCCGCTGGTGAAATCCTTCGCGGCACAGGACGAGATCCTGAGCACGGAGCCAAACGATGTCGGTGATTACGACTATCGCCCGGCGCGTACCTCTGATCCGTTCAAGTCTCCCTATCCAAACGATGCGGCGGCGCGCGCGGCCAATGGCGGCGCACTTCCGCCGGACCTTTCGGTTATCACGAAAGCCCGTCATGGCGGCGCCAGCTATATCTACAGCCTGATCTCTGGCTATCCGTCCGAGGATGTCTTCAGCACGCGGGAAATCCCTGCAGAAGAAATGCCTTCGGCAGCTGAGTCCGAAGCGGAAGCAGAAGGCGAAGGTGTCGAAGCCGCAGAAGCTGGCGAGATGGAAGCCGCTGAGATGGCTGATGCAGGCAGCGCAGCTTCGGAAGGTGAAGGTGAAGCGGAAGCAGCCGAGACGGCTGCGCCAGCGGTGCCGATGACGGAAACCGTTCTTAAAGTTTCCGAGATTGACTCCTCGCACTACGACTTCAGCAAATATAAAGGTGAGCTCGTTCAGCCGGTTGGGCAGTACTATAACCCATACATGGCTGGCGACGTGTCCGCACAGTGGCGCGGTGACCCACGCAAGACGCCTCCGGGCGGCTTCCTTGCCATGCCACCGCAGCTGTCCGATGGCCGCGTTTCCTACCTCGATGGCACTGAAGCGACCGTCGAGCAGATGTCGATCGATATCGCGAACTTCCTTCAGTGGGCCGGTGAGCCCAAGCAGAGCCAGCGCAAGTCCACCGGTCTTGCCGTCATGATCTACCTTCTGATCTTTGCCGTGCTGCTCTGGTTCTCGTTCCACCGCATCTGGCGGAATGTGAAGCACTAGGCACCAGCCGGTTTCAGATCCGAATTAATACAAGAATGCCGCTCGGGAGACCTGGGCGGCATTTTCTTTGTGCGGCCATAATCAATCGCGAGCAGGTCAACCGTCCGGGAAGCGGTGCCGTATCGATTGGACGCCAGAATAGATGCCATAGGCACCGATGGCTGCGCTGGCGGCGACGAAGAGAGGGAGGCCGAAAGGTTGTATCCGGATCCAGCCAAGCGTTGCGGCGAGGCCTTTCACGTCGGAAGGGTCGGCATCGTAGGCACCTGCAAGCAGGAAGAGGCCAATGAGGCCAAACAATACACCGCGTCCCGCCATGCCAAATTCGATCACTGGCTTTACGTGTTGGGGCCAGCCTGACAGGTCCAGGCTTTTTTTCCATTGATTGGATTGCGTGCGCCAGACCTGCGCGATGCCGATCCCGATGAGTGCCAAGCCTGAAAAACCGACGATCCACGGACCGAAAGGCTGCTCCATCAGCCATTTGGCGGTCTCCTCGGTCTTGCCGCCTCCGCCGCCATCATCTGCATCGAAAGCCACTGCCGCGGCCGCGAAGCCGACGAGTGCATAACTCGTGCCTGAAGAGAACATGCCAAGCCGGGCCAACAGTCCCTTTGCGTCATTGCCCTGATCGTCTGTATCAAGCGCCGCCTGCTGATAGCGCCAGAGCGCGTAAAGGAACAAACCCGCCGCAAGTGCGACGAGAAGAATGCGCCCACCCGCCGATGCTTCGATCATTCGGAAGGCCTCACCCGGCGTCGCGCCGTCATCTGCCTCAGATGTAAAGGCGGCTCTCAGGAGCAGGAAGCAGACAGCGAAATAGACAAAGGACCGTGCACCAAGGCCGATCCGGGCGAGAGGGCCCGAAACAGGCCGGGAAGTATCGATTGCGCTCATGCTGCTATGACGCGCGGCGGGGGGGAGGCGTTCCCCCTTCGTCGGAGCGCGGCAAGGCTTGATTTAAGCCGGGGGGACTGCTTTCAGCCATAGATGGATCAAGGAGTAGAGCGATGAGCGAATGGGTGATCGGCGTTATTGGCGGTTCCGGCCTTTACGATGTGGAAGGCTTCGAGGGCCGCGACACGATGCGGGTCGAGACACCCTGGGGCGACCCGTCTGATGAGCTGACCACGGGCCGGATTGGCGATGTCCGCTTTGTCTTCCTGCCGCGCCATGGCCGCGGCCACAGGCTGACGCCGTCGCATGTCCCATACCGGGCAAATATCGACGCGCTCAAGCGGGCCGGGTGTACGGACGTGCTCTCGATCTCTGCCTGTGGGTCTCTAAGGGAGCGCTATGCGCCCGGAGAGTTCGTCATGGTGGACCAGTTCATTGACCGCACATTTGCGCGCGAGAAGAGTTTTTTCGGCCCCGGCATGGTGGCGCATGTCTCGATGGCGGACCCCGTATGTGAGCGGCTGTCGCAGCTCGCCGGTGATGCAGCAGAGAAAGCGGGCGTAACCGTTCATCGCAGCGGGACGTATCTTGCCATGGAAGGCCCGCAGTTTTCTTCGCGCGCTGAAAGCTATCTCTATCGCCAGTGGGAATGCGATGTGATCGGTATGACGAATATGCCGGAAGCCAAGCTCGCCCGCGAGGCAGAGCTGCCCTATGCGACCATGGCAATGGTGACCGATTATGACTGTTGGCGCGATGCCACCGAGGCGGTGTCTGTCGCGAATGTGCTGGAGATCATGCAGTTGAACACGGCCGCGGCCAAGAAGGCGCTGACGGAACTTGCAAAGCTTCTGTCCGGGGTGCCGCGTACTGCCTCGCCGCAGGCGATTGAGACGTGTCTCGACTATGCGCTGATCACGGCGCCGGATGCGAGGGATCCGAACCTGCTTGCCAAGCTGGACGCTGTGGCGGGGCGGGCATTAAAGGCATGAGCTGCGCATGAGGCCCGGATGTAGCGTCGCTCTCGCACTGCTCCACTTGGCAGCTTGTGCATCGCGGCCCCCGGCCTCGTTGCCGCCGCAGGATTTTGCTTTCGAGCATTTCGATGCCGTCGGCCCTGCTGAAAGCGTCGTCGTTCTGGCACCTGGATGCGGGGGTGTGTCTGAACGCGCGCACACCCAGCCCATGCGGCCTGTCGCGAGACGTCTGGCCGCAAGCGGGCAGCATGTCGTGATCGCCGATTATGAGCGCGCATTCAGGATGCGGAATACCTGCAATGGCGGTGCGCGGCTGGAGGAAGTGGCTGAGACGATTAGGCTGGCCGCGGCGCAAGGCTTGAAGCAGGCAGGCAGCAGCGAGGCGTTGCCAGTGTCGCTTATTGGCTGGTCGCTCGGAGGTTCTGGCGTTTTTCTCGCCGGTGATCGAAGCGGCGCGGACCGCGTTGTCGCGCTTTATCCAGACTGCAGCCCGTTCGCATCGCTGTCGCAAGATATCCGATATCTGGTCCTGATCGGGGAAGATGATCACCTGACGCCTTTATCGGAATGCGACGCCATCCGTGCGACGAGCGAGCAATATGGCGCCCGCTGGGTGATTTATCCCGGCGTCTATCACGGCTTTGACTATAAGGCGTTCCGGGGCGGACAGAGCGTGCAGGCAAGCGCGTTTTCTGAATGGTTCGTCGCCGTCGAATATAATGAAGACGCCGCGATCAATGCACATGACAGGATTATCTCATTCCTCGACCGGGCGCCCTGAGACCGCTCTGGCGGCCATCGCGAAGGGGCCTGTAGAGCAATTGAATACCTGACAGCGGCGTCACGAATTCACTTGAGACGCGAACCTGTTCGACCCCGTCTTTCAACTGGGTTAATCTTGTCTGACCGGGGCAGGGGTTGAGTAGAATGACAGAAGAAAATCTCGAAGTATTGATTGTTATCGGCGGTGGCATCGCCGCCATCGTCTTGCTGATGATCGTGTGGTTTGTCTGGAAGAATAGCCGAACCACCGGGCAAGCGCTGAAGTTGGCGCTAGATGGGGTGGGGCATGAATTCCGGTTCAACCTGCAGCGGATCCTCTCAGAACTTCGAGAACTGAATACGAACGGTGATGTACGCGAAGACCTGACCGTTCAGCTTGGCTGGCCACAACTCGCCGGCCTGCTTGCCCAGCCTGCGATCAAGGACAGACGTTCTTTAGAGCGTCTGGATGCAACGTATCAGACCCTTGAAGCAAGGCGCAGCGAAGTTCGTCACGGCCAGACCGATGATACGGTTGGCGCGTACAGGCGTAGCGCAATTGAAGCGCTCGCCATCCTGTATCTCTGGGAACACAATAAGGGCGGCCTGCCGGAGAAGGCGCCGTCGGCAAGTCGCTCTGCCGTGCGTAACTGGATGAAATCTCTCGGTTTCACGAAGGCGCTTATTCCGGGCATGGCGCTGCGAGATGAAGTCTTCAAGGACGTGCGCCGGTTGCGCATACCTTTGCGGCCAAGCGAGCCGGGCATGACAGCCGAGGCCTATTACGGCACGCCAGCAAGGGACGGAGGTGAGTCCCAAGGCGAGCTTGTCGCAAGTGTCCCTGAAGAGGTCGAACCTGCCCCTCCAGCCGACGAACCGGTCCAGATGGCTGCTGAGCCAGAGATTGAAGAGGCGCCCGCGGAGAATGACTTTCCTGCGCCCGAACGCGAACAGCGCGCGGCGGAAGCCTCGGTTGAGCATAAACCAGTAGTAGATAATACAGTTGTTGAGCCAACGCCTGCGCCGCTTTCAGGCGATCTCGCACAACCTAGCCGTCGTCGGCGTCGTCGACGCTAGCAAAAAGGCGTTCCGCCCATCGCCAAAACGGGTAGAGTGTCGAGATGGACTTCAAATCGACCATCCGGACTGTTCCCGACTACCCCCGCACCGGGATCATGTTTCGGGACGTGTCGACACTGATGGCAGATGCGAAGGCGTTCTCTTCGGCCGTCGAAAAGCTGTCGGCCCCCTTCGAGAAGTTCGAGATTTCAAAGGTCGCCGGGATTGACGCGCGCGGTTTCATCCTCGGCGGTGCCATCGCCCTGCGACTGAAGGCTGGCTTTCTGCCGCTCCGCAAGCCGGGAAAACTGCCCTACCGCACGTTTAGCGAACCCTATGAGCTCGAATATGGCTCCGATGCACTTCATATGCACGTGGACGGGGTTAAGCCCGGTGAGCGGGTTTTGCTGGTTGATGACCTTATTGCGACTGGCGGAACGGCTGAGGCCGGCGTGAAATTGCTTCGTCGGGGACGGGCCGATATCGTATCGGCCGTTTTCCTTGTTGACCTGCCTGACCTTGGCGGGGCGCGCCGGGTGCGTAATATGGGTGTCGAAGTCAATTCGCTGGTCTCTTTCGACGGAGACTGACAGGACCGTTTCAAGGGGGACAACTGATCATGAAACGCATCTCACTCGGGGCGACACTCGTCCTGTCGGGCTATCTGGCTGCTTGCGATAATCCTCCTCGCGTTCCTGAACTTCGACAAAGCGGTGGGCTGTCGGGTTCTGCAACGATTGACAGCGCGCGAGCGACTGTAGAGGCCGCCAGCGGAAGCGAGAAGCTGGCTTCGTTCGAAGCGTTCGTTGCTGAGGCCTATGCGGACCCGGAAAGCGGTGCGGCAGACCTCTCAGATATTCAGGGCCTGCTGCCTGAGTTCGTGAGTGTCAGCTGGGACGATCAGTCATTCGACGAAACGACGGGCGCCACGGCTTTCGAGAATTTGCGGGTCACGATCAATACCGAGCCAGCTTTTGGCGTCGCAATGGATGAGGCGCGCCTCTGGGGTTTTGAGGATGATCTGCTGATCGCGCGCCTGAATGGTGAGCGGCATGATGAAACCGGTACGGTCTTCGATCGACTGGAGGCTGACGGCTATTCGCTGTTCGGCGCCGCAGGTGCCATGCAAGCGGTTTTCGATGTGATGGAAGCGGAAATCGGAGAAGAGGCGTCGAGCGAAGTCGATTTCGGCGTCAATCAATTTGATATGACGGTCGAGAGCACTGTGACAGGCGCGCTGACCCTTCGCCCATTCGAGTATGTCCCGCTGAGCGAGGAAATGTACGCCCAACTCACGGACATGCTTGAGATAGAGTCCGGAGAACTTGAAGAAGAGGGCTTTGACGGTCTACAGGCCATTCGCCTTGCACAGCAGGTGATCGCGGTTGGCCGCTCTGTCGAGATTGAGCGCGGATCGGCCCGCAATATGGACATGACGCTTCAGATCGACAGTGCAGATGTCAGCCAGACCGTTTCCTACACGCTCGACTTCTATGGCTATGAGGGCCTCTCCGGCTACGACATCGGCGGGATCTACTATTCGGGCATGCGTCAGCAGCAGGACATGTCATTTGATGGCGGAGCGCTGGAGGCCGAAGAGGTCTATCCGGATGGACTGAATATCGACCAGCTGCAGACAACGGATTTCATGGCCTATGAGGATATTCGCCTCGACAGGCTGGCAGGCTTTCTCGCGCGCAGCGAGTTTCCAGGTCTCGACGAGCGTGACCTGATCAGCCTGGGCAGGAGCTGGGTCAGCAATTATTCCTATCAGATAGGCGGCTCGGAAGTGTTTCGTGTCGACGAGATGAGGGTGACGGCGGACGAGTTCGAATGGCTGCTGCCGGAAGCCATCATGGTGGATATGGAAGGGCTGGCTGTCTATCCGGGCGAGATTGGCGGAACTGTCCTGTCGTTCCTGCCATCCGGAGACGATGAAGAGATGCAGGACGTTCGCGACGACATTGAAGCGGGCATCGACCTTCTCGATGAGCATGGCTTCAGCGAAATCCCCGCGGACATCCAGGCAGCGATGACCTGGAATAAGGACACAGGCGCCACGGAATGGTCATTCGAAGCGCAGTCTGACGAATTTGGTGAGCGCATTGCCCGGCTTGGCATCAATCTGCCGCCTTATGATCCGATCGCTGCCGCCGCTGATGAAGGTGAACTGGACTCGGCGTTTGAAGACCTGTTCGAGACGCATTTCACCTTCGAAGGCGCGCGCCTCTACGAGTCTGATGATGGTGGTTATGACAAGCTGTTTGGTTACCTCCATGCCCTTGGTCAGCAGCATGAAAGCGAAGGGTGGGGCGCGACGCTGGCGGGTATGCCACCAGAAGACCTGCGCCAGTTCATTGCCGTGATGACCCGTTCGGCGAAGGGCAGTGTGCAGGATGAGTTCCCGCAGGCGGTCGACTGGATAGAGGCGGTGGCATCTTACTTCGAGACGTCTGGGGGCAGCCTTGATATCCGTCTCGACCCGCCAGAACCACTGACACCGGACCGCATTGAGCAGCTCGCAAGCGCCGATGACAATGAGGCATTGGTCGAACAGTTCGGGATCAGCGTTACACATACGCCGGAATAGGTGAGTGAGGTGCTTGACCATAGCGCTGGTGCGCCTCACCTATGGCATCTGACTGAATGCACGGGAGACGTCATGTATCGCCTCGACGATGAGACCGAACAGAAACCTCAATCTGAGCCAAACGCCTTTCTCGAAGAGGCGCTGTTCAAGGCCAGAACCATCATGCTTACGGGCGGTGTGGACGATAAACTTGCGCGGCGGATCTGTGAGCGTCTTCTTGCGCTCGACTCCGAAAGCGACAAGCCGATCCTCCTGGTCGTCTCCTCACCGGGCGGCCATGTCGAATCCGGCGATATGATCCACGACATGATCAAGTTCGTGAATGCGGACGTGAAAATCCTTGGCTCTGGCTGGGTCGCCTCTGCAGGTGCGCTGATCTATTCGGCTGCCAAGAAAGAGAACCGCTACGCGCTGCCGAACACCCGCTTCCTGCTTCATGAACCGCGTGGCGGCTTTGGCGGCCAGGCCTCTGACATCGATATCCAGGTGCGTGAGATCGTGCGTATGCGTGAGCGCCTGAACAAAATCTTTGCCGAAGCGACGGGTCAGCCGCTCGAGAAGATCAAGGCCGATACCGACCGCGACCACTGGATGAGCGCAGAAGAAGCGGTGTCCTATGGTCTCGTTGGCAGCATCATCACGAGCCGCAAGGACCTTGCCTAGTTAGTGCAGGGCGCTGCTTTCGGCAGCAGCGGGCATCGTTTCAACGACAGAAGTCCGGCCCAGGAAGGGCCGGATTTTTTGTGCCGTCTGATCTGGTTTCAGGAACGGGAAGAGGTGGCCGCCATCATCGATCCATTCCTGACGAGAACCGGGAATAAAGGTGGACAGCTGGAGCGCGTTGGATGGCGCTATGATGCTGTCTCGCGTGCCCGCAAGGATTAGCGTCGGGGTTGCCAGAAAGGGCAGGAACGCAAGGCTGGACCAGCCTGTGAAGCCGAGAAGCTGGCGCGACATGACATCCGGCAGCGCAAAGGTCGCCGCGTTGGTGGCCTGGTGCAGCTTTCCGAGATCGTGCTCAAGCTCGTTCCAAAGCTTCAGGAACGGGAAGGCCGATGAGAACAGGCCGACTTCGCGCCAGTCATGCGTCAGCATTGTAAAGCCGCTGCATGTGCCGGCGAGAATGAGGTTTGCGACTTCCTTGCGGTACTGGAGCGCCACTTGCTGGGCGAGCACGCCGCCAAGCGAGAAACCCATCAGATCAAATCGCTCTGCGTCCAGCGCGGCGCAGGCCTGCACCACGAGCCGGGCAAGGAAGATGGGCGAGTAGACAATATCGGTTTCGGGTGTCTGACCGCTGCCCGGCATCTCGATCGCGATCAGTCTGGTATCCCCGAACTGCGCCGCGAAGGGCGGGATAAGCTCCAGCGGGGAGCCGATGCCGTTGAGGAAAACGAGAGGCCGACCAGGCGCATCGTCGTTCCAGATATGAATGCGAAGCCGCGTCGCCCCGGAATGGTGCCAGACTTCGATGGGCGCAGTATTGGAGGGCTGACGCAAGTGATCTTCCAGAGTTTGGTGCGGGGTTAGCCAGTCGGCGTTGCAATAGTTGCAGACGGCCGAAAAGACGTCAAAGCATGGCTGTCTGGGGGAACGAAAAAGGGAGACCAAATAGGTCTCCCTGATCCACTCTACGCGGTATACTCTACCAAGGGCTTCCATAGACTACTTGCTTTCAGAAATCCAGTGGCGAAACGCTTCGTACGCAAATGGGGCTGCTGCTTTCTGGACAGATTACGCAAATCCTCAAAAAATAACTGCGAATGCGATTGACTCGCAAAAGTGGCCTCACTAATGCGCGTGGAATTGAAAATCATTCGCATTCTCGAAAGTTGAGGGATCATGGGGTATCGAACACTCGCAGCAGCGCTTGTCATGTCAGTGAGCACGAGCGCGCTCGCAGTCGCGCAGCAGGCCGCGACCGCTCAAGACGCTGACAGCCGTCAGGAAACCATCATCGTAACGGGCACGACCGCATTCGGTGCGACCAAGTCCGATACGCCGATCGTCGAAACCGCGCGTACCCTGTCGGTCGAGACCAGCGAGATGTTCATCGACAAGGGCGCGCTGAACCTTTCCTCGGCGCTGACCTATGTCGCGGGTGTGACGGCTGAGCCTTACGGCTTTTCGACACGCGGCGATTTTCCCCAGTCGCGCGGGCTGGAACTGCCACGTTATCGCGACTCCATCCAGGAGCTCTTCGGCAGCTACAATTCCACACGCGCCGACCTTTATACGGTCGAGCAGATCGAAGTGCTGAAAGGCCCGGCGTCGGTGCTTTACGGGCAAGGCTCGCCGGGCGGTATCGTCAACTATGTGTCCAAGACGCCGCGCGACACGTTTGGCGGCGAGCTTCGCGGCGAGGTCGGTAATTTTGACCGCTATGAAGTGGCTGGTGACGTCACCGGCCCGATCGGCGGCGAGGGAAGCCCGTTCTCGTTCCGACTTGTCGGGCTTTATGGTGACACCGGTACGCAGGTTGATCAGGTCGACGAAGAGACGAAAGTCTTCATGCCGTCGCTGGCCTGGCAGGCAACGCCTGACACGCGCTTTACGCTCATCGGCCTTGTGCAGGACACTGACAGCGACACGGCGGCACAGTTCCTTCCGATCAAAGGCACGCTCGAACCACTCGACGATGGAAGCTATCTCGACTGGCAGGTCTATGCTGGCGAGGAAGATTTCAACCGTTACAATACGAGCTCTGAGCAGGTCACCCTTCTTGGTGAGCACCGCATCAACGACAATCTGATGATTGAAGGCACGGCGCTCTGGCGTTCGGGCGAAGCGGACTATCACCAAGCCTGGCCAGCCTTCATCGGCGGTACCCGCTACATCAACGACGTGCTCGGCGTGAATCTCTTCACCGACACGACTGTTGCCCGCACTTTCTATCAAGGCGACAACACGTTCGACCAGCTGGCCGGCGATATCCGCCTTCGAGCTGATTTCACGACCGGCGCGCTCGAGCATGAGCTGCTGGCAGGCGTCCAGCATCAGGATGTCGAAACCGACAGCAACACCTCCTACTATTTTGCAGGCGGCGCGCTGGCCGGTGATTTCCGCTACGTGCTGGACCTGAAGAGCCCTGTTTACACAGGCGCTCCCGATCAGTCGGTATTCGACGCGATCTATAATGATGCGCCAACGCAGACGACAAAGGATACGGGCGTCTATCTGTCCGACCAAATGGCCTATGACAAATGGCGATTCACGGCAGGCATCCGCTTTGACAGCGTCGACAATGAGACTGGCGCGGTCAGTCAGGAAGACGACGCCGTCTCCACGAGCTTTGGTGTCCTCTATCGCTTCGACAATGGCTTCTCGCCTTATGTGAGCTACGCCGAAAGCTTTGAGGCGGTTGTCGGCACCGACATCAACGGCAATCAGCTGGAGCCGGAAGAGGCGCGCCAGTATGAGGTTGGCTTCAAGTATGAGCCGCGCGGTATCCCGGGCCTCATTACGGCATCGTACTACGATATCGAGATTTCGAACCTTCCGAACCCGAACTCTCTGCCGGGGAACGCTGCCCAGCAGCAGGGCACCTCGACGCTGAAAGGGTTCGAGGCGGAAGCCCGCCTGCAATTCGACGAGATCTATTTCCAGGCGGCTGCCTCCACGATTGACGCCAAAGACCCGAATGGCTTCCAGCTCTCGGCGATCCCGGAAATGCAGGCTTCGGTCTGGACGACCTGGCGCCCCGATGGGGCATGGGAAGGCTTCAAGGCGGGCGCGGGCATCCGTTATGTCGGCGAGACCGTGTCCGAGAATGCGGCGCTCTCCTACACCACGCCGGATTATACGCTGGGCGACCTCATGATCGGCTATGAGTGGGACCAGTGGGATTTTGCGATCAATGCGCGAAACATCACCGATGAAGACTATCTCACTGGCTGTCTGACGCGTGGCGACTGTTTCCCGGGACTGCGCCGCACCGTGGTCGCCAGCCTCAGCTACAACTTCTAGCCGACCAGTAGGGGAGACCGTCCGTCATGAGCACGTTTGAATGGAGCCTGTTCCTTGTGGCCGCCGCTGCGGGGCTTGGCGGTCTCTGCTTGCTGTACACTGCCTGGAAGCGGCCTGGCCGGCCCTTCCATGTAGCGGGCGGCTGGGGGCTGCTGGTCGCGGCGCTCGCTTCTGGTGCCGTGGCGAATGGTGACCGCGGGCTGGCACAGGTGAGCGTCATCGTGATGGTGACCGCGTACATCTACCTCGCCATACCGATAATGAGAGGTGTGGCGCTTCCTGTGGCGGGTGTTCGCCAGCGGGCGGGGGCCGGTGAAACGCCTGTCCTGTCCTCCAATCGCGCGCTGCGCGGGCTTGCGGGTGTCTGGACCTTCCTGCTCACCGGCCCAATCGCTGGTGGCATCGCCCTATTCAGCGCAGCTGCCCTGTTCAAGCTCATGCGCGCCGCATCTGTCAGCGTGGCGACAGCGGGGGCGACCACCATTATCGCGTCCGTTGTGATCTGGGCCGTCGTATCCGTTCTGCTTCTTATGGAGCCGCGGGCAGGGCGGCGCTCTGCTTATGCGGGTGGTGCGCTCGTCCTCAGTATTATCGCCGCCTTCGCGCCGCTCTAGAAAGGAATTTTCTCATGGCGACTTCCATCTGGCCAAAGTCCAGCAAGGCGCGTGTCGACAGGTCCCTGTCGGCGCATTCGGTTATGGGGCTGGTGATCAGCGCGCTCATGTTCATCGTCTGCCTGTCGGGAACGGTGGCGATGTTCGAGGATGAGATCGGCTGGTGGGAGAACCCTGTCCAGGCGCCGGTGAAAACCGTGTCGCCAGAGGTCGCGCAGGCGGCCGCCAATAATGTCTTCGAGGCGCAACCCAGGACGACCCATCTCTATCTCTACCTGCCACGCGACAACTGGCAGCGTTTCGTTGTCGGCGGCGATGACGGGCTGGAAACGGCCAATGCGCAGGGGGCGATGACGGGCGGTTATGAGACGCCGTGGAACGACTTCCTTGTCCATCTTCACTACTATCTCAGCCTGCCGACCAGTTTCGGCATGATCGTGGTCGCCATACTGGGCGTCATGCTGGTCGCGATGGCGGTCTCTGGCCTTCTGGCCCATCCGCGCATCTTCCGCGATGCATTCCGCCTGCGCACAAAGGGCCAGGCTCGGCTGGTGCAGGCCGACTTGCACAACCGGCTCAGCGTCTGGACCGCGCCCTTCACGATCGCGATCGCATTGACCGGTGCGATGATCGGTCTGTTCGTTGTGGTGGCGATGGTACTCGCGCAGACGAGCTTTGACGGCGATCCTCGCGCGCTGACCGAGTCCATTTTCGGGGCCGAGGGCGAAATCGATGAGAGCCCGGCGCCGCTTGCCGATGTCAGTACGGCGATGATCACGCTGGAAGAGATGGCGCCTGAGGCAAATCCTTTCCTCGCGATCGTGCACGACCCCGGTACGGCAAGCCAGCACACCACCATCTATGGCGAGCACAGCGACCGGCTGGCATATGGCGAGATGTACGAGTTTGACGCAGCAGGCACCTATACCGGCAAGGCTGGCTATACAGACGGGGAAGCAGGCAAGCAGATCGCCATGTCGACCTACCGGCTCCACTTTGGCGACTTTGGCGGGCTCGCCATGAAAGTGGCCTATTTCCTAATGGGGGTCGGCCTCTGCATCGTGGTGGCCGCAGGTCTCAATATCTACTTCCTGAAACGGGCAGAAGCCGGGCGCGGCATGCCACGTCTTGAGGCGGCATGGGCGGCGCTCGTCTGGGGCAGCCCGGCCCTGCTGGCGGCAACGCTGGCGGTGAGCCTGCTCGGTATCGGCATGGTCACCCTGACTGGATTGTTCTGGCTGGGAGCGGTGGCGCTATGCGGGCTCGGGCTGGTGCTGGGCGATCAGGTGAAGACAGCGCGCTGGATGCGATTTGGCCTGGGGGTTTCATTCTTTGCCGCTGTTGGTGTGCACGCGGTGCGCTTCACTGAAAGCTATCAGTGGCCACATGTGTGGGCTGTCAGCCTATGCTTCATGATTGCAGGTCTGCTGCTCATGGTATGGCCCCTTCTGTCAGAACGGTCTTCGACGCCTTCTTCTGCAGTCGCCGCGCGGCCCTAGAAGGAAACGCGGAACTGTTTCCGGCTTGTTTGCCGGAAAAGCTACTCATTCGAATAACCTCGGATAAGTTGCGGTGCCATGAATCGCCTCAATGCGAGGTGGTATCGGAACTATGAAACTTCGGCCGGAGTTTATGATGCGCTCGTCTAATGGAGACATCATATGACAAACGGCCAAGATCCGGTTGTAGAACGCTTCAAAGATTTCATTTCTTCGGACAACTTTCCCTGCGTTGGGGCCAAGTCGGCACTGGTTCGCCAAGGGCTCGAAACCCGTTGTTACCGGTCCATCCTGCGCACCTCTGACGATTTTGAGCTTCAGCGAGAGCTGACGAAATTTCTCAGCGCCATCGATGTGAACAGCCCGGTCGTTCAATCCTTCGCCGCCATCTTTCCCGATGAAATACCGCCGACGGAGACTGACTTCGAGCGCGCGCTGTGGGATCGGCTCCAGTCGCTCCACAATCTCGACGTCGCTGCCGGTCGGTCCTGGGCGGATAATGTGTCAGAGGACCCTCAGTCCAGCCACTTTTCGATGAGCCTCGGCGGCCATCCCTTCTTCGTGGTTGGCCTGCATCCTGCTGCATCCCGGCCGGCGCGCCGGTTCGAATACCCGGTGCTGGTCTTCAATTCGCATGATCAGTTCGAACGGCTTCGGGAAGACCGGCGGTACGACAAATTGCAGAGCGTCATTCGCGAGCGGGACAAGGAGCTGTCGGGGTCGATCAATCCGATGCTGGCCGATCACGGATTTGGCGCGGCCGCCGCGCAGTATAGCGGCCGAGAGGTCAAATCCGATTGGGTCTGTCCATTCGAGAAAAAGGAGTTGGCAAGTTGACGGTGAGAATCCCTCCAAGGTCCGGTAAGGGCTTCACGCTGAAAAAAGGCGAAATCCTCAAGGTCACTGACCCGCAGGGCGAACAGGTTTCGGACATGGTCGCATTCAGCGCGGCCGATACGAAGGAATATCTCTCGTCCGGTCGTTCCATCGACTATGCGAGCAGGATGTTTCTCACCACGGGTGACATTCTCTACTCCAATCGGAGCAATCCGATGTTCGAGATCATCGCCGACGACGTAAAGCGCCATGACTTCACGCTGACGCCCTGCTCGCGTGAGATGTTTCGCAAACTCTATGATGAGACCGATCCACCGCCAGGCTGTCAGGGTAATCTGGAGATGGCGCTGGAGCCTTATGGCATTGAACCAGACCGGGTGCCGATCGCCTTCAACATTTTCATGCACGTGGCGGTAGATAGCGACACAGGCGAAATCGAAGTCAGACCCCCTCTGAGCAAGGCGGGAGATTCGATCCAGCTACGCGCTGAAATGGATATGATTGTAGCGCTGACCGCCTGCTCTGCAGGCCAGTCCAATAATCATACCTACAAGCCGATCGACTTTGAACTCCTGTCGGAGAGGCAAGACCATGGTTGATGTCCTGACATGGTTTGCTTCGCTCTCATGTATCCTCGCAGCACTGCTGGTTTCGCTGAATGCCGGCGCCAAATGGTCTGGTGTCGGCTTTCTGATTTTCTCTCTGTCCTCAGCCGCATGGGTCTGGGCCTCCACGATGCAGGAAGAGGCGCCACTTGCGCTTCAGAACATCGTGCTGCTCGGTATCAACCTGTTCGGGGTCTACCGATACCTCTGGCAGCCTGCCCGGAGCCAGAAGTCGAAGCGTATGCGTGAAGCGACCAGTTAACACTGGGGCAAGACACGTTACGCGAAAGCCTGAAGCGCAGCGACGAGCGTCGGTCGTCTGACTACCGTTGCGAAATGAAACGAAAATGAAGTGGTGGTTCGGGGGAGACTTGAACTCCCGACCTCACGATTATGAGTCGTGCGCTCTAACCAGCTGAGCTACCGAACCGATAGGGCCCATGGGGCGTCTCGCGGCCTGCCACATAAGGGGCTGCGAAGCGGGCTGAATACACATTGCCGTTCGCTCGTGCAACCGCCTAATCCAGCAGGCCTGCGACATGGTCTGCGATGGCGAGTGAAGAGGTAAGGCCGGGGCTCTCTATGCCAATGAGGTGAATGAGGTGTTCGCTTTCCTTGCGGATCATGAAGTCGCCAGAGGGCGCGCCTTTCTCAACGATCTTGGGCCGCACGCCCGCATAGTCCGGGGTCAGCGCACCATCCGGCAGGCCGGGCCAGTAACGGCGGGCAGATTCGTAGAAGAGTGGCGCGCGTGCGG
>Ga0208965_1000466_pt1 | contig 19239 bp, 13 predicted proteins | sample AOAMet1_07_M0_10_2_FD_188230 | JGI IMG/M metagenome (GOLD analysis project Ga0208965, IMG submission 188230) | Ammonia-oxidizing marine microbial communities from Monterey Bay, California, USA - CAN11_07_M0_10 (SPAdes) | ecosystem: Environmental > Aquatic > Marine > Intertidal zone | place...
ACGCAGAGATTATTCCACTGACCAATGGGAGGGGCCACCGGAAGATTGCATTGGGTGGTGGAAGTCGAGCGTGCCGGAACTTGGAAAAGGTAAAGTTTATTGGGCGCCGAAAAAAGTACTCATTGCCTATTTTGAGCATCTGCAAACGAGTGAGGAAACGGCAGACCTCGCGTTTGTTACCGGCTTGCTGCTAATGCAGAAAAAAATATTGACACAACTGGACAGCGAGCTCGGAGAATCAATCTTGGAGTTGCATTGTCGATCCTCAAATACCACCTATCAACTGACAGTAGTTGAGATCAGTCCGGAGCGACTTGCGGCCATTCAGCAAGAGCTTGCCGAAAAATTATTTGTCGACCAACCGGTTTCAGATGATGTGGAAGGTGAAGAAGTCAGTGAAGAAGTAATTTCAGATTGAGAGTGACCTAGGTCTCCGAGAAAATAAATTGGGATTTAAAAATACAGATTGTTTTAGGCTGGCGGCATGCGTTCTCCCGTTCGTGGGAAATCGGAGGCTGAAGTTGTCGTTTGCGCTTTTGGGCACTCTGTTTTTTATGAGCATTGCTACGGGCACCTCCTGCGCTCAATTGTTCGATAATTTTGAGTTTGATCTGTTTAAGCCGAAGCGTGGAGTTTTTTCGGCGAAGGCAAGATTACCGACGCAGACAGAGTTGTTGGATATGCAGAAGTCCCGAGCACAGTTGGTAAAACAACTGCAAGCAAGCGTTTCTGTGAAAATGACGGGCGCTCCCAAAATTAAAGGAACAATTCAGGTTGAATTTCCAGAACGCCTTCGTTTGAAAGCCGGGTTCTTGGGACTTTCTGAGCTAGGCGTTGATGTTGGATCAAACGATGAGCTTTTCTGGATATGGGTGAAAGCATCATCGAGTGAGCAGCCAGAGGTCATGTATTATGCGGAACACGGCGATTACGATCGAAGCACCCTGCGTCTATCCATCCCATTGGATCCAAAGTGGTTACTAGACGGTCTAGGTTTGAGCCAATTTAGTGCACAAGATCGACACGTCGGTCCTTTTGCCAGGCCAGATGGGAAGATTGAACTCATGACCGAAAAGCAAAGTCCTGCCGGGCTTCAGCGGGTGGTAACGTTATTCGATGCAAAATCCCTCGTGATTGTGCAGCAGGCATTATACAACTCCGAGGATAAGCTGGTTGCTTACATGAATTCCTCTGACCATCAGGCGGTCAATACGAATGGACGGTCGATTGATGTACCGAAAAAAATAAAAATAGTTGTGGTCGAGGGAAATGGCGAAACAGCAGGAATGACGATCCAGCTTGGGCGAATTTCTTTGGATCCGCTGTACGGTGATCCTCAAAAAATGTGGAGTTTGCCCAGAGCTGACGGTGTGCCGAAGGTTAATCTAGCTTCGGAATTGTCGGTTCCCCCCACCGAGCTAAATATTAAGGCTGGTAATTCTGGATGGAAGTTTCAGGACTAACCATTGGCTACTTCAGTGTCACGGAGTGCATCGATGGTGCCTCCGGTAAAGATTAACTAGGTTTCGTGTCTTGACACTGTTTTTGAAGAGAATTACGATTTTTCGTAATTGTTGGTGTTCCAACATTTATTTTACCGATACCAAATGGCGGCTTGTGTTTATTTTTTATTGATCGCCTAAACACCCATCCATTTTGAAAATTAGTCGGGTCACGACACGATCCGAAGACAGGAGTACTAAAATGACACATGTTGTGGGAAAAGCTTGCGACGGTTGCCGTTACACCGATTGCGTTGTGGTCTGCCCGGTAGAGTGTTTCTACGAAGGTGAGACGATGCTGTACATTCATCCCGATGAGTGCATTGATTGCGAGGCCTGTGTGCCCGAGTGCCCTGTGGAAGCGATTTTCCACGAGGATGATGTTCCTGAAGATCAAAAAGAGTATGTCCAGATTAACGCCGACCAATCCGAGACTTGCGAAGTCATCACGGAGCGTAAAGAGCCGTTGAAAAAAGAGGACTAACTTTCTGGTTCGCACCCCGAAACACGAAAAGCCGGCACTGATTGTGACCGGCTTTTTTTGTGTGGTTTTGTTGGTTATCTAAAGTTGTTCCAAGGCCGAACTGGAAGCCTCCGGTTTCGTGTATAGGTTAACGCCTTTTTGCAGGTTCCTTCTGGCCCAGAATCTCACTCGGAGTTTTTCCATAGGTCGCTTTAAACGCGCTATCAAACGAATTGTTTTTACTGATGGCCTTCATCAACCGAGCGAATGAGCCAGAGTCCGATTTGAGTTTCTTCACAAACAAGTACCCTACCAGGGCTGCGCGATCCGAGGGCATTCGATTTTGGATGAAATCATCCGGTTTTACCATCTCGGCCATCGCTTCTTCCGCTCTCATATCGAGCGACTTCATTTCGTCTTCTTTGGAGTATAGTTTTTTGGCGGTCCATAGTCCCAGGCCGTCTGCAAACCAGCGGGGCATGTCCAGGGCAAGATTCGCGACGTGCAGCGAAGCAATTTGATGGGCCAGTGCAACCTGAACGTCTTCGGCTGATTGGTTTCGCGTCATTAAGACAGTGGCATAGGCATCGGTGATGTTGTATCCCCAGTGTCCAGCGACGTCCTTTGGGAAATCCCGTTTCTCAATCATCTTGCCGAATTCGCTGAAGTCGTATCGTTTATCGAAAACAAATACCGACGCGTTTCCTTTGACCAAGGGGTCTTTGGAGTTCGCGCGAAGAGCGCTGGCAATTTTGGGTGCCATTTTTTCACAGAGTTGCGAAACGTCAGTCAAGCGGCTTTCATTGGTTGAACCAGTGACAAGAAAGTTGTCACTCGGTAGAACTTTGCTTTGAACGCTATCCATGACGAGTTTCCAAGTGCGAGTCGCGAGATCGCCGCGGTCGGCAAGTAGTTCTTCGTGGGTTTGTGATGCCGCCTTTGAGCGAGCGGCGACTAAGGATGTGACCATTCGGCTGTCTCCACCGTCAAAAGCCGCCCCTTCATCGATCCACTTGGCAATGGTGTCGATCAGTTTGTCATCAAGTTTCCCGGAAGGTGGCATGATTTCAACCCCGTCACCTCGCAGGCGTTTGATGATCTGGCTTTCACCTGACTTCTTAGCTTCAATCGGTGTACCACCGTCACCGCCGCGAAGAACGTCCCGGAAGCTTGCCATGCTGAAGTTCCCTCGAGGACGGTCGGTGATGTGACACCGTGCACAATTCTCAAGTAGGATCGGGGCGACATGCAGTCCGAAGGAAACGGTTTCCTTGCCAGTGGGAAGGTTGACCGTTGCATTTCGTCTTGGTTGGGCAGGTGGCGGTGTATTCGAAAATTCGTTAAGGCTTTTTTTCGTGTCATCGCCATCGAACTTCGCACCCTGTTTCATCCAGTCTCGCAATAACTTCAATTCTTCGGGCGTCACTTTCGCTCCACCTTTAGGCATTTCCCCGCTCTCAATGACCTGAATTAAACGAGCGTCGTTGGGCAGTCCATAGGCGAGCATGGTACTGGCATCGAGTGCGGCGAATGTCGCCGCACTAAAATCACCGCGGTTCTGGTTGACGTGGCAGTTTCCGCATTTTGCAACGATGATCGGTGCGATCGATTTTACAAAACTCACCGCGGCAGCATCGCCATTGCTCGGTTGTGGTAAGGGTTGCATGGCAGATAACTTTTGCCCAGCATCACTCAGTAGCTTGTGTGCTTTTTCTAGTCGCTTGAATTCAGGTTTCAGTAATTCGAGAACTTCGGGAGAAGCATTCGCCGAAACGGCCGCCAATTGTGCGATCGCTTGATTGATGTACTGTCCACTGGCGTCAAACTTGTTCGCTTTAAATTGCTTGCCAGCTCGATCAATGTTGGTTTTGATTTGCTTGACTGCCTGCTTCTGCTTAGGAGTCGGTGCTTGCCCAAATGAGTTGGTTGTAAAAACTAGCGCCAACACAGCAAGGGTTAGTCGGGCAATCAAAGTTGCTTTTGTTGAACTATGGCTAAGTATCATCATTTGCTTGTCTCGGATGTTGTGTTGGTCTGTTGTTGGTTTTACGAAAATTTTGGCGGAAGTTTTTGGCAGTGTTTTTTGGCAGAATTTAAAGGTGGCACGCAGGAGGAGATTCACGTATCGCTGATTGTAGTTTTCAAGGCAGTGTTAGGTCTCATCAAAGCGTCAGTTCGGCGCTGTCTTTAAGTTGTCTTTAAGCGAGGAATGTTACTAATGTTAGCACCGCAATAAGAATAAGGAACATTGCTGCGATGGCTGCGGGTACCAACCACTTCGGGGGCGGTCTTCTTCTTTTACGGGGTACCGGTGGTGTGATTCTTTGTTTTTTTTGCGAGTCGCTTGCGTCGTTGACGGATTTAAAAGCACTGGTTGGTTCTTCGAAAGCATGTTCGATGGTGCTTTCCTCGATTGGCTCGACCTCTTTGAGGGGGGCGAGCGTCGTGGCGTCGTTCATCGTTGAAGTTGTTGTCGAGGGGGTTTTTTCGATTAACGAGTCCTCAGGGGCAAAAGTGGCGATATTCTCAAGCTCACCTGACTCTACGAGGGCCATTAACTCGGTTTTCACCTCGTTGCACGTTTGATAACGGTCGACGGCATCTTTTGCCATCATTTTTTCGCAAATTTTAACGAGCGATTCTGGACACTCGGGGCGGCTTTCGTAAATACTCTTGGGAGCGAGCGATTGATGCATCGCAATCCGTTGAGCTAAACTGCCTTTTGGAAAGGGGGGGTGGCCGGTCAAGAAAAAATAGAGTGTGCATCCCAAACTATAAATGTCGGCTCTCGAATCGACGTCATGACTATTGACTGCTTGCTCCGGGGATAAGTAGTCAGCGGTTCCCATTACTTTTTCATTATGAAGAACGGTCAGTGATTGGGAGTCGTTCTGGTTGACTAACGCGAGGCCAAGATCAAGGATTTTGACCAACCCCTGATCTGTCTTGAATAGATTCGCCGGCTTTATGTCGCGATGAACGAGGTCTTGCTGGTGAGCATGGATCAGTCCCTCCGCAGCTTGGGCAGTGAATTTTGCTGCTGAGTTAAAATCAAATGGTCCGTTCTTTTTCCCCAATTCATAGAGGTCGGTTCCATCGACATACTCCATCACCATGTAGTGCGTATCGCCTTCGTTGCAGATGTCGTAGATTCGAATGACGTTGGGATGATTTAAGCTGGCAGCGACGCGAGCTTCAAGATAGAACCGGTCGAGATAGCTTTTGTCTGCGACTTTTTTTCGCGGCAAAACTTTGATAGCTCGTAATTGATCGGAAATTTTATGCTGAGCTAAGTAGACACTGCTCATTCCTCCGGAACCGAGGTGCCCTAGCAGTTTGTATTTGCCTAGGAAAAAACCCTTGTATTTGCCAGCCAAAAGTTTGTCGATGTGCCACTGAGTGATCAATCCGGAATCTAAGAGGTGTCCGGCCAAATCTTTTAAATTGATTGTCTTGCCGTCTGCCTTCGTGGATAATTTGGCTAAGGAGGATTTGAGTCGCTCTTCAGCGACAATGCCGCTGCGCTCTAGCAGTTTTAAGAAGCTTTTGGCGCTGGGTTCCGACATAAATGAGGTGCCTTGGGATATTCCTTTTATGGCAACCGGAAACAATCCTGTCCGGTTGGTTGATTCTGGGGTAATTGCTACCCTTATTCTACTACTTAATTAGAAGAAGAAGGATTTTCATAAACAGGAGTCCCGAATCATGTTGTCTGTAAAATGGGTCAAGAACCGTCTGGTTCAATTATAACAAAAATCCGGCTTTCTCACTGTGAGCCTCAATGTCGAAAAAAGCACAAAATCAGTTGGGGCTCTTTGCCAAATTTTGGCAGCCTGGAAGGGTTAAAACAAGACTTGCCGCAAGTATTGGGGACGAAAAAGCCTGTGACCTGTATTTTGCATTCCTGAATCATCTGGTCAAGAAATTACAGGCGGTTGGCACCGATCGTCGTCTTGTTTATTCCCCACGAGAGCGAGTGACTGATTTTCAAGAAATTAGCCCTGATTCGTGGGGGCTTTACCCCCAATCAACAGGTTGTCTTGGAACCCGAATGCACTCGTTTTTTTTTGATCAATTGGAATCAGTGCGACCAGTAGACACAGCAGTTCGTAAAGTTGTAATCATTGGAGCAGACTGCCCGCAAATCAAATCCGCGACGGTGGAGCGGGCTTTTGCCGAGTTGGACCAAACGCCCGTGGTTATTGGTCCGAGTGTGGATGGTGGGTATTACCTGTTGGGAATGCGTGAATCGTGTTTTGATATTTTCCAAGATATAGAATGGAGCACGTCGTCCGTACTGGCTTCCACGGTTGAACACCTGCACCGACAGGGAATTGAGTTTGCGATGCTGGAACCTCTGGAAGACGTCGATGAGCTCGATAGCTTGTTGGCACTCGAAAAAAAATTGACGAGAGAGATGCAAGAGAGAGTATCATTGCCGGATGAGCAGGAAGTGAATTTACTTCAAGAGATTCGTTTCGCACTTGGCAGAAGTGGATAAAGAAAATGGAAAACCAAAAAACCAAGCGAACGGTTATTGTCGGTGGAGGCATCATTGGTCTTTCACTGGCCTACGAGTTGGCAAAACGCAAGTATGAGGTCGTACTACTCGAGCAAGAAGGTTTTGGTGAAAAAGCATCTTGGGCTGGTGCTGGAATTTTACCACCGACCTGTCGGACAACGGCGATTCACCCAATGGAAGTTCTCGAAGCCATCAGTAGCGAGTTCCATGAAATTTGGGCGGACGAGCTACAGCATTTGACAGGAATCGATAACGGTTTTCGGAAATGCGGGGGGCTCTATATTGCGAGGAGTGCTGGTGAAGTGGCGGCGCTGATGGGAATGCAATTTGAGTGGGAGAGTCGCGATATTCCCTTTCAGGAACTCAACGCTGAAGACGCCAAGGAACGATTGGCTTTTTTAAATTCTGATGGAAATGGGATAAACGACGGGATTGTGTCAGTTCCCTCTAAGGCTCTTTGGGTTCCCGGCGAATCTCAATTCTCCAACCCAACCCATATCGCTGCGTTGGTAAGTGCTTGTCAAAGTTTGGGTGTGACATTGCATGAGCATGCCGGGCAGTGTCAGGTGCAAGTTTGCGATGAAAACGTGGCAGGGGTCAGCGTTGGAGAAGAGAAACATGTTGGCGACCAATATTTTTTTACGGCGGGACCATGGACAGAGCAACTAATTAAACCGCTTGGGGTCGTGCTGCCAATGCAACCGGTTCGGGGGCAGATCGCGTTATATAAAATAGATGAACTATCGTCTGGAATTGGGCTGCCTGTAATCAATGACGGCACCCGCTATCTCGTCCCGCGGACTGATGGACATGTCTTGGCTGGGGCTACCATCGAAGAAGTGGGGTTCGACTGTTCAACGACTGCTTCGGAAGTGGAAGAGTTAAGAGGCTGGGCCGAGAGTCTTGGTGCAAATCTAAACGATGCCACTTTCGTTCGATCATGGGCTGGCCTTCGCCCGGCAACCTACGATGGTTTTCCTTATCTAGGTGAGCTTGGTCACTCGGGAAATGCATTTGTAGCGACGGGGCATTTCAAAGGCGGGCTGCATTTATCGACTGGCACCGCGGTAGTTTTAGCCGATTTGGCTGACGGTAAGGAACTGCCTGTCGACCTGCGACCTTTCTCTCCTGCCCGCGTCACATGTCACCAGGCCAGTGAGATTAAGTAAACGGGACTCTCAGGCGTTTCGTAGAATTGGGTGCGGATGGGAGTTGGCGAGATCGCTGAGTTTTCAGCCATTTCGTTTTTTAGATTCATTTCCAGTTCAAAACCAATTCGCTCTGCAAGAACTTTTGTTCCGCGAACGATGACCCAGCAACCCCTGCTTTCGAGTGTTTTTTGAATTTGGTTAGACTGGAAATGGGGTTCTGTGAGCGTCGGGCCGGCTGAGACTGTTGGGTACGTTCGGTTGAGCGAGTACGGCCAAGAAAGCGGGAACAACAAGTAGGTTTGAAACCGGAGGTCGTCAATCTTCGTAGCATCTACATCTTCGATAATGTTGGCGAACAAAAACACGGGGTGTTCGGGACCACTTGTCGCAGAGTTGATCTTTTCGATAGGAGTCTGCCAATCCTCCATGCGAAAATGTGGCAATGTCCTGTCCACGGTAAACGGATTCATCGCACTTGGACTAAGCGAATTGCCGGTGAAGATTGCGCCGCAAAACAAAAGAATTACAAAACTGATTCTTTGCAGCATTGAGGGGAAACATGCCGCGCAACACCCAACAAAGATTGGGAATGCGGCAGCGCCAATCAATGTGTAGCGATGGAGCGCTAATGGCGCGATACCCATTAAGGTCACCCCGATAACGCAGCAAAATGGGAAAAGTGCCCAGAGTAAAATTAGGCCGAGTTGTTGCCGCTGTCGCGTTATTATTTGTGGTTGCTGTCTTTTGAAAATTAAATAACAAATCAGTAAAAGTACCGGGGCAAGTATGACAATTAAGAGCTCTGGTAGGTTGTTCAATAAAAGATTACGGATCGACGAGACCGATTCCCAATTGTCGCGTCGGGAGTAGATGTTTCGAGTGATCATTGCAAAAGGAAGGAAGCCGCCGCCAATCATTGCGGTTGCCGGGAGCCAGAGTTGCACGCGATGGATGAGGGCTGGGATTCGAAAGCAGCAAATTGCCAAAGCCAAAGCCTCCGTTGCCAACAGCCAAACCGAGGTTAAGTGGGTGTAAAGCATGACTAAGGAAACGAGTGCGAATAAAATTTGTAGTTTTAGATTCGACTGGAGATTCTCGCTTTCATCGATAGACGATTGAGAAACCGATGGCCACAAAAGCCGGAAGAAAATACCGAATTGCAGCATGCCCAAAAGCTGAATCAAAGCGTAGGGACGAGCTTCGGTGCTATAGTAGATAAAATTTAAATCCGAGGCGATTAACGCCGCGGTTAGTAGAGCACCGAGGCGACTGCCAGACCACCGCCATACCCAGACCGGTGCGATCACGTTCAGGGCTATGCCAGCGAAGAGAGATGCGAAACGAATCCCTAGTTCCGGCTGGATAGGCAATTGGATCAACAGGTAGGTGATCCAGAAAAAAAATGGAGTTTGGTTTCCGTCGGAAGCACGCGATGTAACGTCACTGAACGCGGGTGCATCGACAACCCATCCAGTGTGCAGTTCGTCTAACCACAGTAAATCGTATGTGGCAACTTGGAAACGCAACCAACCGCCAATGGCAACAATGAAGGCGAAGGCGGAAAGGGTGATCCACGGTTGGCGGGTTAATTTCACTTAACTCTCAAGTCAGCACGCGGCCTGCATTGCAGTTAGTCTAGGCGGCGTTTTGCGTTGGTAAGGTTGCCCGGTTTTGAGCAATGATCAGGTTGTTTAGCCCAAACATTTTCATTCGTTTTTGGGCGGTTTTTAACGCTCCCGATTGTACTCCATCGTGGACCAGCACGGTAGCGTCGGCGATACAACTGGGGCGGCTTAGCTCTGCCATCATTTGTTCAACTGGCCCGACATCCGTAATGATTAGATCAAAATCATTTTGTGCCTGATTGATTATCTTCCCGAGTTCGTCGTAGATGAACCTTGGCCACTGGCTTCTTGATTCTACTGAATTTAGCGGCAATAGGCACAAGTTCGATTTTTGAGAGCGCACCGTTAGTTCGGCATTGGGGAGTGTGTGGCGAATTGAATTCATCCACGAAATGTTTTCGGCCATCCCAGCTTGCCGGCTTAGGTCTCCTTTGGAAAGATCACCGTCAACCAAAAGAACTTTTTTCCCCGAGGCAGCAATCCATCGGGCCAGGCTTATTGCAATCGTGGTGGTTCCTTCGCCGCGTCCAACACCACCGACAATGATTCGTGATTGTTCTGGGTGAATTAGATCGAGGAGACTTTGGTGAAGGTAGTCTAAAGATGGGCCACCTGAAACGATGATTTGGTTAGTCGTCTCCGACCAGCGAAAATCCTCGACGTCCCATGCGGCAACATTACTCGGGATTTCATGGTCGCTGCCATGAAGAAACTCCTGCGTCACCTTTTTGGCTTCTGCCTGAATTGTCTCTCGAGAATGACTGCTCGTTTGTGCGAACTGGTTGATGTCAGCGCGATCCGAGCGAAAATTGTTCGGATTTTCAATCGTTGGGCTGTTAGAAATCCGCGACAAAGCTTCTGCGTCGATGCGGGCTTTGACGGTAGCTTTGAAACGTTGGTCGATTTCGATTGCTGATTCTTCGCGTCTGCTTTCAGCAAGAAGTTGCTCTACCCGATCGGCCCCGGTTGCTGAGCGGTAAGGTTGTCCGCCTGGGGATAGCGCAACTCGAGGTGTCGCACCGACGCCTTTGGTTAGCTCTTCAAAGTTTGGGATGACGCTTGATTGGGGAGCTTGCGTTGGGGGGGCTTCTGGCATTGCGAGTGGCAGCGGTCCATTGGAACTGAGGGTGGCCAGGAGGTCCAAGGGTTGGTTGTCAGGCAATGCAGCCGTGTTCACGCTGGTGTGGTAATTTGATTCACGGGCTGTTTCGAATCGCTCGGGAGGGGTATTCGGCTGATGCTCAAAAACTGGACGAATTTCAACTGGGATCGACCGTGGTGACAGTGGGGCGTGGCTGTCGTATTTGGGTTGCCCTGTTAGCGAAGTTGTTTCACCGGTTTGACTATGTTTTTTAATGTCCGGAGCTTGGGGATTGGGGTGCCCTGAGGGGCGGGGAATGGTGTGAACGCTCGGATGCACGTTTTGGGGCGCGATGGGGCGGATAACAGCCGCTTTTGAGGTGGCGGCAGTCGGTTGAGCAGGCCGTTGGTTTGCGGGTAAAACAAGATCGGAGAAATCGTAGTTTTGCTGGACAATTATCGTTGGATTCATCTCAAGACCTGATGGCGAGTTGGCAGATTGGTGCACTTCTTACTCATCGGCCTGCCCTGAGATTGTCTTGAGCCTTCGGTTTCGGAGAAATCGTTTCTGAACTAAAATAAGTGCTGGCATCTATTGCCGTTTTGCCTACCTGACCTGAATTAACACCGCAATTCATTTTGCGGCGAAGGGAACAACCAAAAGTGTCTGTGGTTAACCAAAAAAGTAAAACTGATTTGTTTCTCAATCGGCTTGAAAAAGAGATTTTGGTGCTTGATGGAGCAATGGGTTCGATGATTTTCGGCCTCGGATTGTCGGAGTCTGAAGTCCGAGGTGAGCGATTTCAGGATTGGCCGCACGATCTCAAGAATTGCACGGATGTTTTCGGGCTTACTCACCCCGAAAAAATCACTGATTTGCACCGTCAATATCTAGAGGCTGGGGCAGATATTATTGAAACCAACACGTTTCAAGCGAGTTTGGTTGGATTGAGTGATTTTGATTTTCCAGAAGACATTGTGCGGGAGATAAATTTTGCGGGAGTCGCCAACGCCAGACGGGCAGCGGATGAATACACTGCGAAGACTCCTGATCAACCGCGTTTTGTTGCCGGGTCGATTGGCCCAACTTCCAAGCAGACGGCGATCAGTACTAAAGTCGAAGACCCTGCTTTTCGGAATACCTCTTTCGAAGAAATGGAGGCGTCTTATTTCATTCAGGTGAAGGCACTGGTGGAGGCCGGCGTAGACATCCTATTTCCCGAAACGGTAATTGACACTTTAAATCTGAAGGCCTGTTTGTTTGCAATTGCCAGATACTTTGAAGAGTCTGGGAATGTTGTTCCCGTGATGGTTTCGGGAACCTTTGCTGAATCAGGGGCAACGTTCGTTTCAGGCCAGTTGGTTGAAGCTTTCTGGAATTCCATTTCTCATTTCCCCATGGCGAGTGTCGGCATGAACTGCGCACTTGGCCCAGATATTATGAGATCGCATATTGAAGAGCTATCAAAAGTTTCGACCGGTTACATCAGTTGCCATCCCAACGCAGGAACCCCCAATGAAATGGGAGAGTTTGATCTTGGCCCGGATGAAATGGCAGCCACGATTAAAGATTGGGCTGAAAGTGGTTGGTTAAACATTGTCGGAGGTTGTTGTGGAACGACTCCGGCCCACATTGCCGCAATCAGTAACGTTGTCCGCGGTTGCCAACCTCACCGCCCAAATCAAATTGAGCCATTGACGCGACTGTCGGGATCCAGGCCGTTGAACCTGCGAGAGGACGCAAACTTCTTGATGGTCGGAGAGCGAACGAATGTTACTGGTTCGCGAAAATTCGCAAGATTGATTCGAGACGAAAAATTCGAGGAGGCCATTGAGGTTGCGCGGGATCAAGTCGAAGGCGGTGCCGCGGTGATCGATATCAATATGGACGACGCGTTGCTTGATGGTGAACAGGCGATGACGACGTACCTCAGGCTCATTGCGGGCGAGTCGGACATTAGCGCCGTACCAGTCATGATCGACAGTTCTAGGTGGTCGGTCATCGAGGCTGGACTGCGTGCAGTTCAGGGGAAAGCGATCGTTAACTCAATCAGCTTAAAAGAGGGAGAGGCTGAATTTCTTGAGCGAGCGAAGTTGGTTCGGCGTTACGGGGCAGCGGCGGTCGTGATGGCATTCGACGAGAAGGGGCAAGCGGTCGAGGCAGACGACAAGGTTCGTATCTGTAAACGAGCTTATGATTTGTTGACGCAAGAACTGAATTTTCCACCCGAAGACATTATTTTTGATCCGAACATCCTGACAATTGCGACTGGGATGGAGGAACACGATAACTATGCCGTTAATTTTTTCGAGGCAACTCGGAGGATCAAGGTGGAGTGCCCGCGGGCAAAGGTTTCTGGTGGCGTTTCCAATGTTAGTTTCAGTTTCCGGGGAAACGGTGTCGTGCGGGAAGCGATTAATTCCGCGTTCCTGTTTCATGCAATTGAAGCAGGTTTGGACATGGGAATCGTAAATGCCGGGCAATTAGAGATCTATGAAGAAATCCCGAAAGACTTGCTCGAACGTGTTGAGGACGTGTTATTAAACCGTCGCCCGGATGCAACTGATCGACTACTCGAATTTTCTGAAACGGTAAAAGATCAAAAAGGAAAGAGGGTAAAGACTGAAAACTTGGAATGGCGGAGCCTGTCGGTGGAGGAGCGTTTGTCGCACGCCTTGGTCAAAGGGATTGATAAGTTCGTTGTCGAAGACACCGAAGAAGCAAGGCTGGCCTATGATCGTTGCCTAAGCATAATTGAAGGGCCGATGATGGACGGGATGTCGACTGTCGGAGATCTGTTTGGCAGTGGAAAGATGTTCCTTCCGCAGGTGGTCAAGTCAGCGCGTGTCATGAAAAAAGCGGTCGCTCATTTGCTGCCGTTTATGGAAGAGGAGAAGCTTGCATCAGGCCTTGAGAGCCAGAGTTATCGCGGGAAAATTTTGCTGGCTACTGTGAAGGGCGACGTGCACGATATTGGGAAGAATATCGTGGGTGTTGTACTCGGATGCAATAATTATGAAGTCGTTGATCTCGGTGTGATGGTGTCCTGTGAAAAGATTCTTGAAGCGGCCGTCAAGCATGACGTGGATTTGATAGGACTTTCCGGGTTGATCACCCCAAGTCTCGATGAAATGGTGTATGTTGCCAAAGAAATGACTCGCTTGAATATGACGATGCCGTTGTTGATTGGAGGGGCAACGACCAGTGACAAGCACACGGCGGTCCGGATTGCCCCAGAGTACGAACCTGGAGTTATTCACGTACTTGATGCCTCTCGCAGCGTTGGGGTGGTGGATCGCCTAATCAATCAGGACTTGAAGCCTCAGTTCATTCAAGAGAATTCGACATTGCAGTCGAAGTTAGTTGCGGGATACGAAGAACGGCAAATGACTTTAGTGCCGTACGAGGAAGCGTATGAAAAGCGTTTTCAAACGGAGTGGGATTCAGTTGATCTGGCAAAGCCAGTGTTCACGGGAACCAGATCTTTGGGGACTGCTGCCAATGGACAGGCATTTGTCGATGCTGCCAATGGGCACGAGGAAATACAGCTCGGAGATATTGCAAAGTTCATTGATTGGACACCGTTTTTCATGTCTTGGGAGTTGCACGGAAAGTATCCGAAAATCCTCGACGATGAGATTGTTGGTGAAGAAGCGACCCGGTTGTTCGGAGACGCGCAGGCTATGCTGAAGAAGATCATCGACGAGAGGCTACTTTCGGCTCGTGGGCTTTATGGGTTTTGGCCTGCTAACAGCGACGGGGATACGGTCATTCTTTACGAGGATGAGTCGCGTGAGAAAGAAATTGCCCAATTCCCAATGCTCCGGCAGCAATGGCAGCGAAAGGGAATTGATTGTTTCCGCTCACTTGCCGACTATGTCGCACCAATAGAGAGTGGCCGCGTGGACTACATTGGCGGTTTTGCGGTAACCACTGGGCACGGTTGTGACGAACTGGCGCAGCAATACCGCGACGATCTTGATGATTACAACGCCATCATGGTGGCTGCGTTGGCCGATCGATTGGCGGAGGCATTCGCCGAGATGTTGCACTATCGGGCGAGAGTTGCTTGGGGTTTTGGTGCGGACGAGAATTTGTCCGAGGAGCAGTTAATTAAGGAGAAGTATCGCGGGATTCGACCTGCTGCTGGCTACCCTGCTTGCCCTGATCATACGGAAAAACAAACGCTATGGGATCTGATGGAGGTGGAGCCAATCACAGGGATCAATTTGACCGAGTCGTTTGCAATGTGGCCCGGTGCCGCAGTAAGTGGTTTGTATTTTGCTCACCCAAAATCGCGTTACTTCTCAATCAATAAAATTACCAAAGATCAAGCGGAGCATTATGCTAAGTTAAAGGGGCAACCGATTGAAGAAATTGAACGTTGGTTGTCGCCAGTGCTTGGCTATTAGGGCTCGATTGCCTAATCAATTTTTAACGATGACACTTTGAGATAACGGGATTCAGTCATGGCGGATTACAAACTGCCTCCGGGGCAAGATGCAGATGAGATCGGTGAACTAGCCGAGATGATCTCTGAGAATTTGGATGAAGGGATGGATCCCGGCGAAATTATTGGACAGTTAGTTGATAGCGGTTGGGAAGAAGGGGATGCGGTTTCCTTCGTTACTTCGATTGGCATGAAATCCGAACACGACGTGGAGCTAGTTTCCCAATCAGGAGAGAAAAGCGGATACGGTTGGTTGATTTGGATTGGCTTTTTATTGTTCAGTTTACTGCGTTACTTTTTTGAGAAGTGAGCACCGGTCAAATGGCCGTTCTCGCAGGTTCCCCGTTTGCACCACAGCCTCAACTTGTCCTCCCCCAAGTTCTCAAACCCACGGATCAGTTCTGATTCAAGTCTTTGATGTCGGCCGCGGCGCCGGACTCTAAATAGGTAGCGAGTAGGATTTGGGCTGCCAGTTTATCAAGCTGAGCTTTTCGTTTTTTTCCTGAGAGAGGCGAATGACTTAGCATTTCTCTGGCCATCGAAGTGGTGTAACGCTCATCAACCCAGATCACAGGCCGCTCAGTCGATTGTTGGAGCCATTTTCCAAACTTGACTGCCTCTCTCGATTTTTCACTTTCGTCCCCGGACATGTGAACAGGGAGTCCCACGACCAAGCCGACAATTTCTTCGAGCTTAACCAGGTCGATAAAATAACTGGCATCGAGTTTGATATTTCGACGAGTGTAGGTTTCGAGTGGACTGGCAATGGTTTGTGAGGGATCACTGATTGCGACCCCGACTCTGACTGTTCCATAGTCAATGCCAAGTAATCGGCCTTCCGAGGGGAGTACTCGTGGCGAATTTGATTCGTCGGATTCATCAAGGTCGTGAATCGAGTTGGGCGGAATCATTGTTGACCATTACCTTGTAAGTTACTTGAGACTTGTCAAAGGACGGCGTGCTGACTCTGACTCGAAATATCCGTTTTCAAAAAATCGATGGGTGTCCTGAAAGACTGATTTGTCTTTCATCATCGTGGTGTGGATTAGCGGTCTAATTTGGAAATCTCTGGCACCGCTTAATTTTGTTTCTTCGACGCTGACTGTAAAGTCGTCTTTTCCAGTTAACAAGAGATTGTTGAGCTTGCCTTGGCCGGCCTGCCCGCCGGCAATGATCGCAAATTCGAATTCTGGAGTGGCTAGAGTTGGCTCTAGCTGTTGCCAAGAGTTTGAAAGTTCAGCACCGCTTGCTCCGGCGATGACTTTAAAGGTGAAGCTGGAGCGGAGTAATCGGGCCATGCGAGAGCCTTGGTTAGGAGGGCCGAGCATGACCATTCGTTTGATCCGAGGATCGACTGGCTGATGGGCGGCAGCTCGGTCGCCAAGATAACGACGGACAACAATGTTCCCGAGCGAGTGGCCAACGAAATTGATCTCAGTCACATCGCTACCAAGACTGTCAATCACTTGCCCTAAGGCCTTGGCGTGGTCTTCCACGCGTTTTCGTGTACTTGCATATTGGAAATTTACAATTTCAAAATCCCCTGTTTCCTTCAGATACTCTCCGAGAGGCGCCATTGATGCATTTGTTCTCATGAGCCCATGGAGCAGAATCACGATTCGTCCTTTCAATGGGCGAATCATTTCATCCGTAGCAATTTTCGACAATGTTGCATCGCATTGTTGGCAGTCCCCAAAGGCAAACCGGATCGCAGACGGGTCGATGAGTCGAAAATGGCCAGTCTCAGAGTTTTGTTGGATTCGCCACCCGCTAAAATGTCTAACGTCGGTCCAGAACTGCATCCCACCGAGCGTCCGAAGTTGCCAATTATGCGGACTTGGGAAATCCTTGGTGGCGGATTCGTTACTGGTTTTTGCTGGGTCTGTCTGGGCAAACGTTAGTGTTGATAAAAAACACAAGCCCATCAAAGCGAGCGGGATGGCTGGGGAGATTATTTTCATTGTATATTCTAGCAGTGCGTTATAGCTCTAGAGGTATTGGTCGAGGCCGCGTCTTTCCAATTCTGCAACAACTTGTTTGATGGACTGTTCCTGATTTTTATCTGCAACTAAAGTTGCGTTGGGAGTGTGAACGACAATGCAGTCTTTCATTCCGATCGTGACAATCAAGTGCCCATTTTCGGTGCGAACGAGTGAATTCTCAGTGTCGATGCCAATGTGTTCACCGTCGATCGTGTTCCCTGCTTCGTCGACTCCTTTGAGTCTTGGAATGGCGGACCAGTTTCCAAGGTCATCCCATTGAAAAGGGGCTTCGACAACCATTACGTTTTCGTGTTTTTCCATTACAGCATAATCAATCGAGGTACCCTCGATGGCGGTGAACTCTCTTTGCAAGGTTTCGTCAAAACTGGGTGTTCCGATCGTACTGGCGATTGTGTTGATGTGAGCCAACATTGCTGGTTGGAATTCTTGTAACGCAGCGAGGATAGTTTTCACTTTCCAAACGAAGATGCCTGAATTCCAATAAAACGATCCTGCCGCCAGAAATGCTTTTGCTGTTTCGAGATCTGGTTTTTCCCGAAAACGATTGACGGAATAACTAGGCAGCCGTTTTTGGACCAGGGCTTCGCCATCTCGCTCGATATAGCCAAAAGCTTCGGCTGGATAACTTGGTTTGATACCAAAGGTGACGATGCGTGAAGGATCCTCCTCCACTAATTCTGCGGCATGGTTAAGGGCGTCCTGGAACACATCATCAGGTCCAATGACATGGTCAGCGGGCATCACGACCATCGTTGCTTCCGGATCGCGCGAAGCAATCAAGGCGGCGGCAAGCCCGACGCAAGGGGCAGTATCTCGTTTGGCGGGTTCGCCGATAATTGACCCGCGAGGCACCTCCGGAAGTTGTTGTGAAATTGACTCGACCAGAGATTGATTGGTGACGATCAGTAGGTTTTCCAGCGGACAAAGACCACTCAATCGATCGGCTGTCGATTGAATCATGGATCGTTGACCAGTCAGGTTGAGAAGTTGTTTGGGGTTTAATTTTCGACTGGCTGGCCAAAAGCGTGTCCCCGATCCACCGGCCATTATCATTGCGTGCAACATTGCATTCCTGCTGGAGTTTTAATTTTGATTCTGAAGATTTATGTTGGTTGAAGCGGTAATGTTTCCGGCCAACTCAATTACTTGAAATAGGTTGTTTCTGTGATTTTAGTTCCTGCTGGGATCTTGTCTTTTAATGACTCGACATCTGCAGCGAAAGTGGGGCTAATTTCGACCGTTATCCCGGGAGCCAAGTCGGCGCCAGCTGCCTGAAGCCAACGATGATGGAGGTCTGAAATGGCATCTTTGACATGCTGTGGTGTCTCGGAATTAGCCGGGGCAGCATTTTTTACTGCACAGAACCCATCTTCTGATTTGACCTCGCAGACGATGGCATTTTCAGCCAGTGGAAGGAGGTCAAAGATAAATCGCTCAAACTTAATCGCATTGGGTTCATTGGGTTCAACTTGCTCCCCGGATGCATCGAGAAAGGGGACTTTTTTATTAGCAAGATGAAACGGTAAAGAATCCGCTTGAGATAAAGAGCGGTCGAGGAATTCCAGTTTAAAAAGGTGGACAGCAATGCTTCCGGCCCAAAGTTTGAGCGCCCCGTCGGAGTTCGTTTGCTTGGCGTATTTTTCTGGGAGGTCGCTGTATTCGATGATCTGAACTTTACCGTCGATCGACACCACATTTCCAACTTTTTGAGACCAATCTGTTTTTCTTACGACTTGGGAAGTCATTTCTGATTTGGAATTCAGATGATAGCCAACGAGCGCTGGATCGCATGTCTGAATAAGGGGGTTATCAACTTGTCCATAAAAAAGATGTTCAATGCCTCTAGTTTTTGCATCTTGGAGGCATCCGCTGCGGGCAAGTGCCTCGAGAGTGCCGCCATGCCCGTCGGGGCTGACAAAAACGCTCGACTTTGTTTCAAGGAGTAATTTTCCGTCTTTGTCGACCGCCGGCATTACTCCCTGGCAGAATATTTTTACGTCAGCAGGGTCCATTCCAAAGAATTGATTGTCTGTCAAAAATTGCGTGGTCTCATCATGAGTCGGTGGGCTAGTCATGACATAGAGAGGAATTCGAACTCCGAATTGATGAGATCGCCCGAGAACCTGTTCGAAGTGCATTTGGTAAAGAGTTCGGTTACTGACCGGCCCAATTGGAAACATTCCTTTGGGGTGGTCAAATCCGAGCCGCGTCCCCTGCCCTCCGGCAACGAGAATCATGCCAACTTTACCCGCAGCCAACGCTTCGGTTCCAGTTGCTCTGGCTTGTTGATAGAGCGAATCTTCTGGTGCTTGTTGAGCGAGTGTAATCGCTGGTGGAACCTCCGCCTCGCGGGCAATTTTTTCCCAGGGCGATTGAGCTGAAGCGAGCTCGGTTAGGCTTTTGATAAGTTGAAAATCAAAAGTTTCCAGTTGGTTAGTTAGC
>Ga0208965_1000469_pt1 | contig 19209 bp, 12 predicted proteins | sample AOAMet1_07_M0_10_2_FD_188230 | JGI IMG/M metagenome (GOLD analysis project Ga0208965, IMG submission 188230) | Ammonia-oxidizing marine microbial communities from Monterey Bay, California, USA - CAN11_07_M0_10 (SPAdes) | ecosystem: Environmental > Aquatic > Marine > Intertidal zone | place...
GCAGGGAATCTTGGCGGTGGTGGGTTTATGGTATACAGAACCCACCAAGGAGAAGTAGGTGCCTTAGATTTTAGAGAAAAGGCCCCACTTAGAGCCAATAGAGATATGTACTTAGATGAAAATAAAAAATACCTCCAAGACAAGAGTAAAACTGGAGGGTTGGCCGTTGGAGTACCAGGTACAATCGCTGGCATATTTAAAGCCCATAAGAAGTTTGGCTCTTTGCCAATGCAAACTATTTTGCGCCCTGTAATTTTACTAGCAAAAAACGGATTTAAAATTACAGAAAAACAAGCAAAACAATTTAACGACTATAGTGATGTTTTTAAACAAGTAAACCAAGAAAACTCCATTTATACCAAAAAATTTAAAGATGGAGATGTTTTTAAAAATGAGGCTTTAGCAAATACACTTCAACAAATATCCGACAATGGGAGAAGCGCTTTTTACCAAGGTGACATTGCAAAAACACTTGTAGCCTTTCTGCAAAAAAATGGTGGTATTGTTAGTTTGAAAGACCTAAACAATTACCAAGCCATATGGCGAGAACCAATCGTTTTTAATTACAAAGACTTGCGTATTATATCTATGTCTCCACCCTCTAGTGGCGGAATATGTATGGCGCAAATACTCAAAACAACAGCAAATTATCCAATTGCCCAGTATGGCCATAATACAACAAAAACAATACAGGTACTTACAGAGTCTCAAAGAAGAGCCTATGCAGATAGAAGCCACTATCTTGGAGATCCAGACTTTATAGATATTCCGGTAGATTCTCTATTGAGTGACGCCTATCTCAAAGGCCGTATGGACAGTTTTTCTTTTGAGGGTGCAACACCCTCCAAGGAGCTTACACACGGAAGCATTTCTCAAGCTGAGAGCGCAGAAACCACCCATTACTCTATTGTTGATAGCTATGGTAATGCCATTGCGGTGACAACAACCCTAAATGCTTCTTTTGGCTCAAAACTGTATAGCAAAAAACTTGGGTTCTTTTTAAATAATGAGATGGATGATTTTAGCGCAAAACCAGGCACACCAAATTTATTTGGGCTTGTTGGTGGTAATGCCAATGCAATAGCCCCACAAAAAAGGATGCTTAGCTCTATGACACCAACACTTGTAGAGAAAGACAACAAACTATGGATGACTCTTGGAACACCTGGAGGATCCACCATCATAACCTCAGTGCTACAAACTATACTAAATGTGTATGAGTTTAACATGTCTATGCAACAGGCGGTTAACGCCCCGAGATTTCATCATCAATGGTTGCCAGATATTGTAAAAGTTGAAGCCAATAGCTTTGATGATAAGACCATTAAGGAACTTGAAAACAAAGGGTATAAAATAGATTACAAAAACGCTTCAAATATAGGAAGAGTAGATGCAATCTTGGTACTCTCAGATGGGAGCTTAGAGGCTGGAGCAGATAAAAGAGGAGATGATATTGCGGTAGGTTTTTAGGTAAAAATATAGAAAGAGGCACTATTACCTGTTGTGCATTTAATCGAATATCCCTGAAATTGTAGGATAAAGACTACGCAATTCTGTAGGTTTGTCATTGTTTTAAAGAAAATTAACTAACTATCTACCAACAATCTGGAAATAAATTCTTGTATTAGATTTATAATATGATGAGTAAAAAATCGTTTTCTACGAACTATTTTGTCTTGATACCATTAGTGTTTTCAAGCATACTCTGTGTTTTCCTTATATACTTTTTAGATCAAAAAACAACCAATACACCTTTGTTTTTTGAAACATTACAAGACCAGATTTCTACATTTATAGGTATTAGCGGTTTAACAGCTATTGCTTTACTAGGGTATATCGTATTTAGCATTTTTGGTATTAATCGAATCATTGTCTCTGGTGATAATAAACTTAATGCACTGATTGAAAAAATGAATGCTGCTCGTAAAGTAATAGAAATTATTTATAAGAGTAAACTTTGGCGCCCTGAGGTAAAAACATTTATAGATGATGAATTTGAAGGGTTAAGCTTTTTCGAGGTAAAAGAATTCTACAAAGGGAAATCTGAACTTGCTATAGAGTATTTAGAAGAAAAAAAGGGACAGGATGATACTGATACATTGTATCTAGAATTAAAGTCATTACTTTACACTGAGCCTAAACAAAAAAGCCTTCCAAATACAATTATATACCCACTGCAATACAATCCAGCAATTTTAGAAAAATGGCTTGAACACAAGGTGGGTTCTGGGCTCTGGTATCACTTTGGCTACAGGTTTGGTGACTTTAAAAATGCATTAAATCTTGACGCGCTCCATGAAAGGCATCAAGATAAAATAATGGCTCTGGCAAATAGCATAGACCCTATTAGCTTTGAAGATTCTTCTTTTAATGATGTATTTCTATCCAAATTTGGAGAGTACTTAAATAAAGACTTGATACCCAAATTATTTGAAGCACAAAGTGATAAAAAAAATGGCCTATCTACCTCACTGCAAAACCTTTATGTATTATTTGCGGCAATGGTTTTCATTGGTATACTTTTACCGCTACTAAGCACCTTACTTGAACTACCAACAATACTACTTGTTTGTAGTTTTTCGTTTGTAATTTCTTCACTTGTATTTATCGTTATTTCTGGACTGTCATTTCTAAGTAAAACCGTAAATTCTTAGCAACACCTTGTCAATTATTGGCTGATAATTAACATTTGACTAACTACCCTTAGCCCTAAATTTTCATAGACTTTGAGTACCTTTGCAAACTATGGCAAAAAACTTGGCTAGTATTGATGTTTTGGGCGCTAGAGTCCACAATCTAAAAGATATAGATGTTTCTATACCTAGAGACCAACTAGTAGTTATTACAGGGCTCTCAGGTAGTGGTAAATCATCACTCGCCTTTGACACCATTTACGCAGAAGGACAACGCCGTTACATTGAAACGTTCTCTGCCTATGCAAGACAATTTTTAGGCAACCTAGAGCGTCCAGATGTAGACAAAATAGACGGGCTCTCTCCTGTAATTGCCATTGAGCAAAAAACAACCAGTAAAAGCCCCAGATCTACCGTTGGTACTATTACAGAAATTTATGATTTTTTAAGACTCTTGTATGCAAGGGCAAGTGATGCCTATAGCTACAATACTGGTAAGAAAATGGTTAGCTACAGTGATGCGCAAATCAAAGCCCTTATTTTGTCTGACTTTAAAGACAAAAAAGTAAGCATCCTGGCTCCTATTATTCGTTCCAGAAAAGGACACTATAGAGAACTCTTCGAGCAAATTGCAAAACAAGGCTTTTTAAAAGTTCGGGTAGATGGCCAGGTTATGGATATTGTAAAGGGAATGAAAATAGACCGTTACAAGACCCATGATATAGAAACTGTCATCGATCGTTTGAAGATAAGTGATGCTATAGATAATGACAAACGTCTAACAGAAAGTATCGTCACGGCAATGTACCATGGTGATGATGTGATGATGGTATTAGATAATCAAACCAATGAAGCGCGCTATTTCAGTAGAGCTCTAATGTGCCCACAAAGTGGTATCTCCTATCCAAATGCAGAGCCAAATAATTTTTCTTTCAATTCTCCTAAAGGCATGTGCCAGAGTTGTAAGGGATTAGGAGCTTTACATAAAGTAAACATAGATAAAGTAGTTCCAGACCAAAACCTTTCTATAAAAAATGGTGCACTGGCACCTCATGGTCCACAAAAAAACAATTGGATATTCAAGCAACTAGAACTCATATCTCAGCGGTTTAATTTTAAATTAACAGATCCTTTTAAAGACATTTCAAAAGACGCTAAGGAGCTTATCTTTTATGGCGGAAATGACAAGTTTGATGTACCATCTAAAACCTTAGGGATTACCCGCAATTATAAAATAGATTTTGAGGGTGTTGTGCATTTTATACAAAACACCTTTGATGCTAGTGAAACTAGTTCTTTAAAACGCTGGGCTAAAGAATATATGGATAAAATTGCTTGTCCAGAGTGTGAAGGTAGTAGGCTACGCAAAGAATCCATGTATTTCAAAGTAAATGATAAAAACATTGCACAACTAGCGCAAATGGATATCATAGAGTTGGCCGGTTGGTTTGATGATTTAGAAAATCATTTAAGTGACACACAACTTAAAATTGCAAGTGAAATAATTAAAGAGGTAAAAACAAGACTGCAGTTTCTAATTGATGTTGGCCTCACCTATTTGGCACTAGATAGGAGCTCTAAATCACTCTCTGGTGGAGAAGCACAACGTATTAGACTAGCAACTCAAATAGGTTCTCAACTCGTAGGAGTTTTATACATTTTAGATGAGCCAAGTATTGGCCTGCATCAAAGAGATAACGAAAGATTAATAAAATCTTTGCTATCACTTAGAGATATAGGAAATTCTGTAATTGTAGTGGAGCATGATAAAGACATGATAGAACACGCAGACTATGTAATTGATATTGGTCCTGCAGCTGGTAAGTTTGGTGGTGAAATTGTAAGTGAAGGAACTCCTAGTGAACTATTAACTCACAATACACTAACAGCTCAGTATTTAAATGGCACTAAAGAAATAGAGATACCTAGCAAAAGAAGAAAAGGGAACAAACATACTTTGGAGCTAACAGGAGCTACGGGTAACAATTTAAAAAATGTAAGTATCAAACTACCCCTAGGGATCATGATAGGTGTTACAGGAGTCTCTGGAAGCGGTAAGTCTACCCTTATCAATGAAACCCTCTACCCTATTTTAAATGCTCACTTTTTTAATGGTGTAAAAGTACCAATGCCCTATAAGAAAATTAAAGGTCTTGAGCATCTAGATAAGGTGATAGACATTAATCAATCTCCAATTGGCAGAACCCCACGCTCAAACCCCGCAACGTATACTGGAGTATTTTCTGAAATACGAAGTTTGTTTGCAAAAGTACCAGAGGCATTAATACGAGGCTACAAGCCTGGAAGATTTAGTTTTAATGTGCAAGGCGGTAGATGTGAGACATGTAGAGGCGGAGGATTAAGAGTAATAGAGATGAATTTCTTGCCAGATGTGTATGTAGCTTGTGAGACGTGTCAGAAAAAACGATTTAATAGAGAAACCCTAGAAATACGATACAAAGGAAAATCTATATATGATGTGTTAGAAATGACCATTAATGAAGCCTGTGACTTTTTTGAAAAGATTCCTAAAATATATAGGAAGCTTAAAACCATTCGTGATGTAGGTCTAGGGTATATTACTCTAGGGCAGCAGTCTACAACCTTATCTGGAGGAGAAGCTCAGCGCATTAAATTAGCAACAGAGCTCTCAAAAAGAGACACAGGAAATACTTTTTATATTTTAGACGAGCCTACCACTGGTCTACACTTTGAGGATATAAGAGTGTTAATGATTGTGCTTCAAAAGTTAGTAGATAAAGGAAATACAGTTTTAATTATAGAACACAACCTTGATGTTATTAAAACAGTAGACTACATCATTGATATTGGCCCAGAGGGCGGAAAAAGTGGCGGTAAGGTAATGGCCACTGGAACTCCTGAAGAAATTGTAAAAACAAATAAGGGTTTTACAGCAAAGTTTTTAAAGAAAGAATTACAAAATAAGTAGTAAGTATCAAGGTAAATATGTACTTTGATTATTGATGCATTACTAATTTTAATACATGTACTAATGAGGTCTGAAGAAAATCACAAAAACTGGAACCAGCAAAAAACCAATGACTCTTGGGCAATATTTAAGATCATGGGCGAGTTTGTGAATGGTTATGAAAAGATGAGCCGTATTGGCCCCTGTGTTTCTATATTTGGTTCTGCCCGCACAAAACCAGAAGATAAATACTACAAACTAGCACAAAGTATAGCAAAACGCATTACAGAGAGTGGTTATGGAGTAATCACTGGTGGTGGTCCTGGTATCATGGAAGCAGGTAACAAAGGAGCGCACCTAGCGGGTGGAACCTCTGTTGGTCTTAATATTACACTGCCTTTCGAACAACATGACAACCCATATATAGATAAAGACAAGAGCATTGATTTTGATTACTTTTTTGTACGCAAAGTTATGTTTGTAAAATACTCACAAGGTTTTGTAGTTATGCCTGGTGGATTTGGAACACTGGATGAGTTTTTTGAAGCCTTTACCCTCATACAAACTAAAAAAATTGATCAGTTTCCTTTAATTTTAGTTGGAAGATCCTTTTGGAGCGGCTTAATGGAATGGGTGAAAAATACGCTTCTGGAAGAAGGTAACATAAGCCCAGAAGATTTAGACATGGTTCATGTTGTTGACACAGAAGACGAAGTTCTCTCAATTTTAAATAACTTTTATAACAAAAACAATTTTAGTCCTAACTTTTAATTTAATAACTCCCCAGTTATATGCGTCATACTTTTATTTTTTTATCGCTACTATTTTTCAGTATTTCTTGTTTTTCACAAAACACTGTAAAGACCATGTTTTACAATGTCTTGGAATTTCCAGAATTAAACCCTAACAGGATTTCTCTTTTACAAGACATTCTGCAAGATTATTCTCCAGATATATTTATGGTTTGTGAGTTACAAAGCCAGGAGGGTGCAGACGTTATTTTAAATGTAGGCTTAAATAGTGACGGAAACAGCAACTATAGTGCGGCTCCCTATTTTGAAAACCAATCTGGTGGCGGTGATTTGCAACAGGCACTATTTTACAGAAACGATATGTTTGTGCTAGAAAACACAGAAATTGTAACCACACCTGTAAGAGATATAAACAAATACACGCTGCTTTTAAATACTGCAAGTCAAGACACCAACCCTATACGTATCTATGCATATGTAACACATTTAAAATCAAGCCAAGGAAGTGCCAATCAACAATTAAGACTTTCTATGGTAGAGGCTTTTGTAAATGACACACAGCAGCTTGAAGACGATGCCTTTGTATTATTTGCCGGAGATTTTAATATATACACCTCTACAGAACCTGCATACCTAGAAATATTAGACCAAACAAATAACATAGCTATGGCAGACCCTATAGATACTCCAGGTGCCTGGAATAACAATGAAGATTTTAGAGCAGTACATACTCAAAGTACTCGCACAAGTTCTTCTGGTTTTGGAGGAGGAGCTGGTGGCGGTCTAGATGATAGGTTTGATTTTATTATGGTATCGCAAAATATGATGACCAACCCCAATCTTTCATACAAGGCAAATAGCTACAAGGCCTATGGAAATAATGGAAACTGTTACAACAACAATATAAATGACATTAACTGCGGAGGTGTTTACAATCAAACAATAAGGGATGCAATTTATAACATGAGTGATCATTTACCAGTAGTTATGGAACTTGAGACAGATCAAGAAATTGTAATTTTAGATATTCCACAACAGATGGTACTACAACCATTTTCATTAAAAAGCACATTGGTTTCAGATGTGCTTACTGTTTACTCTCCTCAAGGAGATACCCAAGATGACAACTTTGAAGTATTCAATACGCTAGGGCAAGAAATACTAAATTTTAAAACAGAAGCTAATACTACAATTATAGACGTTTCGCAATTAGCAAAAGGTGTTTACTATCTTACCAATACATCTTCCAACCAAACATTAAAATTCCTGAAGACTTTTTGATACCTAAATACTACTTGTCTATACTACTTTTTGTTGTGATTTCGCCTATCTGGTCACAACATACAATCACTATAGATGCTAGTTTAGATGACACCTCACACACTCTTGATATTAAGCAACATGTGCTTTTTGAAAATACAACGGGCACAAGTTTAGATACGCTCTACTTTCATGATTGGGCCAATAGCTTTAGTACAAAAAAATCTCCATTAGGCCTGCGCCTTGAAGAAAATTATGTGAGCACTTTTCATTTCGAGAAAGACAGTGAAAGAGGAAACACTAGTATTAAAACGGTATTAGACGATACAGAAAACACTCTTGTTTGGAACCGTGGAGATGAAGTTGATTTGCTATATGTAATACTACCAAAACCGCTGGAAAACGGGGCTAGCTTTGGTATTAACTTTACCTACACTATCTTGGTTGCAAATGACTCTTACACACGATATGGTATTGACAAAGAAGGTAACTATAAATTACGGTATTGGTATATTTCCCCCGCGGTGTATAACAAAACCTGGCAGGTATATAGCAATAAGAAATCTAATGATCTGTATCAAAGGGCCTCACGTTTTAATATCACTTTAAGCCTTCCAGAGCTGTTTGAGGTCTCTACAGAGCTTGATATACTTGATACTAATGTATCAAAGGGAATTAAAACACTTACTATAAAAGGTAATGATCGCATAAAGGCAACCTTGTTTTTAGGAAAGACAAACCTATTCGAAACCATTATTATTAGTAATCTTGAGGTACTAAGTAACCTGTCAAAATCAAAGACAGCCCCTGCCATGCGGGCAATTAATCTAGACAGAATGGTGTATTTTCTAGATCAAAAAGTAGGCCCTTACCCTTTTAATAAAATAGTTATTAGTGATGAGGATACTAAAAACAACCCTGTTTATGGTTTAAATCAATTACCTGGCTTTTTAAGTCCCTTTCCTACTGGTTTTGAGTATGATATAACACAATTTAAAACCCTATCTAGAACCTATCTCGAAAACACACTGCTACTGCATCCTAGAAAAGATGCCTGGCTTTTTGGGGCATTGCAAATTTATTTAATGATAGAGTACGTAAATACGTATTACCCTAAGATGAAAGTACTGGGTAGTTTAAGTAAGTTTTGGATCATTAGGTGGTCTCATATTGCAGATTTAGAGTTTAATGACCAATACTCGCTTTTGTATTTAAACATGGCACGTAACAACATTCATCAACCCCTGAGCACGCCTAAAGACGCTCTTACTAAGTTTAATAAAAAAATAGCCAACAACTATTATGCTGGTAAGGGTCTTGAATATCTGAAAGATTTCTTAGGAAGTGATGCTTTAGATACAAGTATAAAGCAGTATTATAAAGGATTCAAACTAAAACCAAGTTCACCACTAGATTTTAAAAATACTATAGAAGCCTCGAGTCAAAAAAATATAGATTGGTTCTTCAATGATTATGTTCATAAACGCAGTACCATTGACTTTAAAATTAAAAAGACCACAAAAAGAGCAGACTCTATAGATGTTACTATTATAAATAAACGAGATAATATATTACCTGTATCTGTATATGGAAATAGTAAAGATGGAACACTCTTATTTAAAAAATGGTCTGCACCAATAGATAGTATTGGTATAGTTACAGTTCCCTCAAAGGATTTAAAACGTCTAGAGTTAAACAAGCAAGGCTTCATAACTGAATACAATAGAGCCAATAACATAAAAAGATTTGGAAGTGTTTTTAATAGACCACTTCAGTTTAGATTATTTAAAGATGTACAAGACCATCGATTTAACCAAATGTTTTTTATGCCTGTGGTTGAATACAACCTTTATGACGGTATAACTACTGGGTTAAAGTTATATAATAAAACATTACTACCTAAAGGGGTGCACTATAAGTTAGAGCCGCAATATGGTTTTAAATCTAAAAAACTTATCGGAAGCGCCTCCTTACAATACACCAGCCAATTTGAACAAGGTAGGCTCAGGAGTATTCGGTATGGTTTTTCTGGAAACTATTTCAGCTATGATACTGGACTATTTTACAAACGCTTCACACCTTTTATGACTTTTACGTTTTCAAACCAGGATATTAGAAATAATGAAAAGCAGTTTATTAGCCTAAGAAATGTAACAGTTTCAAGAGACATAAATCCAAACAACCCTCAACAAGATCCTAACTATAGTGTATTCAATGCTAGTTATGTGTACAGCAACCCAAACTTAATAAACTATTACAGGAGTGTTGTTGATTATCAAATCTCTAGTAAATTTAGTAAAATAGCCCTCACCTTTGATTACAGAAAACTTTTTGAAAACAACCGACAGCTTAATGTAAGACTATTTGCAGGAGCTTTTTTATTTAACGACACCAAGCAAAGTGATGACTTTTTTAGTTTTGCTTTAGACCGTCCTACAGATTATCTTTTTGATTATGCCTATTATGGCCGTAGTGAAGACACCGGGCTCTTTAGCCAGCAGCTTATAGAAGCCGAGGGAGGTTTTAAATCTAACCTAGGGGAAGACTTTGCCAATAGTTGGATAACAACCATCAACGCCAGTACAAACCTATGGCGTTGGATTTTAATTTATGGTGATGCTGGATTAGTACATAATACCGATAGTGGCACTAAGGCTGTTTTTGACTCTGGTATACGCATCAATTTAGTTCAAAATTATTTCGAAGTATATTTTCCGATATATTCTAGTTTAGGTTGGGAAACTGGTCTAGAGAATTATGACCAAAGAATACGTTTTAAAATTACCCTCTCTCCCAAAACACTCCTAGGACTATTCACCAGAGAGTGGTACTAAAAACATCAGGATATGAAATCATTATACAACAATTGGAAAATCATTATTTTAGGATGCCTAACCCTAGGTATGGCGCCATTTTTCCCTGAGCCCCATCTTTGGGGCAAACTAAAATGGGTTGCTGGTGGCGCCTCAGGTATGGCCCCTAAAGATTGGTTTGATATAGTATTGCATAGCCTCCCTTTTGTTTTACTGATTCGTATCGCAAGTATTAAAATTATATCATTTATTAAATAATTCTTAATTAAACCGCTATCAAACTAATAATATCGCAACAATTTGCCATTGTTTAGCATCTCGATTTTTAGTACTTTTGCGATAAGCCCAAACCAGCTAATATCCCAAACATGCAAACAGATCCAGAATTAAATACAGACATGTCTTTTGAAGATTTTAAAACAGAAGTTTTAAATGATTATAAAATTGCAGTTACAAGTAGGGAGTGTAGCCTTTTAGGACGTCGTGAAGTTTTGACTGGAAAAGCTAAGTTCGGAATTTTTGGAGATGGTAAAGAAATACCTCAATTGGCATGGGCAAAAGCATTTAAAGCAGGAGATTGGCGCAGTGGTTACTACCGTGACCAAACCTTTATGATGGCTATTGGAGCTTTAACTATACAGCAATTTTTCGCAGGGCTTTATGGCCACACAGATATACATGCAGATCCTATGAGTGGCGGGCGCCAAATGGGTGGTCACTTCGCAACACCAACCATTAACCAAGATGGGAGTTGGAAAAACCTATCAGAACTAAAAAACTCTAGCGCAGACATCTCCCCCACTGCTGGGCAAATGCCAAGACTCCTTGGACTAGCACAGGCATCAAAAATATACAGGCAGGTTGATGGTCTTGAGCACTTGAGCCATTTATCCTCCAAAGGAAATGAAGTAGCTTGGGGAACCATCGGAAATGCAAGTACCAGTGAAGGCCTGTTTTGGGAAACTATCAATGCTGCAGGTGTTTTACAAGTGCCTATGGTTATTAATGTTTGGGATGATGAATATGGCATTTCTGTACATGCAAAACACCAAACAACCAAAGAAAATATTTCTGAGATTCTCAAAGGTTTTCAGCGAGATGAAAAAGGCAATGGGTATGAAATTATTCGTGTTATGGGTTGGGATTACCCAGCTCTGATTGATGCGTATCAAAAAGCCTCAGATATTGCCAGAAAAGAACATGTACCTGTACTAATACACGTAAAAGAATTAACCCAGCCTCAGGGTCATTCTACCAGCGGGTCTCATGAGAGATACAAAAACAAAGAACGTTTGGATTGGGAGGCTGCTTTTGATTGCAATGTTAAAATGCGGAACTGGATTCTAGAGACTAACGTAGCCTCCCAACAAGAGTTACTGGCAATAGAGAAAGATATTAAAACACAAGTACGCGATGGTAAAAAAGCAGCTTGGGAAGCTTTCGTTGCCCCTCAAAAACAAGAGCAGCAACAAGCAATAGCACTACTTACAGATCTTGCTAAAAATGCAGCAAATAAAAGTTTTATAGACCTTATTACAAATGACCTAGCCGCAGAAAAAGAACCTCTTAGAAGAAACATTGCTGGAGCGGCGCGAAAAGCACTACGCTATGTAATTAATGAGCAAAGCCAAGAAAAAGAACAGTTACAAAACTGGTTAAATCAGTACTTTGAGACCACACAACCAAGTTACTCTTCTAACCTTTACAGCGAGAGTTCTATAAATGCAAAGACAATAGCAGAGGTACTCCCTACCTACAACACTGATACAGAAGATGTTGATGCTCGTGTTGTTTTAAGAGATAACTTTGATGCTATCTTCAGTAAATATCCTGAGGCTTTAATTTTTGGCGAGGATGCTGGTACTATTGGAGATGTAAATCAAGGTTTGGAAGGGATGCAGGAAAAATATGGTGAACTTAGAGTAAGTGACACTGGTATTAGAGAAGCTACAATTCTTGGACAGGGTATTGGAATGGCTATGAGGGGTCTACGTCCTATTGCCGAAATACAATACCTAGATTATATCTTATATGCTTTACAAATAATGAGTGATGATCTGGTAACGGTTAGATACAGATCAAACGGGCAACAAAAAGCGCCTCTTATTGTACGAACACGAGGGCATAGACTTGAGGGTATATGGCATAGTGGATCACAAATGGGAGGTTTAGTACACTTATTACGTGGTATGTACATTTTAGTGCCTAGAAATATGACTAAAGCAGCAGGATTTTATAATACACTGCTATCTACAGATGAGCCAGCATTGGTTGTAGAATGTTTAAATGGATATAGATTAAAAGAACCATTACCGACTAATTTAGGAGAATTTAAAACTCCAATTGGTGTGATAGAAACCATAAAACAAGGTGCAGATATTACTTTAGTATCTTACGGAAGCACCTTGCGCATTATTGAGCAAGCTGCAAAAGAGCTACAACAAGTGGGTATTGATGCAGAAGTGATAGACGTACAATCATTACTTCCTTTGGATATAAACCATCAGATGGTAAAAAGTGTAGAAAAAACAAACAGACTACTGGTTATAGATGAAGATGTTCCAGGAGGAGCGTCTGCATATATTTTACAGCATATTGTAGATGAGCAAAATGGATATCAATATCTTGACAGCAAGCCACAAACCTTAACTGCAAAACAACATCGCCCTGCCTATGGCACAGATGGAGATTACTTTAGTAAACCATCCGCAGAGGATGTTTTTGAAAAGGTATATGAAATGATGTATGAGGCAGATCCTGTAAAATTTCCGAAACTACGATAATACATATATTATGAGACGATTGTTTTTTATTGCTTTAGTAACACTTACTTTTTTTAAAGCAAACGCGCAAAAGGTATTTTCTGTAGATCAAGCCTATAAGGCAGATATTAAGGTATTTGTAGTAGACAATAACTACAAAGCAGATCTTTTAGTATACAAGGTGGATGCAGCATATAAAGCCGGGAAAAACGATGGTAAGTGGTTCTTCACTGACCAAGCCTATAAGGCTAGCAAAAAAATATATTTTGTAGATGCAGCTTACAAAGCAGATTTAAAAATTTTCTTTGTGGATGCTGCATATAAAGCAAAATGGGAAGATAAATCTAAAATTCACTTACTTTACTAAGCTATTGTTCAAGTATATTAAACAGCTATTAAACAAAACCTGTTTTATGTATTAATTTTACTAGTAATCTATTCTTTATACATATCTTGTTAGCAATGTAATCCTTCTAAGGCTATACACCTCCCTAAAACTAAGGAATCAATTAGATTATTTAGATGAGGTTTTTTTCCAATTCTTTTCAGTGATTCAACCCAAAGGCCTATTCTTAGAATCCTCATTACAGGAGCACTTGGTTTTATTTTTGGATTGTTTGGTGGGGGTGTTTTTTTGATTTTCAAAACTAAAAACAAAAATTACTATATTTCAATATTTTTCTTACACCCCCCTATTTTTTGACTTTTATTTGTAAAAAAGTAACTTTTTTAGAGTTTTTAGACCAAAAACAGATATTATTTTGGTTCAAACCATGTAAAATATCAAAATTCACAGTTTATATTTTTATTAATATCGTATTTTAAATGGTTATAAACTAGAATAATTATCATAATCTTTATTTTGAATATCTATTTTTTTCAATATGCTATCGATTGTTAATTAATCTATTTTTCTGGTTTATTATTGTAAAAAAAGGCTGAATTTTGTTGGTTAAATTTAGTTTATGATAAATGCTTATATAAAAGGAACAGGGTCTTATGCTCCTAAAAACGTGGTAAAAAATGATTTTTTCGAGAGCGTTGGCTCCTCAGATAAATGGATTTATGAAAACCTAGGAATAAAAGAGCGCAGGATTTCAACTGGTGAAACCACAAGTGATTTGGCCTACCAGGCTGGCTTAATTGCAATCCAAGATGCTGGTCTACAAGTAGAAGACATTGATCTTATTATAATAGCCACAGCAACTCCAGATAGGTTGGCCCCTTCGTGCGCATGTTTTGTTCAAGAAAAATTAAAAGCTAGCAATGCTGTTGCCTTTGATATTTCAGCAGTTTGCTCTGGAGCATTATTTGCTACAGCTACAGCAGTACAATACATTAAATCTGGAATGTATAAAAATGTACTTGTGATAGGCGCAGACACCTTTTCTACCATTACAGATTGGAACAGAAGAGATGCTGTCTTTTTTGGAGATGGAGCTGGCGCCTTAGTTCTCTCAAATACCACACAAGACAAAGGTTTTCAGGATTTTATTTTAAAAACAGACGGCACAGGGAAAGAACATTTTACAATACCAGCGGGTGGATCAGAAAAACCAGCTAGCAATGACACCCTTTCTAGTGGAGAACATTATTTTAAAATGAATGGCTCACAGGTGTATAAAACTGCCATAGATGTTGTTCCTAAATGTATAGACGAAATACTATCAAAAAACAACTGTAGCATAGATCAAATAAAATACCTCTTACCCCATCAACCTAGTATTAGAATCTTGCAGGAGGTAGCTCGCAGGGTTGGTTTGCCATTTGAAAAAGTAAAAACAAACATGGATAGATACGCCAATACATCTGGAGGAACTATACCTATTATTCTTGACGAAACGCTAAAAGAAAACACATTTGAAACCGGCGATTTATTATTGTTTGCTGCCGTAGGAGCTGGCTGGACATGGGGAACCGCACTCTACAAATGGTAATTTTATGATTCACTATTCTTAAATATAAAAAATATGCTTTCTAACACTACATTTCTAATTACCGGTATTGCAGACAAAAACTCTTTGGCAATGTTTGTGGCAAAACAGATTATCAAACAAGGTGGTAAGGTTGTATGCACTGGCCTTGGAGTGAGTAAACATCACACAAATTTATCAGAAAAAGCAAAAGGGTTTCTCAATAAAAATTATGAAGATTTTAAACTAGCTGTTTCCCAGGAGCTTGGTGAGACTCATGTTGAAATACTAGACGCCTCTTTGGATGAGAACATTGATACTTTTGCTCAAGAGTTGTCTAACAAAGGAGTGAAACTAAACGGTTTTCTACATGCAATAGCCATGGATAAGACCATTCGTAAAAAAGAGGTGAAACCCCTTCTAGATGTTACAAAAGATGAGTTTTGTGACACCATGAATGTATCTGCCTATTCTCTTATAAGACTATCTCATTATTTGCTTAAATACGATGTATTACAAAAAGGCGCTTCTATTTGTTCTTTGAGCTATATAGCGGCAGCTAAAGTAACATTTCATCCCTACCGAAATATTAGTATTGCAAAGGCGGCATTAGAAAGAATAACCGTAGAGCTAGCCGATGAGCTTGGAAGATCTCACGACGTGCGAGTAAATGTAATTAGGTTCTCAACCTACATGGGTAGTAAGGCTGGAAATGCAACCCTAACAAACCAGGACATAGAGACCGCAAATAAAATGAGCCCACTTGGTAATGCAAAACCTATGGATCTTGCCCATGAGATTGTACACCTATTTAGACCAGGACTCTCTATTACTGGAGAAATAAGACATGTAGATGGTGGGTATAATATTACAGGATAAGACGTTAAATTTTAAATAAATAGTTTGCCTTATGGGAAAAAAAATCAACTTCTTCATATTAGCTATCATCGTTATTATTTGTGTTTATAGTGCGAGTAACTACCAGGAATTAACAACTATAATAGATTCTGGGGACACTGCATGGATGATTGTTGCCAGTGCATTTGTGTTACTGATGACCCCTGGATTATCATTCTTCTATGGAGGTATGGTATCTAAGAAAAACATCATCTCTACGATGCTTCAAAGTTTCATTGCACTTGGTGTTGTCAGTATTCTTTGGGTGTTGGTTGGTTTTAGTTTGGCATTTGGAGATAGTATTGGAGGCATTATAGGTAATCCTCTCACCTATTTTGCATTTAACAATGTAGGGCTAGAACCAAACTCAGATTTTTCTTCAACAATACCGTTTTTACTTTTCGCGCTATTTCAATTAAAATTTGCAATTATTACCCCAGCCTTAATTACTGGTAGTTTTGCAGGTCGTGTTCGTTTTAGAAGTTATATCTTTTTTATGGTGCTTTTTAGCCTGCTTATATACAGCCCACTTGCACACATGACTTGGCATCCAGATGGTCTTTTTAGAAATTGGGGTATTTTAGACTTTGCAGGAGGAACTGTAGTGCACATGTCTGCAGGATTTGCTGCCCTTGCTGGTGCTATATTTTTAGGTAAAAGAAAGGAAATAATAGAGAGTCCTGCAAATGTTCCATATGTGATTTTAGGTACAGGGCTACTGTGGTTTGGATGGTTTGGATTTAATGCTGGATCTGCCCTTGGAGCAAACTCAGATGCAGTAATTGCTTTTGCAAACACTAATATAGCCTCTGCAACTGCAATGATTACTTGGATTTTCTATGAAAGAATGTTGGGCAGAAAAATGTCTGCAGTAGGCGCCTGTATTGGCGCTGTAGTAGGCCTTGTGGCCATTACACCAGCAGCAGGTTTTGTTAATATTGGCCAATCCATGTTTATTGGATTTATAGCGGCTATTATTTCAAACTATGCCATCCACTTAAAAAACAAAACCAATGTTGATGATACATTAGATGTATTTCCGAGCCACGGGGTTGGAGGTATTGTTGGTATGTTACTAACGGCAGTATTTGCAAAACAGGTGGGGCTTATATACGGCCAAACAGATACATTTTTGTATCACCTTTTAGGATTGGTACTTGTATCGGTGTATTGCTTTTTTGGAAGTTACCTGCTGTACATGTTTGTTGACAGGGTTTTAACAATGCGTGTAAGAGAAGATCAAGAAGAAAGAGGGCTTGATTTAAGCCAGCACGGAGAAAAATTAGAATAGAATAATTTTAAAAATAGCAATACAAAATAAAAGCCTCATTGTATATTACATACAATGAGGCTTTTTAAAGTTGGTGTTATTTAATTTACAATACTAGTCAAAACTTGAGAATCCTCCAGTATAAGATGCTGTTATAGAAGCTCCAGAGGTATCTGTAAGATTCACCTCTATTGTTGTGTTATTTCCAGATCCAGAAATAACAACTGTACCTGCAGAGGCGTTATAACTTCCAGAAGCACAACTAAAATTTGATGTGTTAAAACTTGCACATGCATCGGCAACTACCCAAGTAAATGGAGCTCTTTCATTTGCATAAGTATAGGTGCCAGCTACAAGGCCATCAGCACTATTTGTGTTTAGATCTAAGTAAATAGTTGCACCTTGACCAACAGGAGTTGAAGAATTTATAGTTATACCATCTCCAAGTAAATATACATCCCAATCATAGCTGCCATCTTCATTTTCTCCATAATTTTCTAAACCTGCTGCGGCAATATCAAACTCTTCTCCTGCAATGCTCATCACATTATTAGAAGTGTTGTTGTTGTCATCATCACTACTACATGAAATTGCTGCGATACTCATAACTAATGCTACTACTACTACTTTGAAATTTTTCATAAATATGTTTTTAAAATTTTTTCAAAAGTACTCAAAAACAATTCGTAAACAAGAAAATCTATATCTAATTACATGGGGTTAATACATTACAAAAAGCACTAAAAAGGTATTAAAAATCTATCTTATTAGCGTAAATTTATACCCACTAAAATTGTAAGAGGTATGAAGAATAATAAAGTGCATCATTATATCAAAAATGTTCTAGAAAACATGCCCTTAGGATGGTTACATACAACCACACACCGGCTTGATATTTATAATGAAGGGTTGGCTAAAACTGAATTCACTAATACACTTGAATCCCTATATAAAGAAAACAACTTTACATCAAAAGCACTTGAAAAGCTACCAACAGCCTATGATTACATTAGGTTAGGACATCCTCTGTCATGTCTGTTAGAATGGGGTATAGCAAAAAAATGCAACCTAGATTCAAAAAATGTCATTAGTTTTTCTTCTAAAACAATGCCACTATTGGCCATTTTAAGACAAAATGCACTAGAGAAAAAACACACCCAAATTGTTTACACACATGAGCAACCAAATTTAAAACACTTAGAGGTACTAAAACAAGTATATGGATATACCTTTAGTCTAAAGCGTGTAAATACCCCAGATGCTATTGAATCTTTTGATGGTAGTACCATTTTTATTTCAGAAAACAAGGATGTTATAACATTAGATCTTCATGAAAATATTGACTTTCTTGTATCTATACATGAGGGCCTTGGTAGCGTTTTGCTAGTTAATAGAGATTACAATAAGTCTTATATTTCTCAGATACAACATGTTCGAAGAAGAGAAACTATAGCCATGACACCTGCCAATTGTTTGGTGGCATTGCAAAAACTTTTACACATTTCTGTAAAAGAAACACCAAGTACTTTAGAGGCAAATAAAGCATCTGTTCTCTCTAGTATAAATACTATTACTGGCACAAACACAAGACCACTTGTTGGCTCTAGTGGATTGTCTATCCAATATGCAATTATGATGGGCCTTGTAGATCATGCAATGGAGCACCATGTGGGCAAAGCCATAAAATTTGTAGTGCCCCCAAACTGTTATGGCGGCACAAACGACCAGGCAAGACGAGTTGCAGCTTCTATAGATTGTGTTGAAGTGGTAGATCTACCCGTAGATGGAGACAATGATATGGTGCAAAGTATTGACGCTGTTTTAGAGCAAATTGCGCAGCAAGATGCCATAGCATATATTATTGCAGAAATACCCACAAACCCCAGGGTTGAAGTTCCAGATCTTGAAGCGCTTAAAAAGGTGTTAAGCATTACAAGGAAGACCTCTAGTGGTGAAAAAGCAATAGCCCCTGTATTTATA
>Ga0208965_1000475_pt1 | contig 19061 bp, 14 predicted proteins | sample AOAMet1_07_M0_10_2_FD_188230 | JGI IMG/M metagenome (GOLD analysis project Ga0208965, IMG submission 188230) | Ammonia-oxidizing marine microbial communities from Monterey Bay, California, USA - CAN11_07_M0_10 (SPAdes) | ecosystem: Environmental > Aquatic > Marine > Intertidal zone | place...
GCCTTTATGCTGTGGCCGGCCGAACCGTTGGGGCTTTGACGCTGCCCGTATCAGCGATGATGCTCTCGGCGTTGCCCCGATTATTTCGTGCGGCCAAACCTGGTCGTGATAACCTCCTGTTGCAAACCACGATTTTATTCTCTCTCGCTTATTCAATCGTACTCGCCACCGCGCTATGGTGGTTGGCGCCTTTTATTGGTCAAATTTTTGGCCCGGGATATACGTCGACGACCGAGATCTTTCGTGTTTTCTGCTTCGCGGTACCTGCCATGGCACTACGTGTAGTTGCCAACAATACGCTCGTTTCCTTGAGCAAACCCATCAAACGCGCCTCATGCGAACTGCTCGGAGTCGCAACCTTGATAATAAGCGCAATGGCACTGACCCAGTCTTTTGGCGCATCGGGTCTGGCGCTGTCCTACGTCATCTCTCAGTGGGCCATCACTATATCTGGATTTTGGGTTATCAAAAGGGAAAAAATATAAAACAGAATACGATTTCTGTCATTTACTTTCTAGAAGAATCATCGTCGTTCGTGATTCCCAGAATTTGACTGCAAGTTATGCGGCCTCCCTTGATCAAGAGCTAGCAGAGAAACTTCCAGTAGAGCCCACCGATAAAAGTGACAACAATGATCAGAACTTGACGGTCTTTCGTGGAACAGAACCGTCTATTTAAGGCTGCCCGGAAACGATAACGGCACTAGGCAGCCTTTACCATGACTGAATAAAAAAGGAAGCCGTTCTTTCTATCATTAACCCAGTCTCACACCAACCCAACATTAATCGGGGACTGGGTTCTGAACCATTGAATATTCAATTAACCTTAGTCAATCGAAAATATCTTATATGCGTCCTTGCCTGTGAACATTGACAACTCGTCAACTTCGCTCTCAAAAACCTGCCTGAGTTCTAAAAGGAAATTTTCACTTAAAGTCGGCTTCGGTCTCTTTTTAGAATTGAGGCCGTCGTATACCGCATTTAATCGAGCCATGTAGCCCAATCCCAAAGCGTTTTTCATGGAAACCAGGGGCCTGATCAAACGATGAGCGATAGGCCAACGTCGCGCTCCGTAGGGGTTTACGGTAGGAAAAAAGTTTCTACCATCATCCTCAAGCCCGAGAAAATATAATATTCGCAAGTATTCCGTCTTTGGATCGAGAGCGAGCTCCTCTAGAAAAACGACCAAAATGCGGGCCTTTTCGACATGTTGACTCAAGCGCCTCAAATGACTACCAACAGAAGCAACGTCTCGGTACATTAAAAGCTTGTAGCTAGGACAATTAAAAGGTAATTTCGAGAGGCCGGACCGTCTCCTATCCTGCATTCTCCAGGCACTCTCAAAGTCACTGACATTCTCTATACCTTGAAATAACAGTTCAGCGTGATAGGACGAAGCCAAATCAACTGGATTTCTTACGCATACAATATACTGAGGTCGATCTAAAGTCGATTCGATCAAAGGAATAGCATCTTCACTAAACAGATACCCCGTAGAAGCATCGCCCGCAATAGCCCCCCTTTTTTGACCCTCATACAACGAGATATAATTCTTCCAAGTAAGATGATTCGATTTCCATATATCCTTGGCAAAGAAATTAGGCTCTTTTATCTCTGGAAAGAATATACGAGGGTGCTCACTGAGATATCTATGTAGAGACGTAGTGCCGCACTTAGGGGCGCCCGGGATTATCAATGACGGAAGTTTATAGTCCATCATTTCTTTAAAAACCTTTTAAAGCAGTCCCTGATTATATCTTCAAAGTCAAGAAAACCCATATACTTGAGACGGAACCAAAACATTTTATCGCTCCTCCTTATCGACACGCGCGGCAACCGCTTCGTAGACAGCTCCCCCCTTATCGACCCACCGCCAAAGAGAGCAACACTCTCGTAAATTTCTTCGGCAATGCGCTCCCGGACTAAGTCATAATGACCATAGGGCCATGCAAAATGTTTTACAGGCTTACTTATCTGCCTTTCGATCAAGGCTTTAGAGTGGACCAGCTCGCTTCGTACATCTTGCTCTGACAGATATAAAAGTGATTGGTGACTAAATGCATGACTAGCGATAGTTATTAAAGGGCAACGCGACAGCTCATCAAGCATTGCCCATGAACAAGGCCTATATTTTCCCAATGGAAACTTGTCAGGACTATCTATAAACCCAGCCGGAACATACAGAGTTGCGGGGACATTAAGCTTTTTTAGTATCGGATAAACCACCCTATAAAAATCATCGCATGCATCATCGAAAGTTATAACAACTCTATGTCGCCTGTCTCCACCTGCATTGCCATGTAGAAGCTCTCCCAATGAAAGAACGCGTTTGCTATTCGCCAAAACAGCCATCTGCTTATAAAAAACATGTTTGCTTATATCAAACTCTGAGTCGGAGTGTTGTTCAACTCTATGATAAGCAAGAATCGAAGCTCTGCTTGGTTTGATATTAACCAACCAAGACGGCACAATGGCTATATACTTAAGAAAAACCCTTAAAAAAGCCCCAGCACTCATCATCCGTGCCTCTTATTACGTTCATATCTTCGTGCCGTACCCGAATAATAAGCGTATGCGCTCATAATCAGCACAGCAAACCGCTTTATTCTATATGGCAGGCAAGGAAGCCGTACAATTTTTTCACATAAAAAAGAAACCACCTCTAGGGGTATTAGGTAAGAAACCCGAAAAAAAAGCCGTAAAAAAGCATTATGGCATACGTCTATCCGTGAGAACGTCATGCGGCGGTACTCAACGGGGTGCGTCGAATCAAAAATTTCGGATGTATACGCCCCCGCTGCAAACATTTTTTTTGCGACCTGCGAGGTCGTCAGCTCCGCATCGTGCAAAACCGGCGTTTCAGAAGTCATTTCTATTCGGAAGTTGCTTTTGGCTGCCCTGAGAAAGAAATCTCGGTCCTCAAAACCGTATTGGAAATATCTTTCGTCGAAGCCTTGAATCTTGTGAAAGGCATAATGCTTTATCGAAAAAAAGGCCGAAGTAAGGGCCCAGCCCCCATCCCTTTTAAAATTTTCCTGACGAACCTGGTCGCTTTGCTTTTGATACAAAGCCCAAAAGCTATCACCTTTTGGTTGCACTGGCGAAACCGCTAGATCCGCGCCGGACTCCAGCACCTTTATATGACTAATCAAAGCCTCGTCACTTAAGTAGCAATCGCCATCAACAAATGTGATATAATCGCTGCTTTGTCCATGTACGCCAGCATTTCTGGTTGCAGCTCTTCCCAATCTGTGATCATTTCTGACAATTCTAATATTCTTATTTTTATAAGTAAAAGGGGAAGTTAGGGCGAGATCAGAAGCATCATCAACAACCGTAATGTTTAGATCTATGTAGTCAGGAATCTTTTGTTTAAGTATTGAAGACAAGCAATTATTAATATTGTTCTGGATGTTTCTGGCGGGAACAACGACATTGAGCGTTTTATTTTTCATAACACCGCCTACATATGATAAATATTATTATATCGGACACCTATTCTCTGCCAATCAAAATTACTTACGACATACTCTCTAGCACCTTGCAGTCGGTGGCGTCTCGCGGCCCGGCTTTCCGAAAGCAATTCGCAAACTTTATTTGCTAAGGCATCCGGATCGGCCGGAGCGCACAGCCAGTACCGCTGATCGCCTACGACCGTATCCTCGAGCGGGGGCATGTCACTCGCGATAATCGGGCAATGACACCCTTGCGCCTCTACGAGAACCAATCCAAACCCCTCCTGGTTGCCGTCACCTGCCTCCACAAATGGAAAAATCGCAGCACTCGCTGATGTGTAAAAGGCCGGCAGTCGCGTATGTTCTACCGCACCCTTGAACTCCACTGCACCCGATAACGCTGCTTTCTGTACATACCTTTGTAGGCTACCTCTCAAAGGGCCGTCACCAACCACAGTTAAAACTGTATCCGGATATTTTTGAAGGATTTCTGGCATCGCCTTTAATAAATAGATCAACCCCTTCTTCTCAACTAATCGGCCTACGAAAAGCAAAGAAGGGCGCAAACTGCTTGTTGGAGCGATTTTCGGCTTAAAAAGGCCGGCCAGATCTGTACCCATTGGCGCAACAAAGGTCTTGTGTACCGAATCAGCCGCCAACTCGCCTATTAGGCGTTTCATCGCATGGCTAACAACAGTGATGCGGGTGCTTCTCTTAAGCACCCACCGCTTAACAATTTTCCACAGCGGTCCTTTTAATGAATGCAAATCGGCACCATGGCAAGTAACGATAAGCTTAGAGTTGAGCCTAGCGGTTGCTATTGCCAAGGCTGCGACAACCCCCTGTGGGACTAACCAGTGCGCATGAATCAACTTGCATCGGTGTTTTTTTCTTAAAAGCAGTACATATAAAAACATCGAGGCTAGAAAAAAAGGAAGCAAGACAACACGTAGTTTGTTGCCTCTAATTTGCTCTAGCATCCCTCCGTCGTATGCCAGTTTCTCATATCTTTCGGGAGCATACCGAAATCGGACGACATCTACTCCCTCAATCGTTTCTCTTGTTTTTGCGCCAGGGTAGTGAGGAGCCAAAACCAGGAACTTCAGCCTTCCCGGGATGTTTTTACATAGATCCAGGATGAACCGAGGCTGCTCATCACCCTCCCAACGAGGAAATGTCGATGCCATCACCAAAACGGTCTCAGCTTCCAGCTCTCTCTCATTAGTCACTTTTTTTCCAGCTCTACTCACGATTGGATTTCGCCTGATATATTAGCGCGGTGATTTGCTCGGAAACTAGACCGATCAAGAAGACTTGCACTGAAGTTACCATTAGCAAGGCCGACATGTTGGTAAAGGCGCCCATAGTGATGTACGTATAAAGATAACGGCACAGCCCTAACATGAAGAACAAAGCAGAAATGGGCAGGAAAACCTTTAATGGTGAATAAAGCGTCGCCACCTTAAAAATAATAACAAGAAAACGGATCCCATCTTTAATCGGCCTTATGTGGCTTTTCCCTTCACGTTTCTGTACATCAATGGAGATATAGCGCACCAGATATCCACTGCGAAAAAACGCCATGGTGCTGGTGGTAGGGTAGGAGAAGCCGTTCGGTAGCAGATTCAAAAATTCGGCGAACTTTTCTGCTTTTACCGCTCGGAATCCAGAGGTCAGATCCTGGATTTTCTGTCCGGCCACCTGGCTGGAAAACCAATTGTAGAACGCATTGGCTAGATGACGTCCCTTGCTAGCCTGGCCACTGGCATCGCGGGCACCGACGACCATATCAGCTTCTGTACTCTCCATTTCTTCCAGCAAACGGGGGATGTCTTCCGGTTGATGCTGGCCGTCCGCGTCCATGAACACTATGATATCGCCGCTGGCTTCACGAAAGCCGTGTTTGATGGCCGCTCCGTTACCCAGACTTTGGGGATGGCGAAGCACTCTGGCTCCCATCCCCGCGGCAATCTTTGCAGTGTTATCGTTGGAGCCGTCATCAACCACAATCAATTCCTGGTAGCCGCCCCACGCAACCAGACTGGGGAGCCAGTTCGACAAATTGTCCGCCTCGTTTTTCGCGGGTATAACTATAGATAGTTTTTCTTCTGACATAGCCGCCTCCAGCGCAATAAACTCAGATACGATAAAAGTTCAGATATTAGTTGGCGCACACTTTGTCCATTCTGGCCAAGTAATTTTTCCTCTTTCTGTCTCTCTCTCCTAGAAAGAACTGCATCAAAGTTTTCCCACCTTCAGCATGCCCCATCACATAATGTTCGTTTTGCTTAAAGCATGAACAAGCATCCTGTCTACTAATAAGGCCGATTTGGGAACAACCAGAGTACGCCAGAGAAACATTGTTACGAACTTTCAAAGCGCTGAGTATACTATCTTTCAGTGCTTCTTCGTCACCTGAGAAATATTCCACATAACCACGTGCTATATAGCTTGCTTGTATGGCGCTCTTATCTCGAGGATAGGCTTCTAGATATAGATCAATAAACCGTCTTAGATCGTCAAAGGAAAGGACCTGGCATCGCCCGTCCCGAACATTTCTTGCTATATCCTTTACCTGATCGGTCATCGGCTTAGCTTTTCCTCTATATTTCTCTAGCGAGCCCATCAAAAGCGTCACATCGTTTTTAGTATCTCCTCTCAAAGCACAAGCAATTTTTGTTGCGTTCAGTGCTATATCGAAGCCGTAGTTATTGTTAGTCATGTACAATCGTAGAACCTGTAAAGCCTGAGTATATTTACTTTCCCTTTCGAGATAACTTGCGTACGAAATTGTGGCCCGCTCAGATTTCGGGTTCTCTATCATCATAATGGATGCTATTTTTTGCTCATCAGACCAGAATGTAGCTCTGAGGTATTGAAGAGAGGCAGACAACGCTACAACCACCAGAGCTATTGGAATAAAATATTTATTTTTATATACATGCAAAACACCTAATATAAGCAAAGCTGATGGCAAATAATTTCTATGCTCAAAGAAGAGCTCAAGCGATATAACACTAGACTCTATGCTATGGGCCGCATAAAAAAACCAGACACCTAAAAAAAGAAGCGGAAATTTTCTGCGTAAACTGAATGATCCGATCAAGATTAAAGCATGAATCAAGAACCATACAACGGTAGATATCGGCTCAAAGAAGTTGACAGATTTATCGAACCCGTCGGTATAGATGCCTGCATACCCCACCCCAGGGACAATGTAGCGCCATAAGTAATACCCAACAGCTCTACTTTGTGACAAAAGCCGCTCGCTTAAAGTAAAATCCCTATACCAAATGTAAGCGTCTAACGAAAAGAGATAGCTAGATAGCGCCAGTAGCAAAAGGAGTGCAGGACCAGCTAGGGTCAATATCAGAAAATAAGGTTTTTTATTTTTATTATGACTAAACAGCGAAATCTCGAATATTGGCGTCAAAAAAACAAATACGGCAGCATTTTCTTTAAACAAAACACCAACGCCAACACCGACCACATAGCCCACCCAAATTATCGTATAACCTTTTTTCTTTCGCCCTTCCTCTAGATAGATTCGCCCTTTGACATATAACACTAGGCCACCGAGTACGCATAGAGTCGAGAGCAAGGCCATTCGCTGTACCACATAAGCCACTGAGGAAATATGGTACGGGTTTAAAATCCAAAAACCAGCCACAAGGATCGCCGCCACCTGAAGGCGTGGATTCAGTTTAACAAAGTGCTGCTTTCCTATAATTAATACTAGCCAAGCGAGGACAAGACCATTAAGAATGTGTATTAAAATATTTGTATATTTAAAGGCATGCGCGCCTGAAGGCCAATACAGATCATTAACTAAAAAGCTTATCATCGACAATGGGCGACCTGTGGGTCCTGCCGATTTTTCCGTTATATAGGCCCTCAATCCCTCTATCGTTAGATCTCCTCCCATGAGTCGTAACGCGTCTAGGTTTGAGTAGTCGTCAAACAGGAAAGGGCCTGTCAAGACAGGCCATAGTGTCAAAAGGGGAATTCCCACAATCGTGGTTAAAAGTGCAATTTGAACCAGCGTGTTTTCTGTTTTTAATTTTCCCAGGCGCATATAGAACCTTAAAGACCCGAGTTCAATTATTGATTAGACATAAAAAAAGGGCGAGATCAACTCGCCCTTTTCCTTGTTGCTTAATTTTCTTACGGACGGCAGTTTGCTGGGCGATAACGGTTATCTACACTACCACCCGTGCAGTCCCATTGAACCGAACCACCAGAGGATGTATTCGGCGTCATAATGATGTCAGAGCCAGCAATATTGCTGTCATTGCTGTAAGCAATGGTAATGATACCATTATTGCCAACAGTAACAGAGGCAACATTATTACCGGTGATGCTGGTGGCACTAACTAATCCTGCATCGGGGTTGGAGCCAGGAGCGGAACCCGTGGACAGAATGGTTTCCGTTACACTGGCCTTAGCTCCTGCGGCTACGTTCAGGCCCTCAGACACTTTAGTGCGTACTGTGTAATCCTGATAAGCAGGGATCGCCACAGCCGCCAGAATACCGATGATCGCAACAACGATCATCAGTTCGATAAGAGTAAAACCCTTCTGCACTTGTTTCATTTCAGCTTCTCCAGAGTCGAAACTTTTATATGTGCTCACCCCCGAGGCGAGCGCCTGCACCAAATCTATGCAGCTATTGGGCCAACTTTCACATGCCGGGTTCTGCGGCTCTTCGCGTCACTTTCCTCGCCCGGAAGTTGCCATTTTTTGTCAGGCGATGACAAAGATCGTCACTCCTTGTGACCCTTTTTGCCCAAAACGGTCAGTTAAGGTGGCAACACAGGTAACGCGGCCAAGCCCTTGATGGCGCGCTCTTTACAGCGGACGGGAAGGCTGCCAATCTGCTCCAGGGGTAAGTCTTTATAATGACCTATAAACAGAGCCTGGCTCATTTCACCGATGAATAGTTCCGCAGCGTCTTTAAGCGGCCTTGCCCGCCGCCTGGTTAAGGAAGGGCACCTCTCCATGGAAGCGGCGCAGACCGCCGCCGCCGAAGCGCGGCAGGCGCGCGTGGCGCTGGTCCACCACCTGGTGGCGGGCGGCCATGTGAGCGCCGCCGTGGTGGCGCGTTCCGCCGCCGAGGAGTTCGGTGATCCGTTGATTGATCTGGCCACCTTCTCCAAGGAGATGATGGTCAAGGATATCGTCGATCCCAAGCTGATCACCAAGCACACCATTCTGCCGCTGCTGCGGCGCGGCAGCCGGCTGTTCGTGGCGGTGTCCGACCCCACCAACCTGCCGGCCCTGGAAGAGATCCGCTTTAACACCGGCCTGAATGTGGAAACGGTGATCGCCGAGGACGACAAGCTGCGGCGCTGGATCGATCAGCTGGAATCCGAGCAGGAAGGTAAGGCGTTCGACAATCTAGACGACGATCTGGACAACCTGGAGACCGCCGACACGGACGCCGCGCCCAGTGGCGAGGACGCCTCCGCAGGGTCCGACGACGCGCCCATCGTGCGCTTCGTTAATAAACTGTTGCTGGACGCCATTAAAGGCGGCGCTTCGGACCTGCACTTCGAGCCCTATGAGAAGACTTACCGGGTGCGGTTCCGACAGGATGGCATTCTGGAGACGGTGGCCAAGCCGCCGATCACCACCGCCAGCAAGCTGGCCGCCCGCCTTAAGGTGATGGCGCGCATGGATATTTCCGAGCGCCGGGTGCCCCAGGACGGCCGCATCAAGCTGAAGATTTCCAAGACCCGGGCCATCGATTTCCGGGTTAACACCTGCCCGACTCTCTATGGCGAGAAGATCGTGCTGCGGATTCTGGACGCGGAAAGCGCCAAGATGGGCATTGATCACCTGGGTTACGAGGAAGACCAGAAACAGATGTATATGGACGCCCTGAACAAGCCGCAGGGCATGATTCTGGTTACCGGCCCCACCGGTTCTGGCAAGACGGTGTCTCTCTATACCGGGGTGAACATCCTCAACACGCCGGAACGGAACATCTCCACGGCGGAAGACCCGGTGGAGATCAACCTGGAAGGGGTCAATCAGGTCAACGTGAACCCCAAGCAGGGCATGGAGTTTTCCACCGCTCTGCGCGCCTTCCTGCGCCAGGACCCGGACATCATTCTGGTCGGCGAGATTCGGGATCTGGAGACCGCCGAGATCGCGGTGAAGGCGGCGCAGACCGGTCACCTGGTGCTGTCGACGCTGCACACCAACAGCGCGCCGGAGACGCTGACCCGTTTGCGCAACATGGGGGTACCGTCGTTCAATATCGCCACCTCGGTGATTCTGATTATCGCCCAGCGGCTGGCCCGGCGGCTGTGCGAGCACTGCAAGGAAGCGGTGGATGTGCCCAAGCAATCGCTGGTTGAGATGGGTTTCACGGACGAGGACCTTCAATCCGGGTTTACTGTGTACGGCCCCAGTGGCAAAGGCTGCGAGAAGTGCAAAGGCGGCTACAAGGGGCGCGTGGGGGTTTACGAGGTAGTCCGCATCACCGACGGCATTGCGCGCATCATCATGGAGGAAGGTAATTCCATCCAGATCGCCGATCAGTGCCGCAAAGAGGGGTTCAACGATCTGTACCGTTCCGGCCTGATCAAGGTCATGCACGGCGTCACCAGTCTTGAGGAAGTGAGCCGGGTGACCAGCGGGCACTAATTATTCGACTATCGGTTTCGGTGGGTCAGGGTTTCGACTATGGCAAAAACAGCGACAGCACAAAAACCGGCGACCTTCACCTATGAAGGCATCGACCGCAAAGGCAGCCGGGTCAAAGGGGAAATCACCGGTAAAGGGCCGGCTCTGGTACGCGCCGAATTGCGTAAGCAGGGCATTCAGGCCAAGAAGGTGGTGAAGAAGCGCGAAATCACCCTGGGCGGCAAGAAAAAGATCAAGCCCATGGATATCGCGCTGTTTACCCGCCAGATGGCTACGATGATGAAAGCCGGCGTGCCGCTCGTTCAGGCTTTTGAGATCGTTTCTGATGGGCTAGAAAATCCGGCCATGAGGGAAGTGATTCTAAAACTGAAAGCCGACGTGGAAAGCGGCAACAACTTCGCCGGGGCGCTTCGGCAGCACCCTCGCCTGTTCGATGACCTCTATTGCAGCCTGATTGAGTCCGGCGAAGCCTCCGGTTCGCTGGAAACCATGCTGGATCGCGTCGCCCTCTATAAAGAGAAAACCGAGGCACTAAAGCAAAAGATCAAGAAAGCGGTAAAATACCCAATCGCCGTTGTCTGTGTAGCCGTAATTGTTACCGGTATTCTTCTAGTGAAAGTGGTGCCCACTTTCCAAGAACTGTTTCAAGGGTTTGGCGCTGAACTGCCCGCTTTTACCCGATTCGTTATCGGCTTGTCAGAAGGGCTTCAAGCCAACTTCCTGATGGTGCTGATCGTTGGCGCGGCTTCAATCATCGGTTTCACCGAAGCGCGTAAGCGCTCCCAAGGCTTCCATGACGCCGTAGACAGGCTGCTGCTTCGAATTCCAGTGGTCGGCCCAATCACCCATAAAGCCACAGTGGCCCGCTTTGCTCGGACGCTATCCACGACGTTTGCCGCAGGTGTACCCCTGATTGAAGCGCTTGATGCATGTGCTGGCGCCACCGGTAACGTAGTTTATCGCAAGGCCGTACTCCAAGTAAAAGAGGATGTAGCTACTGGCCAACAGCTTCAATTCGCTATGCGTTCCACGGGTGTGTTCCCGGCTATGGCCCTGCAGATGACCGCCATCGGCGAAGAGTCCGGTGCACTAGACGCCATGCTTGCCAAGGTTGCCACTTATTACGAAGACGAAGTGGACAACCTGGTCGACGGCCTAACCAGCATGCTCGAACCACTCATCATGGCCATCCTAGGCGTGCTTATTGGCGGCCTCATCATCGCAATGTACCTGCCCATCTTCCAGCTCGGCGCGGTGGTTTAACGGTGCTGCTTCTCGACTACCTGGCGGCCAACCCGGCCGCCCTGATTCTGGTTTGCGTGCTGTTCGGCCTGCTGGTCGGCAGCTTCCTGAACGTGGTGATCCACCGCATTCCCAAGATGATGGAGGCCACCTGGCGTCAGGAGGCGCGCGAGTTGCTGGAGCAGCCCGCGCCCAAAGGGGAAGAGACCCCGCCCATCTTCAACCTGGTAACGCCCGGTTCCCACTGCCCGCACTGCAATCATCGCATCCGCTGGTACGAGAACGTGCCGGTGGTGAGCTGGGCGCTGCTGAAGGGCCGCTGCAGCGGCTGTAAGGCGGCGATCAGCAAGCGTTATCCGATTATCGAGTTGCTCACCGCGCTGGTGGCGGGCCTGTGCGCCTGGCGCTTCGGTTACGATCCCTGGTTGATCTTCATGCTGTACGGCAGCTTTACGCTGCTGGCCCTGGCGGTGATTGATCTGGATACCACCCTGTTGCCGGACGATCTCACGTACCCGCTGCTGTGGGCGGGCCTGCTGGCGGCGGTGCTGGGCATCTCCCCGGTGAGCCTGTCCGACGCGGTGATCGGGGCCATGGCCGGCTATCTGGCGCTGTGGAGCCTGTACTGGGTGTTCAAGCTGCTCACCGGCAAGGAGGGCATGGGCTACGGCGACTTCAAGCTGCTCGCCGCCCTGGGCGCCTGGCTGGGCTGGCAGTATCTGCCGGTGGTGGTGTTGCTGTCGTCGGTGGTGGGCCTGGTGTTCGCGGTGTCGATGATGGCCAGCGGCAGCGTGAAGCGGGATCAGGGGATTCCGTTCGGGCCCTATCTGGCGATCGCCGGGTGGATCGCGTTGCTTTGGGGTGAGGTGATTGTTAGCTCATATTTGGGGTTGTTTAACCTTGGGTAGGGGCTGATCCCACCGAACGTACTTCTCTGGTATCCTGCCGGCCGGCTTTGCCGGCCTTTCGCGGGCTGGGCCCGCTCCCACAAGGCCCGCACCCACAAACACGCTCAGATTGCGGAGTCCCTATGTTTGTTGTCGGTCTGACCGGCGGTATCGGCAGCGGTAAGACCGCGGCCACGGATCATCTGGCGCGGCGCGGTGTGACCATTGTCGATGCGGACCTGGCGTCGCGGGCGGTGGTGGCGCCGGGCGAGCCGGCGCTGGACGCTATCGTCGACCGGTTCGGCGCGGTGCTGCAGGACGACGGCAGCCTGGACCGCCGCGCGCTGCGCGATATCGTGTTCAGCGATGAGCAGGCGCGCCGCGATCTGGAGGCGATCACCCATCCGGCCATCGGCCGTGAGCTCTACCGGCAGATCCACACCAGCGATTCGCCCTACACGGTGCTGGTGTCGCCGCTGCTGCTCGAGGGTAGCCAGAAAGAGATGGTGCACCGTATCCTGGTGATCGACGTGCCGCCGGAGCTTCAGGTGGCGCGCACCGTGGCGCGGGACACCGTGCCCGAGGCGCAGGTGCAGGCGATCATGCGCGCCCAGATGGACCGCGAGCGCCGGCTGGCGGCGGCCCACGACGTGGTGGAGAACCACGGCCCGCTGCGGCACCTGCATGAGCGGCTCGACGCCTTACATGAAACGTATTTGGAACTCGCGCAACGACATGGCGGATAACGAACAGCCCACCCGTATTTACCCCTGCCCGCAATGCCGGAAACCCTCACGCTGGGACGATAACCCCTGGCGGCCGTTCTGCTCGGAGCGCTGCAAGCTGATCGACCTGGGCGACTGGGCGTCGGAGCGCCACGCGATTCCCGGCGAGCCCACCGATCCGATGGACGATTTCGATAACCTGAGCTGAGAGAGCCGGATAGGGCTCTGGGATCCTGCCGGCCGGCTTTGCCGGCCTTTCGCGGGCTGGGCCCGCTCCCACAAGGCCGCTCCCACAAACAGGCTGCCTACCAAAAGGCGCGGATACCGGCGAGGCCGAAAGCGCCGTGATGGAGCGCTGTGTCCAGGTCTTGCGGGGTGACGCCGCCGAGGGCGTAGAACACCAGCGGTTTGCCTTCCGCCAGGGCGCGGAAGCGGTCCCAGCCGAGGGGTTGGGCGTCCGGGTGCGTGGGGGTGGCGTGGACCGGGGAGAGGGTGGCCATTTGGGCGCCCCAGTCTACGGCTTGGGCGATTTCCTGTTCGTTGTGGCAAGAGGCTGAGAGGATGCCTGGGTAGTTTTGGAGGGCCTGTTCGAGGTCTCTGGGATCCTGCCGGGCGCTTCGCGCCCTTTCGCGGGCGGGGCCCGCTCCCACAAGGCCCGCTCCCATAGAGGCCCGCTCTCGCCAGAGCCCGCTCCCATCAAGACCTGTTAGGTGGATGCCGAAGGCGTGTTCGCGGGTGGCGAGGTGGGCGTCGTCGCGGATCCAGAAGCGGACGCCGCGCGCGCGGCAGCGGGCGGCGAGCTCGGGGAGTGCGTCGCTTTGCGACCATTGCCGCAGGTAGAGGCCGTGGCTGTCGGGGTCGAGCCGGTCGATGCCGGCGAGTACGTCCTGGTAACCGAGCCCTTCCGGGGGAATCACCAGCTGCCGGGGCAGTTTGAGGGCGGTGACCACCGGCTGGTTGGCGGCGGGGAACTGGCGGCTGGAGAGCTCCTGCAGCGGCACCCATTCCACCGGCTGGCCTTCGCGACCGTGGGGCTCGCCGGTGTAAGCGGTTACTTCGCGGAAATGCAGCGTCACGCGCAGGTCCGGGTAGCGGTGGCGCACGGTCATAAAGGGCTGGGAGCGGACGCCTTGCATGCCCAGTTCTTCGTCGAGCTCGCGCGCCAGGGCCCGCTCCAGGGGCTCGCCCTCTTCCACTTTGCCGCCGGGAAACTCCCAAAGGCCGCCCTGGTGTTTGTGTTCGGGGCGTCTGCTCAGGCAAAGGCGATTCTCCCGATCACGGATGATCGCAGCAACCACAACAATTTCGGGGAGGAATTCAGACATAGGCTCGCGGTGTCAGGGTGTGTCTTTTGGGAGCGGGCCTTGTGGGAGCGGGCCCCGCCCGCGAAAGGGCGCGAAGCTCCCGGCAAAGGTTGCCCCGCAGGATTCCAGAGCCCTGACTAATGCCACCATAGAAGTCTCTGGAATCCCGCCGGCCGGCTTCGCCGGCCTTTCGCTTGCAAGGCAAGCTCCCACAAAGGCAAGCCCCACAAGTTCAGGTGCGGTATTCGGCGTTGATCTTGACGTAGTCGTAACTGAAGTCGCAGGTCCATACCTGGCCGGTGCCGTCGCCGGCGCCCAGGTCGACGCGGATGGTGATTTCCGGGCGGGCCATCACCGCGGCGCCCTGCTCTTCGGTGTAGCTGTCGGCGACGCCGCCTTCGCGCACCAGCTCCACTTCGCTGAGCCACACCGCCACCTTGTCCACGTCCAGGCTTTCGATGGGCGCGCGGCCCACGGCGGCGAGGATGCGCCCCCAGTTCGGGTCGGAGGCGAACAGCGCGGTTTTCACCAGCGGTGAGTGGCCGATGGTCTCGGCGACGATCTGCGCGTCCCGGTCGCTGCGCGCGCCGGACACTTCGATGGAGACGAACTTGGTGGCGCCTTCGGCGTCGCGGATCAGCGCCTGGGCCAGCTCCACGAATACGGTTTCCAGGGCCTGGTAGAGCAGCTCCGCGTTGCGGTCGGCGCGGTCGTTGATCTCGGCGCCCACCTGGCCGCTGGCGATCAGCATGCAGGCGTCGTTGGTGGAGGTGTCGCCGTCCACGGTGATGCGGTTGAAGGAGCGGTCCGCCAGGCTTTTCACCCACTGATTCAGCAGCGGCTGGGCGACCTTGGCGTCGGTGGCGATGAAACCCAGCATGGTGGCCATGTTGGGCTTGATCATGCCGGCGCCCTTGGCGATGCCGGTGATGGTGATGGTGTCGCCGTCCAGCTCGATGCGTCGGCTGGCCACCTTGGGCACCGTGTCGGTGGTCATGATGCCTTCGGCGGCGCGGCCCCAGTGGTGCTCGCTGAGGTCGTCCAGGGCCAGCGGCAGGCCTTCCTCGAACGGTTCCATGGGGAAGGTCTGGCCGATCACGCCGGTGGAGAACGGCAGCACTTCCGAGGGCGCGCAGTGCGCCAGCTCGGACAGCAGCAGGCAGGTTTCCTCGCAGTAGGCGTGGCCCTTGTCGCCGGTGCCGGCGTTGGCGTAGCCGGTGTTGATCATCAGGTAGCGGGGCGCTTTCTCCGCCAGGTTGCGGCGCGCCACCTGCACCGGTGCCGCCTGGAAGCGGTTGGTGGTGAACACGCCGGCGGCGCGGCTGCCCTCGGCCAGCTCGATGACCACCAAATCCTTTTTGTTGGGCTTCTTGATACCCGCTGCGATGGCGGCGAGTTTAACGCCGGCCACCGGGAACCATTCGGTCTGTGTCATGGTTAGTCCAGCTTTCCGTGGCACTGCTTGTATTTCTTGCCGGAGCCGCACGGGCAGGGTTCGTTGCGGCCCACTTTACGGCCTTCGCGAACCACGGTGCGCGGCTTCTCCGGCGGTCCCTGGGTCTGGCCGGTGCCGTCGCCCTGGGCGGTGGGCGCGGCCACCTCTTCCTGCTCGGCCTTCATTTTCTCGGCCTGCACGCGGGCCTCTTCCTGGCGCTGGGCTTCCAGGCGCTCCACTTCGTCCTCGCGGCGCACTTCGAAGTTGTGCAGCACGCGCACCAGCTCATGCTGGATCTGGTTGAGCATGGTCTGAAACAGCTCGAAGGCTTCTTTCTTGTACTCCTGCTTGGGGTTCTTCTGGGCGTAGCCGCGCAGATGAATGCCCTGGCGCAGGTGGTCCATGTTGGCCAGGTGTTCTTTCCAGTGGCGGTCGAGGATCTGCAGCATCAGGTGCTTCTCGATCGGACGCAGGGTCTCGGTGCCGATCTCCTCTTCCTTGCGGGCGTAGTCCGCTTCCAGTTGCTCGATGATGCGCTCGGTGACGCCCTCGATGTGCAGGCCGTTGTCTTCGTCCAGCCATTGGCGCACCGGGATATCGCTGCTGTATTCCGCCTGCAGGCTTTTCTCGAGCCCTTCCACGTCCCACTGGTCCTCCACGGAACCCGGCGGCATGTAGCTGTGCACCATCTCGGGAATCACGTCGCGGCGGATGCTCTCCACCGAGGACGCCAGACTCTCGGCTTCGAGAATCTGCTCACGCTGGCTGTACACCACGCGGCGCTGGTCGTTGGCCACGTTGTCGTATTCCAGCAGGTTCTTACGGATGTCGAAGTTGCGGGTTTCCACCTTGCGCTGGGCGTTCTCGATGGCGCGCGTCACCCAGCGGTGCTCGATGGCTTCGCCGTCCTTGAGACCCAGTGAGCGCATCATGTTGCGCACCCGGTCGGAGGCGAAAATACGCATCAGGTCGTCTTCCATGGACAGGAAGAAGCGGGTGTAGCCCGGGTCGCCCTGGCGGCCGGCCCGGCCACGCAGCTGGTTGTCGATCCGGCGGGATTCGTGGCGCTCGGTGCCGATGATGTGCAGGCCGCCGGCTTCCAGCACGGTGTTGTGGTTGGCTTCCCACTCGGCGCGGATCTTTTCGGCCTTCTCCTCGGAAGGCTCGTCCATGTGCTTGATCTCTTCCTCGGCGTTGCCGCCCAGCACGATGTCGGTACCGCGGCCGGCCATGTTGGTGGCGATGGTCACGGTGCCGGGGCGGCCGGCCTGGGCGATCACCTGCGCCTCGCGCTGGTGCTGCTTGGCGTTGAGCACCTGGTGCTTGATCTTTTCCTTGGTGAGCCGTTCGGCCAGGTATTCGGAGGCCTCGATGGTGGCGGTACCCACCAGCACCGGCGCGCCGCGCTCCACGCAGTCGCGCACTTCCTCGACGATGGCGTCGAATTTCTCCTGCAGGGTCAGGTAGACCAGATCGTTGGCGTCCTTACGCACCATGGGCCGGTTGGTGGGCACCACCACCACGTCCATACCGTAGATCTGACGGAATTCCATCGCCTCGGTGTCGGCGGTGCCGGTCATGCCGGCCAGCTTCTCGTAGAGGCGGAAGTAGTTCTGGAAGGTGGTCGACGCCAGGGTCTGGTTTTCCTGCTGGATGCGCACGCCCTCTTTCGCTTCCACCGCCTGGTGGATGCCCTCGGACCAGCGGCGGCCCGGCATGGTGCGCCCGGTGTGCTCGTCGACGATCACGATCTGATCGTTCTGCACCACGTACTGGCGGTCCTTGTGGAACAGGGCGTGGGCCTTGAGCGCCGCGTGCACATGGTGCAGCAGCGTCAGGTTGTGGGCCGCGTAGAGGCTTTCGCCGGCTTCCAGCAGGTTGCTCTCCACCAGCATGGACTCGATCAGCTGGTGGCCGTCCTCGGTGAGCTCCACCTGGCGCTGCTTTTCGTCGATGTAATAGTGGCCTTCCGCTTTCTGGCCGTCCTCGCCCTCTTCCTCGCGCTGCGGCTGCAGCTTGGGGATCAGGGTGTTCATCTGCTTGTAGAGTTCCGAGGAGTCCGCCGCCGGGCCGGAGATGATCAGCGGCGTACGCGCCTCATCGATGAGGATCGAGTCCACTTCGTCGACGATGGCGTAGAACAGGCCGCGCTGCACCCGGTCTTCCAGGCGGAACGCCATGTTGTCGCGCAGGTAGTCGAAGCCGTATTCGTTGTTGGTGCCGTAGGTGATGTCGCAGGCGTACGCCTCGCGCTTTTCCGGCTGCGGCTGCTGGGAGTAGATGACACCCACGCTCAGGCCCAGGAATTCGTACAGCGGGCGCATCCAGTTGGCGTCCCGCGCGGCCAGGTAGTCGTTCACCGTGACCACGTGCACGCCCTTGCCGGCCAGGGCGTTCAGGTAGGCCGCCAGGGTGGCGGTCAGGGTTTTACCCTCACCGGTACGCATCTCCGCGATGCGCCCTTCGTGCAGCGCGATACCGCCCATCAACTGGACGTCGAAGTGGCGCATGCCCATCACCCGGGTGGCCGCCTCGCGGACCACCGCGAACGCTTCCGGCAGTATCTCGTCAAGGGTCTTGCCGTCGGCGAGCGCGGCCTTCAACTCGGCGGTCTTGGCCTGCAGCGCGCCGTCATCCAATTCCGCCATGGCGTCGCCATGGGTGTTGACCCCGGCCACCAGACGGCTGATCCGCTTGAGCTCGCGGTCATTCTTGGTCCCGAAGACTTTTTTGACGATGGTAGCCAGCATGAAACGTCCGTTTATTCTCAATGGGTGGGGCGAAAAAGAGCCATTCTAAACACAATAGACCAAGGAGATAAGGTGCGGAGGGCGACTATTCAAGCCTCAAGCCGCAGGCTTCAAGCCACAAGCTCCCGCCTGGAGCCGCCGCTTGTAGCTTGGAGCTTGTAGCTTGGAGCTGGCGTTAGCGGCGGGCGCGGTAGATGTAGGGGTGCGGATTGACCTGCCGGCCGTTCTTGAGCACTTCGTAGTGCACGTGCGGGCCGGTGGAACGGCCGCTGGAGCCCATCTTGGCGATCACATCGCCGGTGCGCACGATATCACCGACCTTCACGTCCACGGTCTTGGCGTGGCCGTAGCGGGTGCTGATGCCGTTGCCGTGATTGATCTCCACCAGCAGGCCGTAGCCGGAGCGCTCGCCGGCGTAGGTGACCACGCCGGCGGCGGTGGCGACCACGTCGGAGCCGTCCTTGCCGGCGAAATCCACCCCTTCGTGCCACGCCACCTTGCCGGAGAACGGGTCGGTGCGGCGGCCGAAGCGGCTCGACATCCAGCCCTGGGTAATGGGACGCCCGGACAGGAAGGTCTGGTTTTCAAGATTGCGGTTGGCGAGCAGGTTCTC